>JAEEGL010968073.1_pt1 | contig 33926 bp, 26 predicted proteins | sample 9134231 | NCBI WGS metagenome assembly JAEEGL01 (sample SAMN16246548, study PRJNA631951) | gut metagenome | biome: gut microbiome; feature: rumen; material: fiber-attached | host: Bos | place: Iran: Karaj | collected 2018-10 | reverse complement strand
TAAAAAAGTAAAATCCATTTCACCACACCTACGACCTTTTTTGACTTGAACATTTTTATCATACTTGTAATAATTTTCTTTTTTCACTATTTCATCTTTTCACCTTTCCACCTTGATCGTTTGCGACGGTGCGATGCCACGGAACTCAGGAGCATAGGCACACTCCACAACACAGGTACCCGTCTCATAGGTGCCCGCACGGTCAACGTAATATTCGTTCTCAATGGTGTGCACGCCTTTCGACAGACAGTCGAAGTAGAAGTTCGTCGAATAGTCCTTGGGCGTGCAGTACGAACCACTGTGCCAACCGCTAAGCTGACGGACTGGTTCCAGACAGGCAGCACGCTTGTCGAGCACCTGTACGAAGTCATAGTCACGATCGGCATTGATGGTGATACGCACACGGACACGGTCACCCACCTTCAGTTGACAGTTCTTGCGTCCCGTTGGTAGCAAGCGTCCTTCGGCCGAGCGGACAGTGGACAGTTGAGAGTTTTCGGCTGCGCCGTCTTTGCCGACGGGGAGATATTCACGCTTGACGGTGATGCCAGAGGCAGAGGCAGCGATGTTGTGGGTGGCCTGTACGAACTGTGCATAGACAGCTCCCCACGACGTACCTTCGGTAGGCTTGGCCACGGTGAGTGTCTTACTGTCGGCAGCAACAGGTGTCTTCACATAGCCGATAGCAGCTGTGGCCTTCGGCAGTTCGAGGGTCTTACCATCCACCTGGATATCGGCCTGGGCAGCGTCGAGACGCAGACGGTCGTCCTGACCATCATGGCCTCCGAGGAACGCATACACGGCATTCACACTGTTGATGGGCGTATCCCAGGCCTGCGTACGCTTCTCCTGAAGCAGCCAGCGCTGCATCTCCTCGATGGTCTGATGATCATCGGGTTTCAACAGCTGCAGGGCCTCGATGGCAACGGTCTGGGTGGGGATCTTATAGTCGTACCACGAGTAGCCCGCACGATGGGTGTCGTAGTAGCGGCCCATATCCTCACGGAACACGGTGTACTCCTTCAACGACTGTGCATACTCAGCAGCCCGCTTGGGATCAGGTTTCGAGAGGATGACAGCCGTCAGTGCCTTCTCATAGATCGACTGCGACTTGATCTCTTTCTTCAGAAGTTTCAGCAGGTAGTCGTTGGCAGCCTGTACACTGTCGGGCAGTTCACGACCGTCAAGGGTAGCGAGGTAGAGCCATTGGAGGGCCTTGAAGCTGGGGAACGATACCGTATGTCCCTTCTTCTCCTCCTTCTTCATCTCACGCACCTCCTCAACAATCTCGTTGCCCATGAAGCCGAAGGCACTGGTGAGCATCTCACTGGTCTCTTTCTGGACTCCTGCTATCGCATTCAGACGGACAAGCATCTCACTGATGGCGACAGTCATATAGAACGAACTCGGCATACCCGGCCACCACGTCCACGCGCCGTCGGACAGCTGGAGCTTGTTCAGTTTCTCGACAGCCGACGAGAGACGGTTCTGCATGAGGTTCTCGTCGAAGAAGTCGCCTAAGCGATGCTTCTGTTCCGTCTCACGGTCAGCATCCATCACCCACGGCGTCTCGTTGAGCAGGATATCCTTGAGCTCCTGGTTCTTCGCCAGGGCACTGGTCAATGAAGTCTCCTGACTCCCAACTCCTGACTCCTGACTCCATAATTCAAAAGCTGTCTTCGCCTGCGGGTTACGGCTGAGGATCAGACGTCCCAAGGCGTTGGCATAGAACGAGGCTGCCTGCGAGATGGCATTGTCGTCGGAAGGATTGCCCACCGTCGGCAGGGCCTGTATCATCAGCCATGCGGGGTTGTTGGTATACTCGAATGTCAGTTTGCCGTTCGTACCGTCGGCAGGGATGAGCTTCGACAGATCGATAGTCTCCGTGCCTGCATGATGCTGGGTGATGGGTAGGGTGACGGTCACGCGCTCCTTAGCCGGCAACACAGGCAGATAATGCTGTTCACCATCGGAGAAGCCCTTGCCACTCACACTCACCTGACATATCAAAAGAGAGCATTCCTCATTCCTCATTCCACATTCCACATTCCACGTGACAGGCGTAGTATCGCCAGCCTTCATCTTCACCGTCTGCGAGAGTTCTGTGACCACGGCATTGGTCTCGGGGTTGATGAGTTTCAGCACAGCCTTACCCGTGAGATCCTTCTGACTGGTGTTGAAGAGACGGGCAGAGATCGTGGCCTTATCACCCTCTCGTACGAATCGGGGCATATTGGGCTGGATCATCACATCCTTCTGGGCAACAGCCTCGCCTTCAAGCATACCATAATAAAGATCCTTCGTATGAGCCAGTCCCATAAAGCGCCAGGTAGTGAGACTTTCAGGCAACGTGAACTTCACCACTACCCTGCCCTGCTTGTCGGTCGTCAGCTGGGGATAGAAGAAAGCGGTCTCGTTGAGGTTCTCGCGCATCTGTACCTGTTCCTGTCCAGTGGTCTGCTCTTCCTCCTGTGACTCCATTTCCTCGGCAGCCTGATTGGTGGCATAGGCCATCTCGTCAGCGTCCTCCACCATTCTTGCCGCCGACTTCATCACCATTCTCTCAGGTGCGGCCATTCCTGCCACAGCACCATCCTCTAACACAGCTCCGCGTGTCGATCTACGGAAACGATAACCATAATAGGAAGGATAGACACTGTCGTCGAACGAACTGAACACGAGGTCTTTCACTGTCTCACTATTCCACGAACGAGAAGCACGCTCTGTCATTTTAGAACGGCTTGGTGAGATCCATGCACTGTTGGGCAGCGGCAGACTGATATAGGGTATGAACGACCACTGATGCTTGGTCAGTTGATCGAGACTCTGGTCGTAGAGCGTAGCCATCATCTGGGCGTCAACAGGTTTGCCGTCGCAGTCTTTCACGCTGAGTGTCCACTCCTCCTGTTGACCAGGTGTCAGACGGTCACGGAAGGTAGACCACTCCAGACGGAGTTTCTTATCCGGCAGCGGACGGAGTATCTGTGCCGTGTGAGTATAGCACTGACCGTTCTTCACCCAGGCGAAGGTCAGCAACAGACCGTTGCCATACTCCTCTTCGTAGGTGAGCTTCAGGTTCAGCAGTTTGTCGCTACCGTCGACGGCTCCTCGCTTGATGACCTTGTTGCCAGCGAAGATGCTATAGACGATATGGACGTCAGCATCGGAAGAACCCACCTGCACTGTCACAGGCTTGCCGTCGTTCGTGAACTGCTTGGCCGACTGCCAGAACCAGTCGTCGGTCGTTGTGGCAGGACGCTCATCGTCGAGCGAGAATACCACGAACGAACGTTCGATGGTGTCACCCTCACAGACAGCCTCCAAAGAGTGCTTGCCACTATTTAGTTGACAGTTCTTGCGTCCCGTTGGTAGCAAGCGTCCTTCGGCCGAGCGGACAATTGACAATTGACAATTAGTTTTGGTTGTCTGCCAGTCACCATTGTCGATGCGGTATTTCACATTGGCGTCGAGGTCCTTACCTGCGGCATTCAACAGATGGAACGTAGCAGTGGGCTGGTCGTCGATCAGCACCTTCTCTTCTAAATCCACACTCAGGGCCTGCTTACGGTTGCCTAAGGGCAGCGAGAGCTGACCTGTACGAGTCTCACCTGCCGTATCTGTCACATCGGCCGTCACCACAAAATTGTAGAACATCGGATAGTTAGTCTCAGGCATCGTCAACGGCATCGTCACGTCGAAATGGCCATTGTTGTCTGTGACTGTCTCTCCCTCGAACACCTCATCGCCATCACTCGTATGACCAATGACAGCAGTGTCCCAGTAGCGGCTGTACGACCACCACCAGTAGGCCCTGCGACGCACCACCTTATAGCTCACCTTCGCTCCCTGCACAGGTACGCCGGCAAAACTCTGGGCTGTGGCCTGTACCGTCAATGTGTCGCCGGCGGCATAGGCTTGCTTCACCTCCGGGAAGTCCACATGGAACGTGGGTCGTTTGTATTCCTCCACACGGAAATAGTGGGTCTCGTTGTTTACGGAGATGGAGAACCGTCCCGTCAGTCCCGACGACGGCAGGGTGAACTCTGCGCTGCATGTGCCGTAGGCATCGGTGGTGGCACTCTGTTCCGATATCACCTTGTAGTTGGCGTCGCGCAACTGGAACCTCACGCTCTTACCGTCACGCACCTGCTGGTCCTTACCGTTGGCCACCTGATACAACAGGGCCGAGGCAAAGACCTTCTGTCCTGGACGGTAGATGGCACGGTCGGTGAAGATACAAGTGCGGTTCTCTAACGGTTTATTCTGATAGTAGCGGTAATGGTTGCCGTTGCTCAACGGCGGACAGGCATTATCCTGATCCGTCCAGGCAAACACCTCCTGCCGGCGACTCGATTCCCTGGCCTTAAAGATGTACTCACCTTTGGCATCCGTCATCCCCTCCGACTCCTCGTAATAGGCATAGGAGATATAGTCTCTGATGCGCAGATGGGCTCCGGCGATGGGCTGTCCCGTCGTAGCATTCACCACCACATAACGCACGCCCTCTGTGCCAGGCTGGTCCTCGGCGATGGTATAGAGATTGGTGACATGATACAGATGACGGACAACCTCCGTCGATGGACTGGAGCGGAACTCCACCATATACACACCCACGGGCAGTCCCTCGAGTGTCATCGAGTCCTCAAAGAGCTCGTAGGGCTGGCGACCCGTGTATTCACGTTTCTGTTCACTCACCACACCGTCTAACAGGGGTTTGATCTTTTCATAACCCTTCTTGTAGTTGGGCGACTCGTCGAAGTCGCCACGGGCATTCACCTTATAGACCGTCATCGTGACAGACTTCAGGTTCCTGATCTCCTCTAACGTCACCTTCTGCGACTGCATGGGCAGCGACACCTGAAGGTCATAGCTGAGACGGAACTGCGGATTGGTCAGCTCGTCCTTCTCGTTGCGGAGCTCAGCCATGCGCGACCATCTCCCACCCCATTTGCCTAAGGCGCTATTGATATAGTCGTATTTCTCGCCCTTGTCGTTGTAGGATATCTGACGATATCTGACCAAAGCCAACTCACCGGCCTCCGGCAGATCCCCGTATTCACGGATCAGCTCGTCCAGCTTGTCCTTGCCGGCATAGCTGTTGGCCTGGGCAGCCATGACACAGGCCGCACGACGGTTGCCCACTTTTTTATAATAGTCATAGAGCGTATCGTAGCTGTAGCTTCCAAGCTCAAAGCCAATGACATGCAACAGGTCGTTGTCGAAGATGGCGGCATCGACACCATGGATGACGAACGGGGCATAGCTTTTATCCTTTACCTGTGCCAACAGTCCGCAGAGCTCTTCCGTCAGTTTGGGTCTCTCCGTATTCAACTGTAACCTGTAGTTGTTCTGATCCACCCGCCAGAGCACCGTCTGCCATACCACACGCAGCACCTCGTCGGTCGTGCTCTCACACTTCCGTTTCATCTCCTCCATGGCAGGCATCAGCGAGTCAGGGGCGACAGAGGCCATCGCCTGGGCACTCTGCAACGAGGCCTTCAGCAATTGTCCGTAGTCACGGTTCTTCTCGGCTTTCGCCACTATCTTCTGCAACAGTTCGTACTCGGTCTGGGGCAGATCCTTGTCCTGCGCCTGTTCCACTTTCTTCCAAAGGGAAGCATACGATTGTCCAAACAACATCATCGGCATAATCATCACTATGAGGCTAATTAAATACTTCTTCATCATCAAAGATTTTTATGATTATTGTTGCAAAGATAGTGCATTTCCATGAGACTTCATCACTTTTTGTTCCTATTTTTTGTTTTTTCAGTCTTTATTCACTATCTTTGCATCATAATTGACAAATAATATGATTAACGAACAACTACTCAACCCACAGAGCATCGTCGTCATCGGCGGCTCCAACAACACCCACAAGCCCGGAGGTTCCATCGTGCGCAATCTGCTCAGCGGTGGTTATCAGGGCGAACTGCGTATCGTGAACCCGAAAGAAGACCAGGTGCAGGGCATCAGTGTCTTCCACGATGTGAAGGACATCCCCCAGACCGACCTCGCCATCCTGGTGGTGGCAGCGAAATACTGTCCCGACTATGTCGACTATCTCTGTGCCGAGAAAGGTGTACGAGCCTTCATCATCATCTCGGCAGGTTTTGGCGAGGAGACACCAGAGGGAGCAGCCCTCGAACGGCGCATCCTCGACACCTGTGAGCAATACGAGGCAGCCCTCATCGGTCCCAACTGCATCGGACTCCTCAACCGCCAGCACCACAGTGTGTTCACCCTGCCCATCCCCAACCTCCATCCGCAGGGTGCCGACTTCATCAGCGGCTCTGGTGCCACGGCTGTATTTATCCTTGAGAGTGCTGTCTCTAAAGGTCTGCAGTTCAACTCAGTATGGAGCATCGGCAATGGTAAGCAGATAGGCATCGAGGACGTGCTGCAGTATATGGACGAACACTTCGATCCCGAGCATGATTCCAAGGTCAAGTTGCTCTATGTGGAGAACATCGCCGACCCCGACAAGTTGTTGTTCTATGCCAGCAACCTCATCCGCAAGGGCTGTCGCATCGCAGCCATCAAGGCAGGATCGAGCGAGAGTGGCAGTCGTGCTGCCTCCAGTCATACAGGTGCCATCGCCTCCAGCGATTCCGCCGTCGAGGCCCTGTTCCGTAAGGCCGGCATCGTACGCTGTTTCTCCCGTGAGGAACTCACCACGGCAGGCTGTATCTTCATGGTCACCTCTCATTCTTGCGTCCCTTCGGTAGCAAGCGACCAGAGGTCGAGCGCCTCATTCCTCATTCCTCATTCCTCGCTAAATTTCGCGATCGTTACTCATGCCGGCGGTCCTGGCGTCATGCTCACGGATGCCCTCTCCAAGGGTGGACTGAATGTTCCGAAGATCGAGGGACCTTTAGCTGATGAGCTGAAGTCCAAGCTCTTCCCTGGTTCGTCCGTCGCCAACCCCATCGACTTCCTCGCAACAGGCACCGCCGAGCAGTTAGGCACCGTCATCGACTACTGCGAACAGAAGTTCGACGAGATCGACGCCATCGCCGTCATCTACGGCACCCCTGGCCTCACCCAACTCTACGAGGCCTACGACGTACTCGATCGGAAGATACGCGAATGCAAGAAGCCCATCTTCCCCATCCTGCCCAGTCTGCACACCGCAGGAGCCGAGGTGGCGGAGTTCCTGGCCAAAGGTCACGTGAACTTCAGCGACGAGGTCACGCTGGCCACAGCCCTCTCACAGATCATGCACACACCCAAACCAGCCCCCTTTGAGGTACAACTCTACGGCATCGACATCACCCGCCTCCATAAGACCATCTCCGCCATCGACACCAATGGCTATGTACCGCCGCAGACCGTTCGCGAGCTGCTCTCCTGCGCCGGTATCCCGATGGTACCTGAGCAGGTGTCCTCATCGAAGGACGAGCTCATCGCCTTTGCCGAGAAGGTGGGCTATCCTGTGGTGGCGAAGGTCGTAGGTCCTGTTCATAAGAGCGATGTGGGTGGTGTGACGCTGAACATCCGCACTGCCGAGCACCTCGCCCTCGAGTTCGACCGTATGATGCAGATCCCTGATGCCACTGGCGTGATGGTGCAGAAGATGCTCAAAGGCACCGAACTCTTTATCGGCGCAAAATATGAGGAACGCTTCGGTCATGTCATCCTCTGCGGATTAGGAGGCATCTTCGTCGAGGTGCTGAAGGACGTATCCTCTGGTCTCGCTCCCCTCTCCTACGACGAGGCCTACTCGATGATCCGTTCGCTGCGCGGCTATAAGATCATCAAGGGCACCCGCGGCCAGAAAGGCCTCAACGAACAGAGATACGCTGAGATCATCGTGCGCCTCTCCACCCTCCTCCGCTTCGCCACAGAGATCAAGGAGTTCGACATCAACCCCCTCCTTGCCGACGAGCACAGTGTTATCGCCGTTGATGCCCGCATCCGCATAGAAAGGTAGTAGATGGAAGACTATAATATCAAAGCCAGTAAGATCAAGAGCCTCATCCGCCGCTGGCGAGCTAAGGGCGTGAGTCCTGGCGACACGATGAAGCTGATGATGCTCTATCTGGGTACAGACCGCTTCCTGAACAGTGAGATGGTCTACGACAGGTCACAGTTCAACCGCATCCGCAAGGATCTGGGCTTTCGCACCATCCCTGCCCTGCTCGACATCATCCGCAAGTCACAGTCGTTCCTCATCGTTCATAGCCGTCAGGACGATGCCGTCATCGCAATTGTCTCACCAGCCTTGCATTTCACGATGGCTTTAGATAAAGGCGACATGTATGTTGAGACAGTCGCGGATAGCGACCAATCTGTCGCAAATAGCGACGGTACATATTTAAAATTAAATAATACATCTAAAGATGTATATAGCTTTAATACATCTTTAGATAATAGCTTAAATAAATTAACTAGGCAGAGGCCTATTGAGAAGCCTCTGCCGAAATTAGATAAACGCTATTATTACGAGGATCCGCTACCGCTGGCCGTCAAACGCGTCGACGATTATTTCGAAAAACTCTACATGAACCGTGAATCGATGCACACACTGCTGGAGCCATTACTCTTTGAACTATTCATACGTTTCACCCCAGACGGGAACGAGGTGTTTGAAATAGCAAAAGCATATTTAGAAGACCGTGTAAAGCCGGTCTTCGTCCGAAGGAGAGGTATCGAGAATTGGACAACCAGTCATATCGACGCCTGGCTTAAGAGCCGTCACCAGCCAAAACTGGCCCGCGTCAAGTACTCCGAGGCCGTCCACAACTGGCAAGTCAAGCACCCCGACGAAGACATAGACCAAACTCCGGAAAAGGTCTTACCTTTCTGAGTATACGATTTTGCAACCTCCAGATAGCAAAATCAGGGGTGCGTTTATAAGTATATATACTTAATGGTATTGGAGATGCCTGTTAACACAGTAAGGAATGCCTCCTAACAGAGTAAGGAATGGCACTTTATAGGGTATAACAGGCATCTCCAACAGTGTTAGAAGGCATCTCCAACAGTGTTAGAAGGCATCTCCAACAACGTTAACAGGCATACCTTACTTCGCAGCCCATAACGCCATTCCCCTACCCCCATAAAAAACGAGGGCCGCATCAACGACACGGCCCCCGGGGTTGAATGTTTTCCAACTTTATTTCCATTCAATTTCCTCACCATTTATATGCGCAACTATTTTCTCTGCAATATCATGAGATGCATGCCCCGTCTCATTCAGACCTACTTTTACTGAAAATGCATCCCATTTTTTGAGATAATCATCCTTGTCAAAAGCTAAGATATTCTGTTCAAGTTCGTCATTATTGCTAGCATATGGGAACGGCAGTTCATCCATTTCAAAATGTAATCCCCTATCACGCCTATACTCTTCATAATCTGTTGCAAATATGAAACAAGGTATACGACATAATGCACCATCCATAATAGAACTAGAGTAGTCAGACATCATCGCATCTGAGGCAGCCAACAGTTGTTGCATATCAGGATATCCTGTCACATCAATGACTTTGTCAGCCTTTACCTTTCCTTCCATGCGAAGCCTTATACAAGGATGCCATCTCAAAAGTATAATCCATTCCCCACCGAATCTCCTTTGCAAAGATAATAAAAGGCGTTCATAATCCACGTCGTAATAATGCATATCGACCTCTCCTTTAAATTGAAACTGATCGCGGAATGTGGGCGCATAAAGAAAAAGCTTACATGATAAAGGTATGCCTAAATGAGTACGAACTTGCTCGCCTATATCTTTATGGTCTATGATTAGAATGTCATTCCTAGGCGTTCCACATTTCCAAATGATACCATCATAGAAGAAAGAACGACGATAAATTTGTGAGAAAAAGTCAGAGCCTGAAGTAAACACATCAGCCAATTTTGTTATTATTTTCATCTTAGAAACGCTTTCACTAAACTGTGTTTTGCAATATCCAACCTGCTTAGTTCCTATACCCCCATGCCATGTCTCAATATATATTTGTCCATTTCGCTTGCGCACATAAGGTGGAACTCTATGTGTACTAAACCACACTTTTGCAGTAGAGATTTCGTAAATCTTTCGAAGGCCCCTATAAGGAACGATTGAGACCCATGACGGTACATGATAGTCATATCGCATATCCTTAAGCCACACAAGTTTCAATTTAGGAGATATACGATGTAATTCGTAATACACATACTTTGAATTATCATCAAATTTCCTTCCATTCATGGTGGATGCCACCACTTTATCTTGGAGGGGGAATATCCTAAATATGTACGACAACATAATGTAGATATACCATATAATTCGCCTTATCCCTCCCATAAAAATTCTCTTCAATGTATATTTTTTTCGACAAATCATATCTCTAACAATTCATAAGTATTTTAATGGTACGATCAACAGCATTCTCAAAGGAATATTTTGATACAAACCCAAGTCTGTTTAAACGATTACAGTCTAATACAGCAATCTGAGCAACAGAGAATCCTTTTTTTTCAATTTCAGAAGGCAACTCAAAAACAACATCAGATCCTACAGCAGATGCACAAGTCTTTGCAAAGTCTTTTAATTTTACATTACATTCTTTGCTTGAAATATTATATGGAACACCATTCTCTCCATGTATCAACACATATAACATAGCAGCTATGGCATCTGCCATGTATGTATAAGAGAAAAGCTGCTCGCCTTTACTTTTCAGAACTATATTTTCCCCACTCAATGCCTTATTAATAAACTGCGAAGATGCCTTACTGTCACTCATCAACATCGTGGGTCCAAACACACGGCTTAGCCTCACTATCTTTACTTTCCCTCCCCGTTCTGCAATATATGACTGACATAAAGCCTCACTCAGGCGTTTAGATTCCGTATAACATGCGCGAGCATTAGTTAGATTCAGTATTCCAGTATAATCTTCTATGAAAACATCATTACCATAAGCGTTTCCGTATACTTCAACGCTCGATGGATACAGAACTGTTGCTCCACATTTCAGAGCATGCTTCAATGCGTTTTCGGCTCCTTTAACATTTATTTCAATAGTTTCAATCGGATATTGCGAGTATGCTAACGGATGAGTATAACTTGCCAGAGGAATAATATAATCAACATTCACATCAGTTGGCAATTCTTCACGTACGTCTTGCTCAATGAAGTGAAAATGTTCGTTTCTGAAATATTCCCCTAGCCTTGAGGATGCACCTTTTATACTACGACCTACGGCAAATACTTCAATATTTGCCCCTAACCGATTGTACTCCATCAAAGCATCAATCATACACACACCTATCAGTCCAGTTGCGCCTGTGATCATAAAACTCTTGTCACGGAGCTGATCTATACCATTAACTCCTAAGATGTATCTGAGGTCTTCCTGATACAAAGGATGTTTTTTAATTTCAATCATGTTCCTTTTCCATTTTTATGTAGACCTTGAATATTTCAAGATCATCTTTGGTTGTCAACTTTATATTTTTATCCGAACCTGCGGCAAAATGAAGAGTCTCTCCAAGTTCTACCATCATGGTATTTGTATAAGAAGAGCCATAAATTCCAACTTCTTTCTCAAATGCCTCATGGTATGCGTCGTTTAGGCGCTTGTATTTGTAAGCTTGAGGAGTAGATACCCTACGCAATGTTTCGCGCGGAATATACTGTTTGGTTGTATTAACATTTTCTGGATTCACAACGAATATTTGCTCATTGTATGGTAGTGACGTCACAGCATTACCATACTTTTTTGCTTTCAGTATAACGTCGGTCAACACTGTTGCATCTACTAAAGGTCGAATACCATCATGTATTACAATGATGTCGTCATCCAAAGCCTTTCCTTCCAAATTATATACACCATTACGAATACTCTCCTGCCCCGTTTTACCTCCACTCACAACCCATTTTAGTTTGCCGATGTTGAATTGATGTGCATAAGCCAAAAGCACGTCATGCCATCCTTCCAAACAGACCACCTCTATAGCGTCAATCAATGGATGATTCTGAAACCCTTCAAGGGTATAAATAATGACAGGTTTGCCATATACATTAATAAACTGCTTAGGAACATCAAGTCCCATCCTGTGACCAGAACCTCCTGCTATAATTACAGCTATCGTTCTCATGATTTAACTCTCTTTTTGTTTTATAGTATGTTTAAATAATTTGAAATAATATGCACCTTACCTCCAATAGCAATTTGAGACGTGATGCGTAATTTGTTTTTCTACTGGTGGTAATGAAATGTACTCATCACCGTAAAGCTGCCGCAGGTATATATCATACCCACTGATAATATTAAACATCTTTCCTTCAAAAAGATGCTTCTCAATACCATAGGCCGTTATCTGGTTAGTTTCTTTTATTCCATAATGGGCGATGGCAGTAATTCCGCGATACAAGGATTTTTCGGAAGAGTGAGACTGCGCAAGTAATCTAAAGTTTTCCACCACATCCTCTGGCTTTCGAAAACATGATAATTCTAATATACGAGAATACAATATTGCCATATTCTTTCTTATTGTACCCCATAGTCCCTTCCCCTTACCAAATCTATCTACACAACTCTTTAATATCTGTCCTTGCCAGGCGATCTGCTTATAATAAGTAATACGCCGGTTCTCGTCATCGGGTAAAATATCTATCGGGAAGACATCAATATTCACACAAAGTTTTTTAGTGAAACGACTCCTTAATTTACTCTCTTCTTTATAGGTCCGTATATCATTTACGGTAGCGTATGCGAAAGGGTAATCTTTGTCTATCCTATTATCAATGATTCTGAAATAATCATGTTTAGGGAACTCAGCAATCAGCCGTTCATAATCATCTCGCATAAGCATAATATCGATGTCATCATCCCATGGTATAATACCATTATGACGTACAGCTCCCAACATTGTTCCCCCACAAAGGAAATAAGTAATGGCATTCTTGTCACAGAATTCTGCAACATATGTCAAAATATCAAGTTCCAGTTTCTTCTGTTCAATTATTCCTATTTCAACCATTGGTTCTTTACTGTTTTTAAGACTTCCCTTGAGTAATATTATTATATATGCAATAGCCTAATATCCCTCACAACTATAGAAGTTTTTTATCCTATTGATAAACTTATTCAAGAAGAGATACATCTTAAAATCTCTCTTGTTGGACACTGATAATAATAGTCTATCTCTTAAGCGGATGGCTCTATTTTCATTCATAAGGTGAATTATTTCCTTTACAAATGGATGGTGCTTATTCCTTTGAAAACCATTCTTTTTTAGATAAATCTTATAATATTTCATACGAAGTTCTATCCCAGCCTGCCTCTTTTTATCTTGAGACAATCCATCTGCGACAATAGTATCGGCGACCTTAGATATACTATGATAATAATCAAGGTCTAAACTATGACCGTGTATGGCAGAATCCATACGAATGCGGTAAAAATATACAGGTTTCCTCCATACGGCAATTTTCTTCTCATTGATTCTGGCTAATGCTAAATTCATAAGGAAATCCTCCCATGGAGGGCAGTTATACGCAAAAGAAAGTTGACATCTTCTAAACAGTTCTGTTCTGAAGAGTTTTGCCCAAGGAACAACCGGAAATCGGAGGCTGCTAAGCATGAACAAATAGTCCTCTCTATCATAATAATCAGAGGCTTTTATCAGTTGTTTATTTCTTGAATGACAGCCAATAACAATGTCAACACCTTCAGAGACTGAGAGTAATTCTGAAACACAATCTTTTAGTAAATAGTCGTCAGAATCTACGAACATTATCCATTCGCCACGAGCTTCCTCTACCCCTCGTTTCCTTGCTTCGACAACCCCCGCGTTCTCTTTTTCTATATATTGAACATTTGACAGATTCTTATACTTCTTACAAATCTGATCAGAACCATCCGTACTGCCGTCGTTCACAAGAATCATCTCTATATTCTTGTATGATTGCGACAAAATAGACTGAATACATTCTTCAACGTATTCTGCTGTATTATATACAGGAACAACTATACTAACAAATGCTTGATCCATCTATATTATTATATTAGTTTTCTAACAAATTGACTCACAGATTTCTTTTCCGTCTTTACAAGACCTATAGCAAAAACCAACATCATCGTTAAGCTGCTGATTAATAATATGCCCAGTACTTTTTCTATCCAAGTGTAGAAAATGTCAACATAGTTGTATATCGAAACGAAGCCGCACATCAGGCAAAAAATTATAAATGGACGAAGCCAAGCTTTTATGACAAAGCCCCTAACATCAAATCCGTATATATGCTTCATGAGAGTTAATTGAGACACCCTGAAGAATATGTCTGCAACAATAAAAAAGATGAGAATGGTATATGCAGGATAGCCTTTATAGTAGGCAATATATCCAAGTGGCAAACATGCCAACAACCATGCACTTCCTATGATTTTAAACCATTTTATCTTTCCATATGCATTAATAAGCGTTCCTATTCCGCTATCGGTTGACTTCACAAGAGCCACCATCAATGTAAGCCGACAAAAGACAGATGTCTCTGGTGGAACATTATCTCCCAACCATAACTGCAATAAGAAATCTAATTCAATAGATAGAGTGAAGAAAGTTATCTCCATCAGCAAAAGATGCATACGACTGATTTTTGCCACCATCTCTATAGCCCTCTTGTGTTCCCCAGAACCAACAAGTTGTGTAATCTGAGGATTCGCTGCCTTGCTGAAATTACTGGCGAGGATTTCGACATATTTTTGAATTGTGAGCGATACTGCGTACGCAGCATTCACCGCTGTTCCAAAGAAATAGTTCATCAGTAAATGACTTCCCTGTGACCGGCCTGTTACAGCAGCCAATAAAAACAATGTCCAACTGCTGTAATTCAACTGATCTTTGTATGCCTTCAGGTTATTTACAAATTTCCATTTCACCATATGGGGCCATTTCCTGATGCAGATATAGTGATAGGCTACGAAAGATAAGGCCGTACCAGCACACATCATGACGGCATAAAGACGAAGCGCATTGCCATGATAATAAGTTAAGGCCAAAACTAACAAAAGTTTAATAACTGAATTAGATATTTCTATCGCAGCTATCGTTGCGAACTGCTCACGAGCCACCATCACTGCGCGATAAGGAACATTCATGATGCCAACACAGGTTACAATAGTAGATACTTGAAACACGAACATCGCATCAGCTTCCTTTCCTGGGGCTACATTCAGATAATTATGTATATAAAATACGCCGATAGCCTCTATTATTAGGAATAAAGCAAAAGCTGTTACCATGTGAAGGGTGTTGCTGATGTTGAATATACGGTTAACATTGCCATTGGGGTTACCCATCTCAAAGTTCAGAAAGCGAGAAGTACTTCCTGACATAGAATTGGAAATAAAGGAAAACATAGCCACCAGTCCTCCAACAACATTGTAAAGACCATAATCAGAAACGCCAAGACATTGAAGGACAAGTCTGGATGTGACTAATCCAATAAGCGCTGATATTGCAACTTGGAAATAGTTGATCAGCGTATTCTTTACAATTCTTTTACCGTTTGCGGTTTCCCCTGCCATTTATAGAACTATAGCCATCGAAGCGACCTATCAAGCAACTTAAATAAAAAACAAAAACTTTGGTATAACCCTAGAGTTATCTATTGGGTTTGGCTACCCGAGAAACTTCTCCTTAAAGATATTCCATAGGAAAAGAGGATTTCCTAAAAGATACCTTCGCCACATACGCCTTGGATTAGTGAGAAAACGATATAACCATTCCGACGAATGATCCTGCCAACTCTTGGGAGCTCGTTTAACTGTTCCAGCATAAAAATCGAAGACTGCTCCAATTGTACCGACATGACAATGTATATCCAACTCTGGCCAGTGTTGATAAATCAACTTTTCCTGCTTTGGTGCAGTCATTCCAATCCATAGCAAATCAGGATTAGCTGCGTTAATGGCCTTAATTATTGCAGAAATATCCTCATCAGAGAACTCTCGCTTATATGGAGGTGATAAAGTAATAACATCCAAATGAGGATAATTTAAAGCTGCCCTTTTTTCAATCTTTTTCAACACACTTTCAGAAGATCCGACAAACATCACCTTACATTTCTCACAATTATTCGATTGTTGCCCACTCTTCCTTTCAAGACATTCCATTTCAAAAATGAAAAGATCCCACCCCGCAATACGTTCTTTGGGATGCGACTTACCATTCAACCATCGGCAAGCCTTTACTATAGAAGCACCATCAGGAATCAGATAATCACCATTCGTAAGGGTTTCAGCAAACAATTCATCCTTCTGAGCAATATTGAACGAATGTGCATTGATCGTATTGATCAGCACTTTCCCCTCAGGAATATCCTTAAGGGCATCTTTCGATTCAACAATTGTTAAGTCTTTTAATCGCATAACCTATTCTGTTAATGTATGGAGAATGTCCGAGAATCTCCTCTCAAAGATCTCAAGTGTAAACTTCTCCTGATATTTCTTATATCCATCCTGTCCCATTTTCAGACGAAGTTGCTCATTATCTAACAACGTCATCAACTTCTCTGCCATATCCTCAGGGTTGTTCTTCTTACATATTAAGCCATTCTCACCATCCTTTACGATATCAGGAATTCCTCCCTCGTCCGTCGTTATGATGGGTAATCCATGCTGCATCGCTTCAAGTAACACCAACGGGAAACATTCGTTTTGATAAAATGTTGGAAATACAAAGACATTTGCTTTCTCCCAAAAGGCGTTCTTATCTTTCCCATATTGCTTGCCATGATAGCGAACGACGTCTTGAAAGCCTCTCTGCTGAACTTCCAGATCAAAACGTTCGTTATTCATTTCTGCAGTTTCTCCGCCCACAAAGTCAATGACAAAGGAACAGCCTTTTTCCTTCAGGATTTTAAGAGCATCCAATAGTACCAGTACCCCCTTTTCTATCAGTAGATTACTTAAGAACAAGACATGGGGAATTGCGCTTGACCTTTCATTTGTCACTTTACATTTTTCACTTCTTTCCGGAATTCCATTAGGGCAGATAAAAACGTCTTCTTTCTTCACGTATTTCTGAACGTCAGGATAAAGAGACTCTGATAATAGAATAATCTTCAATCCTTTGAAGAATCTCTTGTACAAGAAATGGTCAAATGTCTTATTCTGTCTTGTTAACACGCCTTTATTATGATAATGGGTAATAACCTTGCACCCCATTCGTTTCAGCATCATCACTACCACAAAGTCTTTATAAAAAGGCCCACCTTTGGCATTAGGAGTAATATACACTAATTTAGGCTTTATTTCCTTTACAGAATGATGAATCTTACAAAGCAATTGTAATAAAGAGAATACCTTTTTTATCTTAAACTTACCAATATCTCCTAATCCAGATGCCGTCGCTAAATTGATGTAATAACATTCATATTCTGAATTAATCAATTCTGAATCATGTATATATTTGCCTACCATTGCTGCCCCATGTATCGGCGGTGGCATATGAAGGACTAATAGTACTGGAACTTTGTAAAAATTATTCATCTTCAATTTATCCTTCTACCTTTGGGATATCACCTGCTGTGATTGATAGGAACGTATATAGAAATTTAAAACTGCACAAAACACAAAGCATGTTGACAAAACGAACGAGTTCATACAATTTTCAAAAAACATATGAGTCATAGTGCTTACAACAGATGTAGCACAGGCACTAGCAACTAGCCGTAAGTCTTTAGGATATCTTTTGGAAGAATATCTGACACATTTCCTAATGATACGAATAAAGAAAAAAAGCATAAAAGAAGTTCCTACAACTCCTATTTCACATAATAGTAACAACCAATCATTATGCATTAAAGGGAATTCCTTTTTATATTCATTTTGATCTGATTGTAGAAATGCTTTCACTGTACCTTGCCCTGCTCCGAAATAAGGAGAAGTCACATAGTATTTGTCTATCATTTGCATCCAAAAGAAAATACGTCCGTTTGTATTAATATTACTTATCGTTATATATGAATCATTATACTCACTTTCATGACTGTCACCACTGAACATCTTCTCCCTGAATTGTGGAATATAGACAATCATGGATATACTGACAATGATGGCAATAATTGTTGGAACGACAGCTTTCCATCGATAGAATAATAGAGAAAAAGATATCATACCTACGGCGATACCTAATAAAGGTGTTCTTTTTACCCAAAATAAAGCAGGGAGCATACAAATAACAAACTGTATGATATAAATCCTTTTGGAGGTTAATATATACAAGATGACAGGAATAGAACAGATAGCCATGCCATAATATGGATATGCCATTCTATGGGGATAGAAAGGCAACCCTAATACAAATAAGATAATTATGAATTTTGAGACGTTGGTAAATAACCGGCCAACATCGGTTGTTCTCTTAATGGCTACAGTGGCTAAAGCATAATAGAAAAGAGGTAACGCATACATAAACAGTCCTGGGACACCTCTAATAGGATATTTGGAATAAGTGAGAGAAATACAGGCAAACAGAAAGAACAATAAATACCATCCACAATCATTCAAAACGAGTCTTTTGAGTTTGATGATAGATATTATTGATAGTATCAAGAACATTTCAACCGCCCATACATGGAGAGAATTCTCAATGTATTCAATCATGTAAGCAACAAGAAAAAAGGACAAAAGCTTCAAAGGTTTATTCTCATTCTTGCTGGATAGGATACAAATTCCTCCAAACAAGACCATAATCGCAGCTATAATATGTTCTAGTTTAAGATATTCCATTAATATGTATCTTTATTTTGGTCACTTATTATGAGAAAAGCACATCTAATCGACCATTATCGCTCAAAGCTGCACTTATCTGGAAGAATCCTATTAAAGGCATTCTTTATGCGATTCTTTGCATCTTCTAATGTCGTAATACTATCACTATCATTCAAACAAACCATTCGTTTCTCCTGTTTGGTAATACAATTCACGATCTCAGAAACATTTATATCAGAAACTAAATAATAAATGCTGTCTTTTTTTGTATTATAAGGAGCAAAACGGCCTAATACCAACTGCCAGTATCTGAAAAGCCAAAAAGCAATATCTCCATAATCTCTGAATCGATTTTTACTCGTTCGCTTCAAGTCCTTTTCGCAATTTGCCCATACATCTTCATACGTTTCTTTTATAAAAGCCTGTGGCAAATGTGGATTTACAAAGCCAACAAATTCTTCCTTTCTAATAATTGTGCATAGAAGATTCAATATGGATTGGCTAATATACTTAAGATTAAACCATTTGGACGGATGTTTTCTAATAATGTCTTGCTTATTGAAATGATCATTAATTATTGTTTTGGCTAATAACACAGTAACTCCAAACATTCCATTATGTATGTTTATTGTCATGCCCCCCAAATCACATGGAAGTCCCTTACTAAAAAACCGAGTCGGCTTCACTGAATTAATCAAAAACATATCATCATTAAAATAGACGAATTTATCAGAGAGACCATCTATTTTATGGAAATAATACTCAATGACATTACTATTAAAGGTTGGAAGATACTCGGCAGGAATAAAGTCAGAATGCTTTATGATCTGTAATTTGGGATGATTAATATCCAACCATTCAGGCAAATGTCCCCATGTGACAAAGAATATCTTATTGACCCAAGGAGCAAACTTCTCCACGCCACGAAACCAATATTTCAATGTGTCCCAATCACGATACATTGCAATGTTATAGCAATTATCTTTATGTTCCAATGCTGCGTAGGTATTACGCTCTTTTTGCCATTGTGGATCATTTTCTTTGACCCAAGTAATAACAAAATCAATTTTGTCACTCATTTTTTCATTCTTTCGTTAATTCTATTACCATCATTTATTCTTAACGACTCATGATACAAAATGTATCTCTTTTTTACATTAATCAAGAAAAACTGAAACATATTAAATTTCAAAACTACTTTTCTCTGGTAATATCATCTCAAAGGCATTGATAATACCATTTTTTAAATTTTCAAAATGTGTTGTAAGCTCTGTATCATTCAGACAAATAAGACTCTTTTTTTGTTGACGGATACAATCTATAATATCCGAGATATTATTATCTTGTACACAATAATACGTCCCGTCTTTATTTACATTATATGGAGAAAAACTTCCTGATGCCAGTTGCCAGTATCTTATCAACCAATGGGAAACGTCACCATATTGTCTGAACTTATTTTGTATTGTACGAAGTAATTCTTTTTCACAACTAGTCCAAACCTCATCGTATGTATTCTTCAAATAGCCTTGAGGGAGATGATGATTATGGAATCCAGCAAATAAATTACCTGCAATAAAGTAAAATATCATATTTCGAAATAAATAAGAGGCATTATCAATATTAAACCACTTAAAAAAAACTCTCTTTATTGACTCACGCTTATTAAAATGATCATTTATAAGATTGTTTGCCAGATATATTGCTGTTCCAGGTATACCTGTTTTTGTAATAGATATCATTACCCCCATGTCACATGGCAGACCTCTTCTGAAGAATCTTTCAGGTGTTACTTTATCAATTAGAAACGTATCATCATTGAAATAGACGAAATGGTCAGCCAGACCCTTTATCTTATGAAAATGAAACTCTATCACATCGCTATGAAAAGTTGGAAGATATTCTACCGGAATAAAATCATTATGCCGCACAATCTCTAATTTGGGATTATCCGTATTCAGCCAATCAGGAATATGCCCCCATGTAACAAAGAATATTTTATTGACCCATGGCGCAAACTTTTCCACACCACGAAACCAATATCTAAGCGTACCCCAGTCCCTAAATCTGCAAGCATTATTGTCTATTTCCTCATTCTCTAATACTGCATAGTGATTTCGCTCTTTCAACCAGGCAGGATCATTCCCATCAACCCAGGTAATCACAAAATCTATTTTCTCTTCCATACCTTTACTAATTCTGGATTCTGCTTCTTGTTTTTAGAATATACGGATATTTCTTAATCTATTGGTGAAATGCCAATGAAAGGATTCCGATTTTTTATAATACCATTTTTTATCAAAACATTCACAATAATGTTTCTAATCTTCATATAGAACGGTCTATGATCAAAACGACAATTCTTCCATTTGGTTTGACATAAATATTTAAAAAAAGTATCTCTATATGGATGAGGGTATGGCAAATAGTCATACCATGGTTTCCATTTAGAAGTAAAATGAACAATAACGGGATCCTCAATTCCCATTTTTACCTCCGATTCATGTTCCCAATAATCCCAACAAGGATCATTACCCAAAAAGGATGTCTGGAGATTATATTTTACCGGTAATGTGAGCTTTTTATCATGTAAGACAACATTCATCACATCCTGATCTTCTTGCATTATTCTCTCAGGATAAGCATTAAGATACTCTGTAAATTCCGTTACTATATTGTTATCTCGCCAGTACCTTAAATTTATTAATAAAACGCCAGAATTGAAATAACCTTTCCGGTATGGATATCTCAAGCGATTGTATATTTTAATATCCCCATCGCATACGTCCATAACTGCGCCTGCTGCATAATTGGTTATATCGGTATTCCATAATGGTAGAAGCGAATGGCGGACAATAATGTCGCCATCCAAATATAATACTTTCTCAATAGTAGAAGGAAGTATGTCAGACAGGAAAAGACGATAATATGCTGCTCGCGTTAAATGCTTTTTTATTAAAGGGAAACTTAACGCTGTCATGCTTTTGACAGAATAGAATAAGACTCTCTTTCCTTGGAACTTATTTATAGTACCTCGCAAGTCTTGTTGTTCTTTTTCTGTAACACTTTCATCTATCAAAACATGAAAATCTATATCCAAATCTTGATTGTTGACGCAGACTGAATACATCAATACGCCTGTTGGTATGACATAGCCCTTATCAAGGCAAACTGCTATATGTATCTTTTCTTTCATAGTTCAAAATTACATTTATCGGGCAATATTACTCCAAAGGCTTCTAAAATCTTTTCCCTATTTTCATCAAAATTCATCTGAATTGGAGTATCATTCAAACATATCATTTTAAACTTTTGATGCTTAATACATGTTGATATTTCTAAGATATTAGTATCTTTTATAACATAATATTTGTCTTCTTTACAAGAATATGGAGTAAATTGTCCTGAAGCCAACTGCCAATATCTTAATAACCAAGGAGCCACATCTCCATATCGTCTAAATTTACTCCTCGACGTACGAATCAAGTCTTTCTCACAATTAGCCCAAACCTCATCATAAGTTTTCTTCAAATATCCTTGTGGAAGATGATGATTATAGAATCCATTAAATGAAGACCTTCGAATTCGAAAATACAAAAAATTATGTAATAAAAAATTAAATGAATATGCCAGATTGAACCATTTTGAAGGGTTCTTCATGACTGACTCTTTCTTGTTAAAGTGTTGATTAATCAGATTTATCGCGATGAAAACAGAACAACCGAACATTCCCTTAATATTATTATCCACAAATGCACCAATGTCACACGGAAGTCCATCTCTGAAAAATCTGTCAGGATAAACTTCATCAATTAAAAACATATCATCATTAAAATAGACAAACTTATCAGAAAGACCTTCAATTTTGTGGAAATAAAACTCAAATACATTACTACTAAAAGTTGGCAGGTATTCTGCAGGTATAAAGTCTGAGTGTTTTACAATCCTCAACTTTGGATGATTCGTATTAAGCCATTTGGGTAAATGTCCATATGTAACAAAGAATATATTATTGACCCAAGGAGCAAATTTCTCCACGCCCCTAAACCAATATCTCAGCGTATCCCAATCCCTGAATCTGCACGAATTATCGTCAATTTCTATATGTTCCAAATCTGCATAGTAGCTTCGCTCCTTCTGCCACACAGGGTCATCACCATCAACCCAAGTTATTAAAAAGTCTATTTTATCCATCATATCTTGTTATCGTAATTCTTCACAAAACGCCATCTTGCATAATATGCAGATAATTGGCGACAATAGTAAAAAAGCCATATCACTTTAGAAGATTTTGTTTGGGCTTTTATAAGTACCCTATATTGACTAACAAAACTATCCATATCCATTATAAAGTCTTCATAATCGGACTCTCCTTTAAGCTCTGATATACCTATCATCATTTCTCTCAAAAGATTAACCAACTGAAAATTAGCAAATGATGGATAGTTATTTAACATAAACTCAAATCGTCTTTTCCGTATATTTAATCTGTCTTTTATTGAACTTGGACTATATCGATTGTATGATTGCGATCCTTTTCGACGGAAATAATTATAAAAAATGGTATTTATTCCATAGATTTTACTAGCTTTGTGGAACAATCTATATGACACATCCATATCTTCATAACACCTTCCTAGCGGGAATCTAATATCATCAAACAATCTTTTTGCAAACAACTTATTCCAAACATAATCACGAATAATCCCTGTTTCAGATGCAAATTCTCTTATTATTTTGGTCTTTTCTATTTCTCCAGATGAGTCAACACACCAATTCTTTACAACGCCAGAAGGAAACAGTTCACAGTATCCAAAACAAACTATATCTGCTTGCTTTTCAATGGCGATTGACAATATGGTTTCACAAGTTGAAAATTCTATCCAGTCATCGCTATCGACAAATTGAACATATTTACCTTCTGCGATGTCCAATCCAACATTTCTTGCTACAGATAGTCCCATGTTCTTTTGGTGGACAACTTTGATTCTCCCATCATTAGCTACATATTCATCACAAATACCACCACAACCATCTGTACTGCCATCATCAATTAAAATTATATCAAGATTCTTATAGGTCTGATTAACAATTGAATCCAAACATCTTCTCAAATATGGTTCCACATTATAAACTGGAACTATAATGGAAATAAGAGGTTCACAAATCATCTTTATATAACTTTGGAATAATAATATGTCAGAAATTCGCTTTATTTGTTCATTCGTGGCAATAAAAACATTATACTCTCCCTTAAACCTTTTTCATATGTTAAGATACTTTTATAAAATCCTTCATGAGAAGATGGCAGGAACTATTATGATAATCATTATTATACCATCGATCCGGAGAAATAACGATTTTACTATCATTTCTGGACAAATATTGTGCCCACCATGAGAATGTGCTATTTGATATAACATAATGTTTACAACTATACATTAGACGTATTTTTTCCCATACAGGATCATTACCAGATTCATAATAAGCAGGAAGATCGGTCGTAATATTTTCCTTCACCCATTCTATATCATCTGAGAAAAAAACAAGTACAGGTTGTTCTATTTTCTGTTTTATTATTTTTATTGCTTTTTGGAAATAGTTCTTATCACAGACATAAAAGTCATCTTTGTATTGATTTGACAAGTAATCACCTCTACGAACCGAAACACAAACAGAATTACTATTTTCGATAATGTCGTATAAAAACCTGTTCGATTGTAAAGGCTTTTCTTTCGGCGTAAAATCCTCAAGAAGGATGGGTTTGATGTGATCAAAAAAGATTGCGTTATTAAATACACCTGAGTAGCGACAGATGATTCTGTGCCTAATCTGATTATTAAGAAAATACTCATATATATGGGGATTATCCCACCATCGCGAATATAATACCCCAACTTTCCTAAGCGTGGAAAGCCAACAATCCTCTTTTCTATTTGAATGTAATAGTCTATGATAAAGTACATATGCCATATAAACAATTCTCTGAAGAATATCTCCATACTTAAGAACTAAGTTACCATTGTCAATAATATAAGGCTCAACATTGAAATACTTAAGTGAATCTTCGAAACCGTCAGAGACTTTATTCTCAACATAGACTTTCTTAAAATTAAAAACAAGTTGTCCCGTTTCTCCTTGGGCTATTCTTAAGACTTTAGCAAATGCATATTGGAACATTTGATTTCCCAAACGCCCTTTCATATATGCCCCTACAATTATTGATTTCTTTCTAAATAACATTTTGAAAAAACTTTATTATCCATTATAAGGAAAAGTGATCATATTATATTTTTAAATGACGTTCTAGATTAATAATGATTATTTTACGCTCTTGTTTTCGAAGACCGAGATAATAAGCAGAAAGAACTGACAGAAGAAAAATAAAAATAAAATGAGAAATATGCCATAAAGATGATGCGATCTGAACATGGGAGGTTAATAGCAGAAAAAGGATTAAAGGTAGACAAGCTATGGCTACAGGAAGATAAGTTCTAAGACAATACTTACGTACAGGGAAATGGAGAATGGCATGCATCAAGTATAGTTGTGCAAAGCGCCAGAAAATATCAGCAATCAAAAAAAACACTAACAGCATATATGCTGGACTACCTGATTTAAAAATAACAAAACCGACAGGAACACATAATAGAGTTAATATGCTAAACACTGTTCTAAACGTGCCTACCTTACCAGATGCATTTACCACATTCCATATTCCTCCATCTGTAACCGCAACAAAAACCATCAGAAGAATTATTTGACAGAAAGTCATAGCATTCTCAGGCACTTTAATAAGCCAAAGATGTAGGATAAAATCTAATTCTGCCCATAAGGGGAAAAAGGCTAACATCATCATCAGCATACAGTATTTTCCCATACGACTTGTCAAGTAGAATACACGTTCCATATCACCGCTGCTATAGCTTTGGATTATTTGAGGTGCTGCTGCTTTTTGAAAGTTACTCGCGAAAGGAGATATATTGCGTTCGACTGTCTTTGCTATTGCAAAAGCACCATTCACTACCGTTCCAAAAAAATAGTTGATGAGAATCATACTACCCTGTCCTCTACTCATTATGGCAAGTGCTTGCAATAAATTATATGAACTATAAATCAAAACTTCTTTATAAATATGCCATCCCCTAACAAATTTCCATTTGACAACTTCAACCCATCGACGATATGCATAATAGTGATAAATAACAAATGAAGTCAGCGTTGTCAAAGTTTCAATAAGTGCAAAAACTCTGAGTCGATTTCCCTCATAAGTTAGGAGCCAAAATAGAAGAACAAGTTGGACTACCTTAACAGAAATGGAAACAATTGCAGTAAATAAAAATTTTTCAGTTGCATTGAATAGACTCGCATAGGGAACATTAATGATGCCAAGGCAACACATAATAGTGGAAACCTGAAAGACAAACATTGCATCGACTTCTTTACCAGGATCGACATTGAGATAGTGGTGAATATAATAGACACCACCAAGCTCTAATAGTACAAAAAGGAATATGGCCATAGCAATGTGGAGCACGTTGCAGACATTGAATACCCGATTCAAATCTCCATCGGGTTTACCTCGCTCTACGTTGATGAAACGAACGGTTGTGCCAGAGAGTGAACTGGAAATAAATGTAAATAACACCACGACACCGCCAACGACACTATTCAGACCAAAATCGGATACGCCGAGGGCTTCGAGGGCCAATCTTGACGTGAAGAGGCCTAGGAACATCTTAAGGATCAGCTGGCCATAAATGACCAGGGTGTTCTTGGCGATGCGTTTATTACCGCTACTGTAGTCCTGTGATGGCATGGTTATTCTGAGTTATCAGAGAGATAGCGAAGGTGTTTGCGGGGGAGGTTGCGGATGGCGACGGCTGCGGTCTGCTCGATGGGGATGACCACACAGACATTGCCCTGGATGCGCTTGATACGACCCTTCACGCCAGCAAACTGGCCTTCGGTGATCTGCACAGCCTGACTGGGCTTGCAGGCGAAGTCGAGATTGTCGAGCCAGACCACCTTGTCGCTCTCCTCGGAGGTGACACGGATGAAATCGTCCATCATGGCATCAGCGACATAGAGCACTTCGGAATGCTCGGTGTTGTCTGGTTCCAACACGGGATGCATGATGTAACGGATGGGCTCATAGAGGGCTTTCTTCTCCTTGATACGACTGAGATCGTCGTAGGTGACACGGATAAAGAGGAGGTTATCGACGGCTGGGGCAAAGTCCATCTTCTCTGCAGCCACCTTCTTGAAGCGCATGGGGATAAAGGTACGCTCCACACCTGGCTCTTCGTCGAGGAGCGCCTGCAACCGCAGGAGCCGTGAGGCATTGGAATGGCGGATGCGGAGGGGGAACCAGTGGATCTCGTCGCGTTTCAACATAGCCGTCTGAATGAAAAGCACATTTTGGGGTCACCACATTTTCGGAATATGGCGACAACGGAGGGCCCGTCTTTGGAAATCATCTTTGTTGTACTGATTATCAGTGACTTATAAAAGATAATTGCTAGAAATCTTCTTTAGAAGATTCCCAATTGGGGACAAAGGTAGTAAAAAATGTGGAATGTGGAATGTGGAATGTGGAAAAAATGCTACCGCCTTGTTGTTTTTTAACTATTGAGATAATGCTTACGATTGAGTTTGCCGTTGTAGGTGCGGGCGATGGCGTCAACCTGCTCATAGAGCATGGGGACCTTGTAGGGCTCGAGACGACTGGCCAGATAACGGGCTAAGGAGCGCTTGTCGAGCGGCTGGTCTGGAGGGGTGACAACCAGGAGTTTGAGGGCTCGGCCTGTGACGGGATGACTGGCAGAAATACAGATGCAATCACTGACCAAAGGATTTGACATCGCCACAGCCTCCACCTCAGCAGGAGAGACCTTGAATCCACCCACATTGATGACATCAGAAGCACGACCTGAGAGGTGAAGCATGCCCTCAGCGTCGATAGTACCCACGTCGGAGGTGAAGATGGTGTCGTCGCGCAGGACAGTGGCCGTGAGTTCCGGGTCGCCAGCATAGCCACTCATGATGGTGTCACCCTGACAGGCGATCAAACCCTCGGGGGTGATGATTATGCGGGAATGGGGCATCGGACGACCTAAACAGTTGGCCATGCAACGGCCATCGTTATAGTTGTAGGTGGCGATGATGCCTGTCTCCGTGGAGGCATAGGTGTTATAGAGGCGCGTCTTGGGCAACAGCTCGCAGAGTCGTCGCATATCTGCCTCAGGCAGAGGGGCTGCGCCCGATTCGATAAAGTCAAGCTTATCGGCATAGGAGGCGAGTCTGTCTGGGGCAAACTGCAGGATCATGCGGATGGTGGCAGGCACAAAGAAGGTGGCCATCTTCGGGGCTGGATAGTCGAGGGCGTGGAAGAAAGTATTAAGGTCCTTCATGCCTTCGATGATAAGGATGGTGGCACCCAGGATGATACAGGGCCAGATCTTGGAGAGACTGCCGATATGATTGAGGGGACCATTAATGACAAAGACGAGATCGTGGGTGAAGCCCTGACCTGCAATGAGATTTTCTGCATCGGCAATGAGGGCACGATGACTGACCATCACACCTTTCGATTGGCCCGTGGTGCCTGTGGTGTAAAGGATATCCGCGATGCCGTCAGGAATATCAGAAGCCTGCAGACGGGCCTTTACTTCCTGAAAGAGGGGCTCGGGCATGCCATGCTCCAACGGAGCTGCGACACCACCAGCGAGATGGGTGGCAAGGTAGGTGACCAGGAAATCTATGTCCTGAGAGGAGCGAAAGCAATGGACATCGTTGCGAGATAACGACTTACTCAACTTTTCGACCTCCTGCCACAACTGGGCATAGGTCATGAAACGGTCTTCACAGACGACAGCGAGCTTGGAGGAATAGCGCTGGGCGTTCTGATGCAGATAATCCTCGAGAGACATTAATACTTATTTTAAACCACGAATTTTACTAATTTCACGAATTGCTTGCAGTAGCACCAAGCTTAGATTGGACGAGGGCGACGAGACTGTCGAGCGAACGGAGGTTACGGGGGGTGGCGTCGGTCGCGTCGAGGGTGATGCCGTACGCATCGGAAAGGGTCATGAGGATGGTGGTGACACCTAAGGAATCAAGCTCACTAAACAGGAAGTCGCTGTCGAAGTCGACCAACGGCAGCACATCTTCTAACATCTTACGAATATCTTCTTTCATCATAAACTACGAATTATTATTTAGACCACGAATTATACTAATTACACGAATCATTATTTGGACACGGATTAAGCGGATTTTTTATTACAGAATCGAATCCAGAGACGGAACACCATCGGGGGGATGACGAAGGCCATGAGCACCACGGAGAACATACCCACAATGGTGACCTCGGCCAAGGAATGGAGGGCTGGATGACGGGCTATGATCAACGAACCAATACCAATGAACATGATACAGGCCGACAGGAGGATGGCCCTGCGATAGGAGGCCAGCATGGGTCGATGGTGCTTGTACTCATAAAGAGTGCCCTCGGTCATGAAGATGGTATAGTCGTCGCCCTGGCCGAAGATAAAGGTGCTCAGGATGATATTGATGATATTAAACTGGATGCCCAACAACGCCATGATACCCAGAATCCACAACCAACTGACGGCCATGGGCAGGAACGACAGCATCGCCAACGGCAGACTGCGGAACGAGGCCCACAGGAAAAAGAACACGATGCAGGCACAGGCCCAGCCGATGTAGTTGAAGTCGTCGGAGAGGTGGGTGGCGATGGAGGAGAAGAGGGAAGGGGTATTCGAGGAATGAGGAATGAGAAATGAGGAATGAGAAATGTCTGAGGCAGCAAGGAAGGAGAAGAAGGGATCGAAGGAGTCGGGGGTGAAGCCGATGCGGGCAGCCTCATCACGGAGAGTGATAGAGAGCTGATCGCGATGGGAGGAGGCCCAGGACTGCCAGAGTTGCAGACGTTCCTGCTGGGCTTCGGGCGTCGAGGGGATACGACGGTTGAGTTCCTGTTGGCGCTGGGTGTCAGTAGGCATCAGCTGCTGAAGCAGAGCCATGTCGGAACGCTGTTCTGGCGTCATATAGTTAATATGTGTCAGATCGGTATCAAAGGCCGTATTGAAGCTGTGATAGCCGAAGAAAGCGGTAAGCAGGAGGAGGATAATGGGGAGGAGTTTTTGGTAGATTTTCGAGGAATGAGGAATGAGAAATGAGGAATGAGAAATGTCTGAGGCAGAATCAGCGGCAGGAGTATCCTCCTTCCTCGTTCCTCCTTCCTCCTTCCTCGAAAAACGCACCATCTGCGGGAGCCAGATGAGGGTGAAGAGGATGGTGCCGATCAGGAGGAAGGAACTGAAAAGGCCGAGATCGCGCAGGGCGGCAGCACGAAGGGGTACCAAAGCGAGGAAAGCGCCTACGGTGGTGATATTTCCCACGACCAGGGGTTTGACAATCTCCTTCAGCGCCTGACGCACATCGCTCGTATGAGAGAGATGGGCGATGAGGTGCAAGGGGTAGTTGACGGCAATGCCTACGATGATCGACGAGATGCCGATGACGATGACTGACACCTCCTGATGCACCCACGACAGACAGGCTACGGCAAAGACCCACCCCCAGCCTATCGTCAGCGCTATCATCAGGATATGTCGCAGACTGCGCAGGAAGAACCAGAGGAGCAAAAGGATCAGCACCACCGCAATACAGACAGAGAGCAACGAGTCGGTCTTGATCTGTGAGGCATTGGTGACGGCGATGACAGGGCCTCCGCAGAAGCGGATTATTAAAGGAGTCAGGAGACAGGAGACACTGTCGGCCTTAACTTTTAGTACCTCCAACAATTGTTCGTTGGAGGCGGTTTCGCTGCCGCCATAGGGGGAGGTTAAGAGGACGAGGGCACGACGATGATCGGAGGTGAGCAGACAGCCGTCGTAGATATCGAATCGCGACAAGGCTGCCGTATCTCGCATCAGTGACACCACTGGCGAGAATAGCCCTAAAGGATCGTGGGTGATCTCGTCGGCCACCATGCTGCCCACCATCGGCATCAACAGTCGTTCTCGGGCTTCCTGCAGACGCGAGGGGATGAAATCGGGCTGCTGTAACAGACTGTCCATACGCTGATAGTCAGACGTTTCGAGCAGGTACGGCAGCTGGCCATACAACTCCTCCTGCTGGCCTTCCATCTGCGAGAAGTCTGTCTGCACCGTCAGATCCTTGATATCTCCGATGGCGTCGAGGAAAGCCTCCACACCTTCCACAAGTAGGTCTGGATCGTCAACGGTACTGTCGCGCTGTTCGATGATCGTAACGATGAGACTGGTCTGTGCCTGACGGTCGTAGTCGTTGAGGGCTGCCCGTTCCTTTTCGTCGAGGGGCAGGAAGTCGCGGATGTCCTCCCTGTAGGAGAGTCGCGTCACCGATAGCACCATCAGCAGCGTGACCACCAATAGCGATGCCACGCACCACCAGCGATGGTTCTTCATCCAGTCATAGATCCTCAACGTCACACTCCTCATTCTTTCACTTTTTCACCTTTTCACTTTTTTACCTTTTTACGTTCTCTCAACAGGATTGGAATAAATACTCAGGAAGATGTCCTTCAACTGGTCAAGGTCACAGTCGTCGTACTTGTCGAGCTGACTCAGACGACGCAGGAAAGTATCGCGCTGCTCCTTGGTATAGAATGACTGGAAGGCCTTGCTGCCATATCGCAGATCATGGGCGATGTAATTGTTGGGCCAGAGGCGATAGGCAGGGTTGATACGACTATCGATGAGCTGTGCCACAGCCTTGTGGTACTCATTGTTCGTCAGATCGTCAAACTGTGTCAGTTCCTCCTCCGTGATAGGTTCACAGAGTTCGAAGTGTACCCTACCCTTGCGCTGGAGGATACCTGTCAGGATGCTGTTCAGATCCTCGCCTGGCTTCTTGATATACTTGGTGTACTGCGACTGGTAGAGTTCGATGGCCTTGAGGATGTCACATGACTCCCACTCATAGCTCACGGCTACAGGTACGATATTCAGTTCTGAGAGAGCCTGGATCTTATCGTCAGGACGACTCATGCAGAACATCTTGATGATGCCCTGGTCGGTGGCGTCGACACCATCCTTCGTACGACCGTTGCGCTGGGCGATCCACACACTCTGGTGTTTCTCCAGAATGGCGTAGCGGATATACTCAGAGAGGTGCAGTGAACTGCGATAGAATTCCTTGATACTGCCACCAGGACGTTCCACCTTGAACATCTTGTTACACTTACCGATGTCGATGACCAACTGGCTCGACATGAGGTTGGCACCAAAGGTGATCTCCGTCGTGTCGAAGTCCTGCGTCAGAAGGAAATACTGCAACAGACTGGCGTCGAGCATGATATCACGATGGTTGCTGACGTAGAGGTAATTCTTGTTGCGACTCAGCCGTTCGATACCTGAGCAGGTAAACTCGCTGATGCTTTCCTCAATCACCCGTTCGTTAACACGGAACATGGTCTGCGACTGGAAGTCGTGCACATTCTTATAATTGGCTATACGACGGCGCACCTCTTCGAGGGGCTCGTCAGGATAGACATACGATGCCAGCAGCGGGAACGAGGTGCTGGCAGCAATGCGCTGCATCGCCTCAGGAAACTCCTCCGCATTATACGGCCTTATATCATCAAACTTATTCATATTTCACTATTCACTTTTCACTTTAGTTTTCTTACCCAGGCGAGGAAGGCCTGTTTCCACTGACGACACTCAGCAGTGCCCTTCTCGTCGGAGGCACCAAAACCATGACCACCCGTCTGATACTGGATATACACATGGGGCACCTGACGCACCTGAAGGGCAGAGTCGAGGAGCTCGGAGTTGTGATAGTCGACCACGGGATCGTCCTTACAGTTCACCAAGAACACAGGAGGACAGTCCGCTGGCACATGCTCCTCCAGGGAAAGACTGTCGCGCAACTGCTTGTTGCCCTTACGGCTGTCACCCAACAATGCCCGACGGGAACGCTTATGAACGCATGGCTTCGACATCGTGACCACAGGATAGACAGGTACTACGAAAGCCGGACGCTCCTGAGGAGGAAACAGCTCTGCTGCCGACATCACTAAATGACCACCTGCCGAGAATCCCATCGCCCCTACCATCGCTGGATCGATGCCATACTCATAAGCATGACTGCGCACATAGGAGAGTGCCTGCTGGAGATCGTCCTGGGGATCTGGGTAGCGGTTGCCTCGGACGATATAACGGTAACGAGTGATAAAGGCTGGCACATAGGCCGTACGATAGCGCAGCACAAATGCAGAGATACCGTTTTGCTGTAACCACCGGGCCACACCGTGACCCTCGGTCTCGATATCGTGCCAGAAATAGCTGCCACCAGGACACACCACAATGGCCTTGTTGCCTGTACCAGGCACAAGGTACGGTGTCAGCTCCACGTTCTTACTGACATTCATCCCTTCCCAGATATTCACCGTCTCTGAAAAGGTGAAAAGGTGAAAAAGTGAAAGGGTGAAAAATATCAGCAATAGTCTCTTCATATTAATTATTAATTATTAATTATTAATTATTAATTATCAATTATCCATTATCAATTTTCAATTTATCAATCACGCTGTTCTGACCTAAGATCACCTCACAAGTGCTGATAGCTGTCAGGGGTACACCACAGAAGCCATGCAGGTTATTGTTCTGACCCGTCAACAACAGGTTACTCACCTTCGTCACCACAGGCAACTGCGAGAGGGTGATATTATGGCAGTCCTTGCTGAAACCACAGATGGCCCCCTCCTTCACACCATAGAAGTCGCGGATGGTCAGGGGCGACGAGGCATTCATGTCGTCGATAGCCTCACGGAAGCCGGGATGCAACTCCTCCACCAGCGCCAACAGCTCATCCGTCCGCTGCTGCTTCCATTGTTCGTAATCACTGCCACGTCGACCTACGGTGGTGTTTTCCCAGCGTCTCACCATTTCGAACTGCATGGGTGCCGTCACCAACACCTTGCTCGACCACGGGCCCTGATTCTCCTCAGGTGGTGTCATCAGCAGGAAGCCCATCGGCCACGATGCCTCGTCATGACAGAAGTGCCATATCTCGTCGTAACGACGGGTGAAGTATTCGGAGTGGTTGATATAGGGGAAGCTGCCATCCTTCATCTTAATATATAAGGAGAAGGCGGAATAGCTGTTGGGGATCTCTTCCATACGACGACGGAAAGCC
>JAEEGL011656167.1_pt1 | contig 33930 bp, 35 predicted proteins | sample 9134231 | NCBI WGS metagenome assembly JAEEGL01 (sample SAMN16246548, study PRJNA631951) | gut metagenome | biome: gut microbiome; feature: rumen; material: fiber-attached | host: Bos | place: Iran: Karaj | collected 2018-10 | reverse complement strand
CGTCTCTTCTACGAGTTCTGCACCCGCCAACCTCACCATGTCTTCACCCACTACGAGCTCATCTCCCCGGCTCAGCTCCGTTCCCTCGCCTACCTACTGTCGTTCCTGCTTATTCAAAACAGCATTTTCTACCGCTTCGACCCGCTCACTGGCGGTGTCACCCCAGACTTCCGACAGGGACGACCAGGCATCTACCTCGCTTGCGGCATCGATGGCCACCGTCCCGACCTTCACCCCCAACCCGAACTAATCCGTCTTCTCAAAACCCTCTCTGATTGATGGATTATCGTTCCGGGGGTGCGTGGTTGGTGCGTGGCAAGGCTTGGGCTGGCCGGACACGATAATCCATCAATCAACTAATAACCTCTAATAATAACCTCTAAGCTAAAAACACCATGCTGCAAATCACCGTCACTCGCCACAGTCCCCGTCCCGGCTACACCATCGGACGCATGGACATCAACGGCACCAAGTTCTCCGACTCCCTCGAAGACACCGACCGAGGTCTCACCTCCGACATGTCGCTCGACGACATTAAACGTATCAAAGTCTATGGCAAAACCGCTATCCCAAAAGGCACCTACAAAGTCAGCGTCCAGTATTGGGCCAAACATAAAATCTACGTGCCCTTCATCCACGACGTGCCAGGTTTCACTTCCATCCTCATCCACAGTGGCAACACCCCTGACGACACTCTCGGCTGCATCCTTGTGGGAGAAAACACCGTCAAAGGCCGTCTCACCAACAGCCGACCCTATATGACCCGCCTCACCAAGCTCTGCCAGGAGGCCATCCGTCGTGGCGAATCCATCCGCATCACCATCAAATAACAATTCAAATGAGCAAGTACTTTTTCATAATTTTGTCATGTGTACTCCTGTGCGCCGGGTGCCGTCATGTCCAGTACGTGGCGGTGCCCTCCGTGCGCACGGAATATCACAACAGCATCATGCACGACTCTGTCGACCGCTGGCATACCCATTACGAATTCCTCCAAGGCGACACCCTCCACCTCGTCGACACCTTCTACCGCGACCGGCTCGTCACCCTCTTCGTCACCGACTCCATCCGCGACACCGTTCCTGTCATCGACACTGCCGCGCTCCATGCCCTTCGCGACCGTCTCCTGCACCAACAGTCAGTCAACTCCAACATGCGGGGGTGGATCATCCTTCTCATCCTACTCCTCTTTGTTGCCACCTTCCGCCGCATCTTAAAGGCTCTCGACCGCTGGCTCTCTAATCCCTAATCTATTCCCGCCATGCCCCGCGCCCTCCGAGTCAAAGATGTCTACACTGGCCGTCGTGCCCTCCTCGACGAGTCCGAGTACAACGACCAGGTCAAACGCTGGTCCGCTGCCACCCAGCGTCTCGCCAAACAAGCAGCCTCCGCCTTCCACCATGGCAAACGCCGCAACCGCACCTACCAGTCAGGCCCCAAGGCTGGCAAGACCGAACGCCGACTCCGCAACACTGTCCAGTATAGCCTCAAAGCCTCCTACGGCGACATCGCTGCCATCGGCTTCCAGTTCGAGCGGCATGGCATCTTCCTCGAATACGGTGTTTCCCGTGGCCATCCCAAAAACGGCATCCGCCGCTCCATGTCCGACTGGTTCTCTGCCTCCCTCGACCGTCAGGAACAGAAGCTCCTCGACATAGTTTCCGAGCATCAGGCCGACAAATACCTCCATACCTTCATGGGCATCAAGAAGTAAAGTGTTTATTTTTCAATCTCTTGAAAAATAAATTTGGTACTGTCAAAAAAAATGCGTACCTTTGCACCGAAAATTAAGGCGAGATGGTACAAATTAAGAACATACACGGCGAAGTAATCCTCACCCTTCCTGAGGGCGAAGAACTACATGAGGCTGTTCTCTTAGGCGAAGATCTCCACGAAGCTGATTTTAGAGGAGCGTACCTTAGATTTGCCGACCTTCGGTTTGCTGATCTGTCTGGTGCAGATTTAACTGATGCGAATTTAGGCAGTGCTAGTACCGAGGGAACCATCTTTGACAATGCAATTCTCGAAAACACTATCTTGCCAATGAAGCATCATCACATACACTGCTGCTAACACCGTTCCTTTATTCTTTAAAGGGTGTCCTTTTAGCGACACTCTTTTTTTTTGTCCCCGAAAACGAGTACATTCTTTCGTATCTTTGCAAAAAAGAACGTTATGGCAAAGAATTTATCTCGGAAAGTAACCATCTATATTGATGGTAAGGAAGCTGAAGCCTCTATTCAAAATATTCGTGATAGAATTAAGCAATTGGAAAGAGAACAGTCTAAACTGCCTATCGGCACACAAGAGTATATAGACAAAACAAAGGAGCTAAATCGCTTAAATAAAATAATTCATGAACAAAGAGTTGCTGTTAGCGACCTTGGTGATAACTGGTTGTTTGCTTCCGAAAAGCTAGCCAATTTCGCCAACGTCCTCATGGGTATCCAAACACTTTTCCAGATGGCCGATGCCGGTATCGGCAAGCTCAAAGACCTCGTCGCCGACGCTGCCGAACTTGATGATGCCTACGCCGATGTCATGAAGACCACCGGTCTCACTCGCGACGAGGTGCTGAAGCTTAACGAGTCGTTCAAAAAGATGGATACCCGCACTGCCCGCGAACAACTCAACCAGCTCGCTTACGAGGCGGGCAAACTCGGCATCTCCTCGCAGCAGCAGGTCGAACAGTTCGTCCGTGCTGCCGACAAAATCAACATCGCCCTCGGCGACGTTCTCGGCGAAGGTGCCATGGTGACTATTGGCAAACTTGCCGATGTCTATTCCAAATCCACCCAGCAGCTCTCCGACGCGGGCGACGACCTGGAGCGCAAAATGCTCTCCATCGGTTCTGCCGTCAACCAACTCGGACAGTCTTCCACCGCCAATGAGCATTACCTCGTCGATTTCCTCTCCCGCATGGGTGGTATCGCCACTCAGGCAAACCTCTCTGCCGATGCCATCCTCGGCTTCGCCTCAGCTCTTGATCAGGACATGATGAAACAGGAAATGTCCGCAACAGCCTTCCAAAAGTTCATCATGCAGCTCATCAAGAAACCTGCCGAGTTTGCCGCCGCCGCGCACATGGAGGTCAAGGAGTTCTCCGACCTCATGCAGCGCGACATGAACGAGGCTCTCCTCCGTGTGCTCGAGGGCTTCAAGGGGCAGGGCGGACTCGTTTCCCTGCAGCCCATCTTCGAAGACCTCGGCCTCGATGCTGCCCGTGCTGCCTCCGTCATCTCCTCCATGGCAAACTCTATCGACCAGATCCGGGAGGCTCAGGCCATCGCAAACAAAGAACTGAAGACTGGCGATAGTATTATAAGGGAGTTCACGACAAAGAATACCAACAAGGCAGCAGAAGCAGAGAAGGCGAAGAAACGTTTAGAGGATATAAGATTGGAGTTAGGCGAAAAACTTTATCCTGTCGTCATTCAACTCACCAAAACAAGCACAGCTTCCATGAAGGGTTTCGCTGGTTACCTCGATTTGTGGAAAGAGAACCGCGCCGCCGCCATCGCCCTCACAACGGGCGTTGCCTCTCTCGTCGGCTGGCTTGCCAAGCATCGCATCGCAACCCTCTATAGCAACGCCGCCGAAGCTATCAGCACTCGGCTGAAGAAACTGTCTGAAGCTGCAACCCTCCGCAAGGCTGCAGCTACCGCCAAAGCCAAGGCTGCCGAAGAGGCTGCCCGCCTTGCCTACTTCAAGTCTCGTCTTGAAGAAGAAAAAAAGATCATCGCCGACCGCACCTACCAGTACACCGAAGCCGGACTGCAGCGGCAAACCATCGCTACAGCTGAGGCGCAACGGTTCCAGACCCTCGTCACCAAGCAGGAAACTATCGCCACCGAAGCCTCAACTGCCGCCACTAAAGCCAAACGCGCTGCCCTTCTCGCCACTCCTTGGGGACTTATCATCGCTGCCGTCACCGCTCTCGCTTTTGGCCTCGCCAAGCTCATCAAGCATCAGCAACGATTCAGCCGCGAAGCGCGCGAAACCAACAAGGCCATCGCCTCCCAATCCACCGAGGCAAACTACCTCTTCGACAAACTCGAACATCTCAACTCTTCTTCCGAGGAGTACAAAGAAACCCTTGAAAAACTCAACCAACTATATCCCGATATCCTCGCCAAATACACCGACGAGGAAGGTCGACTTCTCAATATAGCAGCAGCGCGACAGGCCGTCATTGACAAAATCCGAGAACAAGTCGTTGAGCAGCGAAAACTCGACAAACTCTCCGAAATCGCTGGCGACTTTGGAGAAACACAAGAACGCGAGCTTCAACGTCTTCGGGAGACTCTTCGCTCGCAGTCTCTCTTCGAGGATGTCTCCCGTCTTCTCCCGAAGGATTACAGTGCCCCTGCCGACTATCATGACATTCTGGGCAAAGTGCGTAATGCAACCACCGGAAAGAACTTCATCAATTGGGGTGCACTCGACCGTCAAGTCTACCGATATGTCAAAGCTGTCAACGAAGCCTACAACGAAACCAAGAAATTCAACGAACTCTACGCGGGTATCGACCCAAAATCAGCTGGCCACACATACACTGACGACGACTTCGAAGATCAAAAGAAAAATGTAAAGAAAAAAACGACCACTCCCTCCTCATCTCCTCTCCCAGACCCAAAACAGACAGAAAAAGAACTAAAGAAATGGGAACAGGTCAAAGAACAGGCCGAGCGTCTCATTTCCGACTTCAACGCCAAGGCGCAGACAGGACTCTCCAAGACCCTCGCAGAAATCGAAAACCGCTCCGCATCCCTACGTCGCGACATTGAGGAATCTGTCGGTGCCACCCGACAGCAGAAGGACGCGCTTATCGCCCAAATCAACGAGGCCGAAGCCGCCTACAAACGGGCTAAAATCGACGAGTATATAAAGAAGCTCACCACCGAGGCAGAGAAGTTCGCCAAATCCGACACCTCAAATGAAAAGCTAAAACAAGTGCGCGATGCTGCAGCACGCCTTGCCCAGCAGCTCGCTGAAATCGACAACCAAATCAACGCTATCAGCGACGACCTGCAGCGTAAGGACATCACCGACTCCCAGCGTCAGCAGCTCGAAGCACTCATTCAGCAGTATGCCGCCGCCAAACAGCAGCTCTCCGCGTCGGCTTTCCGTGGCATCGACACCGCTGTCGACACCTCTTCATTCTTCCTTTCCGGCGATATTGATAAAGACACCAAGGAATACGAGAGGCTTACAAAGCAAATTGAAAACGCCCGCCAAGCCACCGAGGAACTGAGCAATCTCGCCAAAGATCCTGCGCAGCGGCAGGAATACGAGATCCAAACCCTCGCACTCATCGAGCAACAGCGCACCCTCGACGAAATCTATGCCGGGGCTGAACAATTCGCCAACAAAATCCGCAAAGGCAAACTCCTCGACAATCTCATTTCTAATCTCCAGTTCTTCGGTGACCAGGCACTCGACATCCTCGGCAACATCTTTAAGATTGTCGACAACATCGGCCAAAAGGAACTCAATGAAGCCGAGGATTTGAAAGACAAAAACATCAAGATTCTCGACGACCAACTCGCTCAGGGACTCATCACCCAAGAGCAATACGACAAACGGAAAGCCAAACTCGAAGAAGACTACCAAGCCAAACAAAAAGAGATAGAACTTGCTGCCTGGCGTCGCGAAAAATGGCTCAATGCCTCCGAGGCTGCCATGGCCGCCGCACTGGCCATCCTCCGTGTCTGGTCCGATGCCGGCAATGGTACCACTGCCATGCGTGCCGCTCAGACAGCTGTTGTCGGGGCTGCCACCCTTGCACAAATTGCCGCCATCGCAACCGAGCCCGAACCCTACGCCCGTGGCGGCTTCGTCCGCGACAAAAAAATCATGGTTGGCGAGGCCGGTTCCGAGTGGATCGCATCCCACCGCCTACTCACCGACCCCGTCACTGCTCCCGTCATCGCTGCCCTCGACAACTACCAGCGTTTCCCCGCCATGGCCGCCGTCAACATGCCCGCCGTCAACCAAGTCAGCCAGCAGCGCAACGAGTCCTCTCGCATCAATGCTGCCCTCCTCGCCGAGATGCGCCGCCTCGCCGACTACCTCTCCGACCCTGCCAACCGCCTTGCCGTCATCTCCCGCCGCACGCAGGAAACCTTCGATGCCAACGAAAACTTCCTCCGCTCCATCGCCCGCCTCTGACCTGTCCCCGTTTCACTCACCCTTTTACTCTATCTTTGCATCATGTCTGTCACACTCATTTCATCCCCTTTCTCCTGGTCCTGGGCACGCAATCGGAACTTCTTCCGCTTCCTCTGCTCCTCCAGCCTCTCCGTCGGAACGCCCTCCAATAGCGCATGGCTCCTCGACCCGATAGTCTCTCTTCGCATCGACCACATCCGCTTCGTCGTCCTCATCGACGAGCACCGCTACACCTTCTCCGGCGTACTCCTCGGTGGTGGTGCATGGACTTTCACCTCTCTCTCCGACCTCGTCGACAAACTCTCTACCAACTACTATATCTCCCAAATCTTCACCATCACCTACACCGTCCGCAATGACCAATCCATCGGTGTCGCCTTCAATGCCGTCGCCCCCGGATGCCACACCGTCGACCTCTTCTACGAATCCACCGACGGCACTCGCCTCTCTAATGATGAAGCGGGCATCCATCCCGGCCACAACACCCCTGGCACCGACCCCACCCGCCGCTCCAACTACTCCCTTGCCGTCGCCCTCGACGTGCTTTCCAACAACTGCAACAACGTCTCCTCTCACTCCACCGGCTGGATGTTCTTCCAACCCGACACCGACGGCTACCTCGATGTGCCGCTCGACATGCTTGCCTCCTTCATCCCTCAGCCCGACATTCCCGCTGTCGCCGAACCGCTCGGACTCTCCCTCCTCACCAACCTCTTCCTCAAATATCGCATCCGCTACGCTGAGTGCTGGGGTGACACTCCCCTCATCCAGTCCGTCGCCACCTCTCCTTGGTTCTATGCCATCGCGGGCGAAGTCTCCGACTACTACCACCGCCTCAACCTCCCCGACTGGCTCGACCATTTCCCCTCCGACCAGCTCTCCTCTGTCGGTGGTACCAACGTCACCTGCTTCCGTGTCATCGGCGAGGACGACAACCTCTCCATCGACGTTCACGCCTCCCAGCCCGAGTTCCTCACCATTTTCTACCTCAACGCCTCTGAGGCCATCAACTCCTCTGTCTCCCTCCGCCTCCGTGTCGTCAAGACTGCCCCCGACGGAACCTCCACCACCTCTTGGAGTGTCTTCACCGTTCGCAATGGCAACTTCTACCGCCTCTCCGTCGGGCCCGCCGCACTCTCCGCCACCACTTCGGCCTATTACTCTGTCACCCTCTTCCCATCGGGCAACACGCCCCAGTTCTCGCGCACCTACCGCCTCATCCCCGACTTCTACAGCCAGCATCTCTTCCTGCTGCAGAACCAGTGGGGCATCCTCTCCTCCTTCGTCGCTGCTTCGATGGCCGCCGCTGCCGTGGCCGAAGGCGAATCTCTCCACATCCGGCATCGACACTATGTCTCCGTCTCCGACCGCTATCAGTCTTTCACTGCCACCTCAGCCTCTCTCCGTCCTGTCGAAGCCCGCCGCCTCGCTCGCTCCCTCGCCTCAGCCTACCACTACTACTTCAACGCCGGTGCCTGGCAGCGTATAGCCATCGAACCCGCCTCTGTCACCTTCCGCAACGATGAGGAAGACCTCGTCACTCTCCAGTTCTCTTTCCGCTTTGTCGAGAACCAGACCGACAACCTCCCCTCCAACTCCGTCCGCTCCAACTCCAATACCGTCACCGTCGACATCGACCACACCGACGATGCCGATGCCTACCTCTCCTTCGACACCCGCCTCATCCCCTCAACCAATGCCCTCCACGAAACTTTATAATCTCTATCTCTGCTATCCCTCTATCAAATCTATAAAACATTATGCCAGTACAACAGCTCAATGAAGGCATGACCTGGTCTACTGTCATCGCCATCCTCAACCAGCTCATTGCTCAGTCTAATTCTTTCTCCACAGCCATTGGCGGATCCCTTGTCAATGGCCGCATCAGCTATGAGGCTCTGGAGAACAAACCCACCATCAACGGTGTCACCATCGTCGGCAACACCAATTCCGAAGATATCGCCATCGACATCAACCCCGGCTCCGGCGGCAACTCCGAACCCACCATCCTTGAACGCGCCGAGCAGGTCGCCACCTCTGTCGCCAACCAGGCTCTCGCCTCCAAGGCCGATGCCGAGGATGTAGAAGCCCTGCAGCAGTCCCTCGCCGACAAACTCTCCGCCATGCCTGTTAACATCCGGGGCATCTTCCCCTCTCTCGCCGCCTCTGCCGACCTCCGCAGTGCCATCGCTCAGGCCTTCGCCGATGGCGACACATCTGCCGCAGGCTCTCAAATACTCATCCTCTCTGCCGACAGCCCCAACACCTTTTCCATCCTCTCCTTCGATGGCAGCGACTGGCAGTCCGCCTCGGTTCCGCTCAACCTCAATGGTGGAGGCGTGCAGGAAGTCACCGTCCGCGCCATCGCCGACAAAGACGGAGGCTCTCAAATCGCGGCCATCACCGTCGACGGTATCACCACCAACATCTACTCCCCATCTCCCCAGGAGGGCACCGTCCCCATCGACATCACCTTCTCAGCCGACCCCGCCGACAACCGCGTCCCCTCTTCCCGCTGCGTCAAGGAGGCTCTCGACCGCAAGGCCGACCTCTCAGCCCTTCAGGAACTACAGGAAACCGTCAACGAGAAAGCCTCCCAGGCCGACCTCGAATCCCTCACCGAAACTGTCGGCAACATGGCTGATACACTTGCCGACAAAGCCGACACTCAGGCTCTCGAAAATCTCGCCGAAGCCATCAATGGCAAGGCCGACAAAGCCGACACCTACACCAAGCAGCAGGTCGACACTGCTCTCGCCGCCAAGGCCGGTACCGCCGCCCTCGAAACACTTTCGCAAACCGTGGCCGCCAAAGCCGACAAAGCCGATACCTACACCAAGCAGCAGGTCGACGCTGCCCTCGCCGACAAAGTCAGTGCCAAACAGGATGCCGCCAACGCGGGCAAAACCCTCGTCATCGACTCCGAGGGCAACGTCATCCCGGGCGACCCCGCCTCCGATGGCAACACCCTCAACCTCGGCCGTCCCCAAAGCGGCTTCTACACCCTCGCCACAGCCCTCGCTGCAGTACCCGCCAAGAAACGCAAGGGCGGCCTCTGCATCACCTACATGATAGCAGAGAACACTTGGGAAACCAAACAGTACACTCTCGACGATGTCAGCCAATGGACTACTGAGGGCAACTGGAAGGACGTATCCGGCAACAAGGTCGTCGTCGACCAAGACCTCGACACCTCCAGCGACAACCCCGTCCGCAATGCCGCCATCGCCCAGCGTATCATCGAACTCGAAAATAACGCAGTCACCCACATCGACAACAGCCTCGACCCCACCAGCACCAACCCCGTCGAAAACGCCGCCGTCGCCAACGCCATCACTGCACTGCAGAACCCCTCTTTCGATGCCGATGTCGAAACTGTCGACAATGGCCAGCAGGTCACACTCTCCCAAAATGGCCGTCAGGTGGCTCAGTTCACCGTCTCCGGCGGTGGCGGCGGCCCTGCAGTGCAAACTTCCCGCATCACACTCAACGCCACCGTCTCTTCCTCCAAGGTCAAAGAGGGTGGCCACGCTGTCCTCTCCTGGTACTACAACCACCTCAACGCCGACAGTATCGCCGACGGAATTGTTGGCGATATCACTGTCTCCATCAAGCGCGGTGCTGTCACCCTTCATGAGGAATCACTATCCGCTGTCTCTCCCTCCGAGTCTGCCCACCAGATAACGCTCGACCCCTGGCTCACCACTGCCGGCACTGTCGGTGTCACCATTCGTGCCTCTGCTACCGACAACGGCACTCAGCAAAGCAAGCAGTTCTATATCTCTGTCACCGTTGTGCAGCTCTCCTTGGAACTCAACAACGCCTCCGCTCTTATTACTAAAGCTATGGAGGGCGGATATGCCGACGGCGACACCGTCACCATCGGCTATACCGTCAAAGGCTCTGGCACCAAGTCTGTCAACCTCTACATCGACGGCTCCGACTCTCCCATGTCTGCCACCGTCACCAAATCCGGCACCACCAACGGCCAGTTCTCCATCGCTGCATCTTCTCTCTCCTCCGGTCGCCACACCCTCCAGCTGGTGGCCGAAAACGACGACCTCCTTTCCGAAAGCACTTATATAGATATATTGAAAGCGGGCGCTTCAGCTCCTTTTATCGGATTGCTCTTCACCCGCGACGACGGCCTCACCTTCCTCGGTTCCTCCCATCTTACCCCGTCTATTTTAGCCACTCAGTACGCTGCCTCTTCTTTCTACTACTTCGCCTACGACCCCGCCAGCACCACGGCGGTCATATCCGAATATCGCAACAACATCCTCAATCAGACCTTCTCCGTCGGTCGTACCCGACAGACCTACACCACCCGCTACGCTCAGTCAGGCACTGTGGCCGAGCGTTACCTCTGTGGCTCTACTGAATACCTCTTCAATATTGTTGTCGAAGCCTCCACTATCGAAGTGCAGAAGGCTACCGGCTACTCCCTCGAGCTCTCCGCTACAGGGCGCAGCAACGACGAGAGCAATCCCGCCTCCTGGACCTATGCGGGAGTCACCACCTCTTTCTTCGGCTTCGACTGGAAGTCGTCAGGATGGAACGGCGATGCGCTCGTCATGCGCAACGGGGCCCGCATCCTTGTCAATGCGCTCCCCTTCGACCATGCTCTCGACCCCGCCGCCTCTGGCAAGACTATCGAAATGGAGTTCAAAATCTCCAATGTCATCGACAATGCCGCCGACATCATCAGCTGCATTTCCGGTGGCAAAGGCTTCCGCATCACCGGCTCTAAGGCATCCATGCTCACCGGCTCTGTCGTCCACTACAATGACGAGGACGGCAACCCTCAGACCCGTGTCGGTGGCGTGGAGAAAATCTTTGCCTCCGACATCGATATCAAGCTCGCCTTTGTCATTGGCCGCAAAACCGAAAATCGGCTGATGGAATTATACGTCAACGGCACCCGCGAAAAAGCGGATATCTACGACACCAACGACAATTTCGTCCAGAACTCCCCCGTCGGCATCACCTTCGACAGTGCCGCCGCCGACATCGAACTCCGCTCCATCCGCATCTACGACCGCGCTCTGCTCGACGACGAACTGGTCGACAATTTCATCGTCGACCGCAAAGCCGTCAACGAGATGCTTTCCAAGTATCAGGAAAACGACGTGCTCGAAAATGGACTCTACGACATTACCAAGGTTCTCGCAAAGGGTAGGGGAGCGGTGCATTTCACCCGACCTAAGGGTCTCGACGAAGTCAACTCCGCCAACAATAAAAAAACCGACTTCCTCACCGATTTTGTCTACTACAGCCCCTTCGGTCCCGAATGGGATCTGAAGATTGTGGGCTGCAATCTCCGCATCCAGGGCACATCTTCCACCAAGTATCCCCGCAAAAACTATCGTATCTATCTCACCAAGCCCTCATCGGCTGTGGCCTATCGCCGCGACACCAACGGCACTTGGACGGTGGACGATGATTTCTCCGGCTACATCTTCCGCTCCGGCGACCGCGAAGCTCCACTCATCTGCCTCAAAGCCGACTACTCCGACTCCTCCATGACCCTCAACACCGGCGGTGCTAAGATGTTCGACTACCTCATGCGCCAGCTCGGCTATCTCACCCCTCCTCAGGCTATCGACCCCGACGTGCGCCAGGCTATCGACGGCTTCCCCGTCGATGTCTTCTGTACCGACACCAACGACCCCACCAATGCCGTGCGCTACTATGGACAATACAACTTCAACCACGACAAAGGCAAGTCGAAAAATATCTTCGGCCACGTCAAGCTCACCGACGAGGAAGAGGTGGAGCATAACTTCGGTGCGAGTATCGCCCTCGAAGGTCTCAACAACAGCAACCCCTTCTGCCTCTTCCAGTCTGCCGGTTCTGCCGACAGCTCCGCTCTCTCCGACCAACTCGACGCCTCTTTCGACGAAGGCTTTGAGTTTAACCACCCCGAAGACTACAAATGGGTGGTGACAGACCCGACAAAGGAAACTTCCGCAACCAACGACCAGCGCACGGGTATCAAACGCCTCTTCGGGTGGATCTACGATTGCGTCGCCGCCTCCGACGGTGTGCAGGTCGGCTCTATGACCCTCGCCAACCCCGACTACGGCACCGCCCAGGGATGGAGCGACACAAGCCGGGCAAAATGGGTGTCGGCCAAATTCAAGTCCGAGGTATCCCAATATTTCAATGTGCAGCACTTACTCACCTACTACGTCTTCACCGACTATTTCATGTCCGTCGACCAACGGGCTAAGAACACCATCCTCCGCACTTGGGACTTCCTCCATTGGTACATCACTTATTACGATGGCGACACCCAGCTCGGCAAGCGCAACGACTCTTTCCTCGCCTACCTCTACACCCTCACCCGCGACACTTGGGACTCCGACAAATCTAAGTACGCTTTCGAGGGCCACGACTCCTGGCTCTGGTGTCTCGTCCTTGCCAACCTCGAGGACGAGCTGAAGGCTGCCGCCAAAGCCATGCGCAACATCCTCACCAACGACTATGTCCTCCACATGTTCAATGTCGAGCAGCAGGGCAACTGGTGCGAACGCGCCTACAACAAGTCCGGCGAATTCAAGTACATCCTCCCCGCCACCGAGGGTGTCACCGTCATTCAGGATGGTGTCTCCACCGAGGGTGTCAAATACCCCTTCATCTACGCCCTCGACGGTACCAACAACTCCCATCGCGTCCACACCATCCTCCACCGCTTCGCCCTCCTCGATGCCAAGTACGGCTGCGACACTTTCCACGGCGACAACGTGGAAATGTACCTCTCGCGCCTCTCGACGGATGCACCCGGCACTATCGTCGTGCGCTCCAATGCCCCCTACTTCTTCGACTGGAACACCAAGAACGGCTCCCACAACGACCCTCAGCAGGCTGCCGAAGGCGGTACCGTCACCCTCACTTTCGATGGTGCCATCACGGTCAACGACCCCGTCGACCTCTACGGTGCGTCCTGCATGGAGCGCATCGACCTCTCCGGTGTCGCCGGTTCCCTACAGAACGGTATCAACCTCAACAAGGCAAAACTCCTGCGCGAAATCACTGCATCGTCTCCCATCACACGCACCCAATCGTGGTTCTTCAACTTCGAGCAATGCACCCGCCTCCGTCTCATCGACTGCACCAACCACGTCGGCGTGAAGACTGGTACCAGCAGCAGCACCGAGTTTAACATCTCCAACCAGACCCGTCTCGAGGTGATCCGCCTCGGCGGCACCGCCGTCCAAAGCGTCGAGCTCGCCGAGGGCGCACCCATCTTGGAATGTGTCCTGCCCGACACCCTCACCGTCCTTAAACTCCGCTATCTCCCTCTACTCACCATGCAGGGACTCTCCATCCAAGGCTACGACAGCATCACCACACTCAACTTCGCCAACTGCCCCAACCTCGATTGGGTGGAGCTCGCCAGCCGCTGCCCCAACCTCGACCGTCTCCGCGTCGAAGGCATCAGCCTCTCCGACGACGGCACCATCCTCGCTCGCTACAAGAATCTCCGTGGCATCGATGCCGACGGCAACGCCGTCCCTCGCTGCCAGCTCATGGGCGATGTCTTCCTCACCCGCTTCCTTAGCGACGAGCGCATGGCCGAGTTCCGCGAAGCTTTCCCCGGTCTCAACTTCCACCTGCCCAATTATACCATGATCGAGTTCGACGAGTCGGTGTCCGACCCCGCCAACATCTCCAATCTCGACAACCAAACCGGCTACCGCTTCGATGCCGACTACGCTCCATCAGGCCACATCTCCATGATTCTTGCACAACGCCATCGCTGCCTCGCCAAGATGTCTTCCCAAGGCACCATGACCTACTTCCCACTCCACGACGAGGATGGCCGCGTCTTCGCCGATGCTGAAAACAAGGCCGACTGCACCGTCGCGCCTCTCGACGGCTCCCAGGGCGATGTCATGATGTTCGAACCCCACTACTGGTACAAAGGCATCAACGACCTACTCAATGATAAAAAATACGCTTGCTTCAGTTCCCTCTCCAACACCCCCAACACTCCCGATGTTCAAGTACTCGCTCTCTCCGACTTGGAGGTCAACGAATACCACAAGTTAACCATCGGCCACAACACCTTCAACGAGGCTCTCTCCAACAGCATCGATTACAATGTCGCCTCCTGCCAGGTCAGCGGTTTCAAGCTTGTCCGCTTCCCCACCGTCGTCTCCGATGACGGCACTTCCACTGGCCTCGGCAGCGTCTTTGTCGATGCCCAAGGCAACGTCCTTTCCGATGTCAGCATCGGAGCTGTCATGTCTAATGGTATGTACCTCATCGCGCCAGTCCCCGAAGGTGCTACGCAACTTTGTTTCACTTTTGCCCGCAACGTCGATTTCGACAAAGTCGTCCTTAGTTCCTCCGACAACATTGAGGACATGGAACCCGACTGGGTCGAACACGATGCCTGTCTCGTCGGTGTCGCCGAAACAAGCGAGGTGAGCGGTGTTCTGCGCAGTGTCATGGTTGCCGCTGCCAGCAAGGGCGGCATCACATACCAAAGCTTCAGCACCTATTCTGCCAACCGTGGCATGCAGCAAATCGACTATGAGATGCACAAGGATATCGCCAATCTCTTCTTCGCACGCTACGGCACCCGCGACAGCCAGGCTCAGTGTGGCCTCGGATCCTCCTCCTACACCCGCAACATGAATGGCACGGCATCACTCGGCATGCTCGACACCGTCAACATCCTCGGCTCCACCTACTACCTCTCCGCCAACGGCTCCCGCGTCGCCATCAGCAACATCAACTGCATGGGCTACCAAGACCTCTATGGCGACAAGTTCGAGGGTGTCGACAAAGTGCGCATCAACCCTTCTTCAGCCAACGGCATCTGGCGCATCACCATGCCCGACGGCTCCACCCGCAACATTCAAGGCCGCACGGCCTCCGCCTACATCCGTCGTGTCGTCTTCGGCAAATACATGGACATCGTCCCCACCGGCAACAGCGGCGGTTCCGACTCCACCTACTATGCCGACTATCATTCCTACGAAGCCTCCACAAGCCGTGTCCTCTTTCGTTCCAACGGCAGCGCGAACTCGTACGGCGGTGTCACGAATGCGTATGCGCTCTACACGACCGCGTACTCGCTCGCGTACTGCGGCTCCCGGCTGGCCTTCCGCGGCACCCTCGTCAAAGCGGCCTCCGTCGAAGCGTTCAAGGCGATAACCGCCATCTCGTAACCACGGCCGCCGCCACCGTAAAACGTTAAAGCGTGGGGGACGACAGTCCCCCTTCCTTTCCCGCGTAAGCGGGTCGCAATTTTTAAATTTTGCCTCTTCTATACCAAAATGAACTTTTTATCGTTATCCTTTCGGCAGAAATCCCCAAGGGGCCGTGTCCTCTTTCGTTCCAACAACAACGCGAACTCGAACGGCGGTGTCACGAATGCGAATGCGCTCAACACGACCACGAACTCGAACGCGAACTACGGCTCCCGGCTGTACTACCTCGGCAGCCTCGATTACTCAGGCTGCCACCTAATCGGCCAACGGCAAGGGTGGGTGCGCCCGCGTATGCTGCGCCGAGGGAGATTGCGCCACACCAACAGCGTCTTCGACGGAAAGGTGAAAAATCAAGATTACTGGGTAGAGGCTGGTAGGTTCCTTTCGGTTCTCGACGGTCTTGGACCCAAGAAAAGGAAGGCTTCGGCATGAAACGTGACGGCTACATTATGGACGAAATCACTGCCTATAGCAACATCTATGCTGCTATCGACGAAGTGTTGGCTGGCACCAAAAGGAAAAGTTCTGCCGTCGGTCGCGATATCATCGCCCATCGCGACGAGGAAATTGAGAAAATCGCCAACGAGCTCCGCTCTGGGCACCTCGACCTCAGCCTCTACTTTCAACGTGATGTCTTCGAACATGGCAAGCTTCGCCACCTTCAGGTGTTGCCCCTTCGCAAGCGCATCGCCATCAACGCCGTCATGCGCGTCGTCGACAAGCACATAAGGCCTCGTCTCGTCCGCACCACTGGCGCAAGCATCAAAGACCGGGGCATGCACGACCTCATGGCTTACATCCGCGACGACATCCGTCGCAACCCCGTCGCCACTCGGTTCTGCCTCAAACTCGACATCTCCAAGTTCTACGAGTCCATCAACCAGGACTCCGCCATGCAGGCCGTCTGCCACGTATTCAAAGACCCCACGCTCCTCTCTCTCCTCTCCGACTTCATCCACTTTACCCCGCAGGGACTCTCCATCGGTCTACGCAGCTCCCAGGGCATTGCCAACCTCCTGCTCTCTATCGTGCTCGACCATTACTTCAAGGACCAGCTGGCTGTACCTTATTACTACCGCTATTGCGACGATGTCGTGTTCCTCTCACACGACAAAAAGCAACTCTGGCAATACCGCGACCTCTTCCATCAGCGTCTCGCCTCCGTCAGCCTATCCGTCAAACACAACGAGCGCGTCTTCCCCACAGCCGAGGGCATCGACTTCCTCGGATATGTCATCTATCCCACCCATGTCGCACTCCGCAAGCGCATCAAGCAGAACATGGCTCGAAGAATGGCCGACGTTAAGTCTCGCCGCCGTCGCCAAGTGCTCATCGCAAGTTTCTACGGTATCACCAAACATGCCGATTGTAATAATTTGTTCAACGTTTTAACAGGTAAAAACATGAAAGACTTTAAAGACCTTAACGTATCCTTCCAACCAGCCGACGGCAAAAAACATTTCCCCGGCACTACCGTCTCTATTCGCGACCTTGTCAACCTCCCCATCGTCATCCGCGACTTCGAAACGGGCATCAAGACCGACAAAGGCGACGACCGCACTCTCGTCTCCATCGAATACAACGGCGAATTACAAAAATTCTTTACCGCCTCCGTCGAAATGCGCAACATCCTCGACCAAATTCGCGAACTCCCCGACGGCTTCCCCTTTAAGACCACCATCAAGGCAGAAAATTTTGGCAAAGGAAAGACTAAATACAAATTCACCTAACACCCCTCACCCATGCGTAAATCACAAGGCTCCCTCGACACCCCGCTCATCGAATGTGTCAACCCGCGCCGCAACACCTGGCGCATCCGCTTCAACCTTCAGGCCGACACCGACGGTGGCGCCACCTGGCTCGAAGAAGACTTCGACCACCAGCCCGCCCCCGACGAAATCAAAGCCCTCTTCGACTCCTGGTCCTCCAACGAAACAGCCCGCCTCATCCGCGAAGGCCTCACCTATGGTGGACACCTCGTCTGGCTCTCTCAAGAAAACCAGCTTAACTACAAAATGATCCACGACACCGCCGTCCAGTCCGGCGGCCAGAACCTACCCGTCCGCATCAAGCTCGGCTCCGACCAGGCTCCCGCCTACGTCACCTTCTCCACCATCTCCGAAATCAAAACCTTCTTCTCAGCCGTCACCTCCCACATCCAGTCTTGCCTCGAGCTCGGTTGGCAGCAGCGCGACACCTTCGACCTCGAATCCTACCGCCTCACCTCTCCATCTACCTAAACTATCCCCCTACTGTCTGCCCTCTCTAAAACACTCCTGTCCCCAGCGGACGGGAGTGTTTTTTTTATCTTTGCAAAAAATACAATCCTACTTCCATGAAAGCTCAAAACCCCTTCTTCATCATCACTTGCATCGCTGCCATCGCGCTCTTCATCGCGGGCTTCCTCGTCCCGCCTACAGGCGTAATCGACGGCTCCGTGCTCACCGCCGCTGGCATCCTCTTCGCCTTCGGCGCTCTCGCTCAGCTCCCACACCTTGTTATTCTTGGCAAGGAAGTACACTTCACCCATGGCAACACCTCCGTCGCCATCGGCGACGGTGCCGACCTAAAAAAAGAAAAGGAGGACACCGATGACTAATCTTTTCCGCAACGCCACCGCATGGCTCCGCACCTCTCACCGCCTGCAGCACCTTTGGGGCATCTACCTCGTCTCCCTTTTGGGCACCGAGCTCATGGGTATCGGCTGCATCTGTGGCATGGAGTTTAAGGACGTGCACCACTCCTTCGGCAACGACAGCAAGCCCATCCGCCAATGGAACTGGTCCGCATGGGACTGGCTCGATGTCGCCGCCGGTCTCATAGGCTGCTTCCTCTCCCTGCTCACCAAAGCCGCCATCATCCTCATCATCCTCTTAATTCGTAATTCTTAAATCTAAAAGATGATAGCCGTTTCCGTCAACAACCGCTTCCTCTTCATCCCTGCCGACACCGTTCTGTCCCTCGAGCAGCGCAACTCCGCTTTCGACTCCGACAACTTCGGCTCCGACCTCGTCTGGACCTTCGACCTCCCAGCCGAACCCAACGACGCCATCCTCGACGGCGCACGCTTCATCTGCCTCCCCAACTACCGCCGCTACCCCTGCCGTCTCTCCCTCGACGGCATCCCCATCGCCGACGGCCAGCTCTACATCCAGCAAGTCTCCGACCAACGCACCCTCTCCTGTGGCGTCATCCTCAACGGCCTCAATGCCGAATTCGGTGGCCGACGGCTCGCCGACAACAACTTCGGCCCCGACATCACCATCTCCCAACCAGCCGACGACCTCGAAACCCACCGCGCCAACTTCCGCCAGTTCCTCGCCAACTCTCTCTCCCCCGAAAGCATCTACAAATTCTTCCTCTTCTACGACCCCGACTTCTACCACGACAACCCCGACTTCGGCAGCTTCCGGGGTCTCACCTCTCCGCTCGAAAACAGTGGAGCACAAGACCTCGTCACCCACCTCGTCAACCGCCTCTTCTTCGACGACCAAGGCACCATCCTCGAAAACCCCGCCTCCGACCCCTTCACCGGTATCAACCGCCAGGGCGTGCGACTCTTCAACGAGCGTGCCGCCGACGGCTCCCCCTGCAACGGCTACACCTTCGCCCCAGCCCTAAGGCTCGACTGGATCCTGCGCCAGCTCTTCGCCTCTGCAGGATTCTCCCTCTCCGGTTCCTTCCTCCGCGACCCTCACACCGCTCAACTCTTCATCCAATCACTCAACGCCCTTGATGGCGACATCGCACAGCTCGGCATCACCGAACACCTCTACATCAACTCCGGCGCTTCAGGTGTCGACTGCCAGTCATCCCTCACCACCCGCCTCGATGTCGGCATCGGCCAAGGCGAACACACCTTCAACGCCTTCCGCATCCTCACCACCGCCCCAACTGTCAACTGGTCCTTCAAGTTCAACACCGACACTTTCCAAACCTCCACCCTCGTCACCACCAACACCACACCCTTCACCCTCCGCGAAGAGGCACTCTTCCTCGTCATCTCGGCAGCCGACGGTACCGACCCTTCATCCACCTACTACGACTCTGCCAACCACAGTTCCGCACCCACCTTCTCCTTTTATCGCTCAGCCGTCGATACCTCCCTCTACCAGTCCCGCGACTTCATCTACGGTTCTCTCCCTTACTTTGGCAAATTCTACAGCGGGATGGCACCCCGGCTCCTCATGGCCGATAACAACCAGTGTTCGTTCCTCAATGTCTCTGGCCAGGCCGGCGACACCTCCGATTTCCTCGATGCCTTCACCGACTTCTACGCCATCCAGCTCACCACCACCACCGGCAACACAGTCCCCCGCGAACAAACACAGGACGCCGACCTCATCGGCAACTTCGCCGCCGAGCAAATGCTGAACCTCGACCGCTCCAAAAACTATGTTGTACGACTTTGCCGCATTCAGGTCGACACCGTGCAGCATGGACCCTTTACCTCGTGGGATGACCTAAGCTCTCACCCTTTCAATCTCCAGTTCGCTCCCGATTCCCCCAACTACGGGCAAACCTATATCCAGATTCCCACCAACGGCCAACTCGAGCGTCTCACTGTCGTCGACACCATCGTCAAGACCGAGCTCTCCAACACCAATACCCTCCTCAACGTTTTCGACCGCGCCCTCCGTTGGCGCCAGCACCTTCCTGACCTCTCCAATGCCGACTTCATCACAACCATCTGCCGAGCCTTCGGCCTCGTCCTTTTCACCGACCCCTTCTCCCGCACCATCCAGCTCGACTACTTCGCCGACCTCCTGAAGGCTCAGTCCATCGACCTCTCCGACTACGTCACCGGCTCCCAACGCCTCACCTTCGACCCCAAGCAATACTCCGTCACCTTCTCTCCGCTCCTCTCCACCGCCACCATCGCCGACGACTACCTCCTCGACCCCATCCCCACTGCCGACTCCCTACCCGCCCCGCGAACCCACAAGAAAAAATCCATCTTCGTCCTCAACGAAGGAGCCTACCGCACCTCCACCCTCGACTCCGACTCTGGCAAATACTTTTGGGAACAACGCCACGGCGACGACCGCCCCCTCTCCGTCGGCCAGGCTGACACCGTCACCGAAGAGAACATCCCCGTCAGCATCCCCGCAATGCACCTCTGCGATGGGCAGCGCACCACCAAGCTACTCTGCCGCATCAACGCCCAAGGCTGCTCCAAGCTCCTCGACGACGACTACACCGGCTCCTTCCCCCTCATCCTGCAGCAATACCTCGGCCCACGACCCATCACCCTGCAGACCTCCTCCGAAAGCATCCGTATCGGCTTCCTTCCCATCATAAGCCGCCCCTTCATCCGTTCCGCCAATATTGAGTATGCCAACCCCGTCGGCCTCGACGAGCAGGGCAACCCCATCAGTGGTGCGCTCTCCCTCTCCGCCGATGGCGACCGCTCCATCGGCCAGCAGTTCCTCCGTCCCTACTACCAATTCATGGCCGCCGCCGAAAACTACCGCTTCATCCTGCGCATACCCGCCTCCCTCTTCTTCCCCATCCGACAGCTGCTGATGCCACAGACCGCTATCCCGTCGGCACAGACCCGCTGGATCCTCATCAACTCCCAACGCTACCTCCCCTCAGTCATCACCTACGAATTTTCCTCAGCCGACTATATCATCGTCACCATCGACTGCTCCCGCCTCCATATCGACACTTAAGGGCAGTTCCCGTTCCGGGCGCATGGGCTGGTGTGGGGCTGGCTTGGTTGGGCGGAATTGGGAACTGCCCTACTAAAACAACACATTTGCTTTATAAATCTTCTCATTCAGTCCGGCATCGAAATGGTCCGTATAGATACCCTGTATTGCCAGACTGCTGTGGTCTGCGTGGTGCTGCACTGTCAGCTGGTCCACTCCGGCATGCAGCAAGTCCGTTATCCCCGTGTCGCGTAGGCTGTACAACTGCATCTCGTCCGGCAGCATCAAGTCGCGCCTCATCTTATCCCACTGCTTCCTGAAGTAACCCTTGTTGATGGGACGCGCAGCGGGCTCCATGTTCCCCTCCCCGAATAGGTACCAGTCCCGTTCCTTCACCTGGTCTATTACCGGCATCAGCTCGTCCATCAGGTCGCCCGACAGGGTAGCGCAACGGCTCTTTCCGTTCTTAGCCACCTCTTCGGGCACCCTCACGCATCGGTGGGGCAGGTCGAAGTCCCGGACGCGGAGCTTCTGTATCTCCAGCGGACGCAAGGCAGAATAATACACAAGCTTGCACACCGTCGTCATAGCTGGCCTGTGCATGTCGAAATAATCCATTATTCTGACTCTTGTTGCCTTGTCTATCAGCACCCTCTTTTTCTTCTCCTTGGGCAGAACCCGCATCCCTGCGAAAGGATTCTCCTTGCAATAACAGTGGTCCAAAGCCCATTGGAAGAAACACCGCATCGCCTTCAGCGTATTGTTATAGCTCCTGTTGCCGTTCCCTTTGTCCAGGATAGAATCCATATAGCACACCCCGTCCGTCTTCAGGAACGTGCCGCTGAACTTCCGTGCCCTTCCCGAATCCTCGCACCAGTGGAGGAACAGACCTGTCATCGACGTATAGTTAACCATCGTCGTATCCCGGCAGCCCTCGCGCTTCTTAGCCTCGAGGAAGCGGTCGCGCAGGGTGTCGATAGGCGTATACAGGCGGCTGTCGTCGCTCTCATGCAGAGGCGACCACCCACCGGCCAGTTTGTGGTTCAGTTCCTCCGCTATCTGTTGGGCAGCGATAGCCTGTTCCCTTTTCGTGCGGTACCGTTTGATGAGCTTTTGGATGCGGATTCTTTTCCTGATCATCCTTTCATCCACAGGGTCGAAAACGTAATACTCTACAAACCAGCCCATCGACGGTGTTGTCTTTGTGACAGCGGGCAGGAAATTTTGTATTTTTAAAAGGTCAGTTTGGGACATTTTTTTTTCTTGGCGATTTGGGCGAACCCAGCACCAAGACGCTGCACGAATCTGTCACACTTTTTCGACAGATTTCAACGCAACTGATTAACACTTAATGTTTGAGCGACAGACGGGATTCGAACCCGCGATTTTATCTCTCGCTCTCACGTTTACTCTTGATACTGATTCGCAATTATTTATAATTCTATTTTTTACACTTTTTGACAAATTTTGTCACATTTTTGTCACATTTTGAAGAGCCTGCGTCCCGCAGCCTTAAAAACCGATAGGACAAGCACTTTCGCGTTTAAGTGAGCCTGCGTCCCGGCATAAGAGCCGAGATGGCAGGCTCTTTCGTTTTTAGCAGTCGATGCTGATGCGGACGTACATCCCATCGTCATCAACTCCCAGCCGCACCAGGCCGGAGACTTTTTTTCAAGCAGCTCGATAAGCTGCGAGATCTGCTCGTCCTTCGACAGCATGCTCTCAGCCTGTCGGCGGTACATGGCCAGGAACTCTGCAGGAAGCGTCACACTGCCAGCCGACAGCTCCTCAGGTGTCGAGCTCATGCTCGTCGTCCAGCCTGTCGTGCTGCCCGACAGCATCTCGCCTTCTCCCTGCAGCAGCCATGCCCGGCGCACCTGAGGGAACACCTCCAGCAGCCGCTCCAACGTCTCGCGCTTCGGCGCACGGTGGCCCGTGCAGATGGCACTGGCATACTGCGGGCTCACGCCCAGCTTCTCGGCAAACTCGCCGTTCCTGCCGCCGCACAGCTCCTCGCGGACCTGCCGCAGCCTCTTACTCAGTTCGGTTTTTTCTTTCATAAGATATAATGTATTAGTTAAACATGTAGGACATGTCAAACCAAATCTCCTTCTTCCTCACGTCAGATACTCATTTAACTATTTATTATTCTATCAATCATTTGCTCTTCGCTTTCTTCCTGTACCTTTATTTCAGGCAGTGGGTCATAACTTGCACTATACATACTCCAATATATATTTTTCACATAAAAGTGTTTAGTTCCAAACAATCCTTTCCATCGTACAGTTACACAATATTGTTGTGACAATATGTCACCCATTGGGTCAAAACAATTGAAAGACTCCCTATCTTTATAATTAAGTACATTCACATTTCCTTCACCATGCACACTCGATGTATATCCAAATCTCAATGGAGGGCAAGAATAGACTTTTACTTTTTTCATTGCTCTTAATCCATTATTCTCGACAACGAGACACAATTTCTGGATATGACTGGTTTCTTTATCTGGTGCAGGCGGCTCAAATCGAATCTTCACAATTGACTTTCTATTGTCAATGAGTTCAATCCAGGCGATTAAAAACACACCCAGTGCACCTAATGCCGATAAAATCGGACATATATAATCAAGAACAATATCCCAAAAACACATTTTATTTTACGTTAGATTAGGCATTTACTCCAGTCGAATTAGGATTATTCCCTTCTATAATTCTTATCAGCCGCGTAATCTGAGCATCCTTCTCCTTTAGGCTCGCCGTCTGCAACTGCATTGCCTCCCAAACATCTGCCGGAATTTTTACCATCGGCACTCTTTCATCGTTGTTTTTTTCCGAATTTTGACGCAACATTTCACCTTTTCCGAGCAGTAACCAGTCAATACTAACATCAGGGAAATTTGCCGAAATTTTAGCCAAAGTATCTACTTTCATACCAATTTCTCCAGCTAAAAACTTCCGAATAGTCCCTTCGGAAACTAAAATTTTTTGCTCAAAAGAATATGGCTTTAATCCATAATATTCAATCATTTTCCTTATTCTGTTTTCCATATTGTAAGAATTATTTTCGTAAAAAGTTCCTATTATTTCTTGTTTATTCGGAAATATTTCCTACTTTTGCATCAAATTTAAAATATAATCAAAATGCAAATATAAACATATTTTTATTAACAACAAAATTCAATACACTATGGAAGAAAAAACAACAAAAAGAATCGTCATCGCAAGCATCATTGCAACCGTCGCACTCATCGCGGCAGCCATGGCCTTTGGCCCCCGCTACAGAGTATGGCGGCAGGAAATGAGAGGCAAGGCCGAATTCGCACAGGCCGAGCAGAACCGCCGCATCAAGATCGAGGAGGCCAAGGCAAACCTCGAAGCCGAGAAGCTGAACGCACAGGCCGAGATAGAGCGTGCAAAAGGTGCCGCCGAAGCCATCCGCATCGAGAATGGCCAAATCACCACCACCTACATCCAGTACCTCTGGGTGCGCCAGCAGAGCGGCAACGGCATCCAGAAAATCGTCTACATCCCCACCGAGGCAAGCATGCCTATTCTCGAAGCAAAAGAATGACACCATGAAAAAGAAGTACATCAAGGTCAGCCCCGAAATCCGCGAACAGCTGAAGACCGAGTTCGCCAAGAACGGCAAACCCCTCCAAGATGCCACCGTGTACCGCATTTTGCGGTACACGAGTGACAGCTACATGGCCGAACAGCTGCGCAAGCGCGCGCTCGAGCTGGGCGGACGCGTAATCGAAGAACACGACGTCACCGAAACAGAACAATAACACATAATACCCCAACACACATGACAACACACATGACAAACATTTTAAACGCTATTTCGATAGCCTTTACAGTAATCGCCACAATCGAGTGTATCCTACTAGTGATATATACACGACGCGACAGAAAAAACACCAACCACCCCACGGAAGGAGGCGACCAATGAACGAATTCAAAGAACTGCTATTACCCAGCCTCCAAAAACTGACAGATCTGTTTTTTTGGTCATATATTGTCACGGTAGTACTCATTCTAATTCTCGCCTACTTCATCCTCAAACGTTTCTTCAGAAACAAGAAAGGAGGCAACCAATGAGCTTAGAAGAGAAAGTGGCCAGGTCATTTGAGCTATATAAAAAAGAATGTGACTACCCAGATTACATTAAAGACAGCATTGACATAGAATATTCTAATCGATTCAACAACATCGCATACGGCATCCTTATGCCACTGTCATTTATCTTGGGAGCTGGTGGATTTATTCTATGCCTCACCGGTATACTGGCTTTGCAAATCATAGGGCTTTTGGCCATTATAGTTGGCGTCACTATGCCATTTAACGCAATCTTTTTCAAGATGGCATATCTGGAGGAGGTTGAGGAGATCTGTGATCGGCTATTGGAAGTCGCGGATACGCACACGGAGGACGTGGAATATGAGGAGGTGGAGGAATTCTGTTATCAGCTACTGGAAGGAGGCAACCAATGATGTACTTCATCCAACGCATCAACACCTGGAGCCCCGCCAACCAAAAGTGCAAGCTCCTCCAGGACTTCGTCAAGCAGTTCGAAAACACCCTTATCGCTGACGACATCTCGCGCGACGCTCTCGTCGAAGACATCCGCCGCAAAGTCGAAGAACTCAACCAAGCCTACCCCCGCACCAAACCCCTCGTCGTCAACTTCGACATCTGCCACCGCGACTACGTCTCCTGCCAACCCGAGCACAACAGAATCGAAGACCAATACGCCTTCACCTTCCACATCCACCCCGTCCGCCGCACCTACCGCTTCTCCGAAAAAGCCGCCGCCTCACTCCTGAAGGAAGGAGGTGACCAATGATGCGTAAAGATATTCGGATAATATGGTTGCCAGGAGACAACTATGCCATCGAAGGGGTTCTAACTGACACACATGGGAAACAAGATACTTATTACGGTAACAAACTGGATGCAGTCTTATTCCTCATTAAAGCATTATTTCAACTCCTGAGCACAAATAAATATCCAATTGTAAACATCATCGTGATAGGACAAGAACTATGCGAGGAAGGAGGCGACCAATGATAACCATCTTACAAGCCAACGGCTTCAAACGCACAAGCCAAAGCACCGCCACTCTCAGCCTCAACCGGGGCACCAGAACAACTTCAAAGTGGAAGCGAGAAATCGACGGACTCGTCGCAGTCGTGACCGTTGAACAAATAAACGACGAACCCGAAACTGCCACCCTCCAACCCGAAGGCAATCCGCGACGTGCCTGTGCCGGCATCAACAATCTGGACGACCTTCAAAAAGCACTCTGCTTCCACTTTCGCACTGAATTCACCCTCATTCCTCCTCAGTCATGAACTACCGCACAGCATACACGGCAAAGGAGATTGAACAACTCCGCATCTTATTCGCTCAGGGCAACTCCGACGAGCAAATCGCCGCCGTCATGGGCCGCACCCCCCGAAGCGTCGCCGATCACCGCCGGAAACTCCGACTGCTCCACATGTCGGCTGTCGACATGGCTGTCAAAAAAAGCAAGCACTGGTCCAGGGACGAAGTCGATTTCATCTGCAACTTCTGGAACGAGAAAACAGACAAATGGATGGCCAGGAAACTCAGGACAACCGAGGCAGTCTATAAAAGCAAGCGGCTGGAATTGGGCTTCAGCAAGCACTGGTGGCATAAGAAAGGCTTGCGACGCAACTGGACCTTTTCCGACGAAGAGTTACTCCGCCAGCACTACGCCATCCACAGCGCGAAAGACATCGCCGCGAACATGCAGGGCAGACACACCGCTTACGCCGTCATCTGTAAAGCAAACAGTCTGGGATTGCGCAAAGAGAAACGCCCCGGGCGGCACGGCTTCCCTCCCATCGACCTGCGCGACCCCTATTACCAACCCTTAACACGCACCCAGCCATGACCGACCACCCCGACCAGGACGGCACCCGCGCTCTCGCCGAGCACCTCCGCATCGCCGCCAAGCAACTGCGATGGGCTGCCGACAACCTCGCCGCCGCCTACAACCTCATCAAGCCCGAAGACGCGCCCCCGCTCTTCGTCGACCCCAACCAGCTCACCATTTTCGACACAGAAGAAAAACAGCAATGAACAGCAAACACCACCCCGAACCCACCTGTCAGGGCTGCTCCTGCATCGAGGAAAAACACCTCAACGGCACCACCTACCTCTGGTGTCCCGTCTGGAACCTCTGGATAACAAACAACACCTCTGCCTGCGGCCACAAGCAGACAGAAGCAGGAAAATACCTCTATTAACCCAATAAAAACAAATAGACATGGACGCACAAGAAACCCTCCGCAAAATACGCCTCCTCCGCCGCAAATGCGACGCCGAGGCCGACACCCTCAGCATCTGGCGACAGCAGATGGACGACGCCATCGACCAATGCCCCCCATCCGACGACCCACAGCTGCGCACCATCCTCTTCGACGTGCGCCGCAACCTCGTCCTCTCACACACCTTCGTCACCACTGCCCGCCAATACCTCGACACGGCCGAAACCTACATCCTCAACCTCGCCCAAAAACAGCATTGCGCCGACTGCCCCCTCATCAGCAACCCTCCCTGCGAAAGCTCCGTCCCCTGCTGCCGCTGCAACGAAGACTGCAACAGCCGCCAGCCCTGTCCCAAGAACCCACAAAAACAATAATCCCATGAAAAAAGCACAGTACACCTTCTCCGTCTACGACTTTGGCACCCTCCATCCCCACACAGTCACCGTCACCATTGTCGAAGAGACCGAAAAGCAGTACAAGATCCGCATCCCCTGCTGCATTGGCCACCACGCCCCGGGCGACACTATGTGGGTGCGGAGGAAAAGCCTCCGTCTTCTCGACGACCAGGGCAACCCCGTCCCCACCGAGCCCTCCACACCAAAGGCCACCGCTCCCCGCCACGACTACACCAACGCCTTCTGGAACCAATAAAAACAGGAACCCATGATCTACATGATATCACTCCACAAAGGCTTCGTCAAGTCCTTCCTCGCTGGCGACAAAGACATCGAGCTGCGCACCCGCATCCCCCACCGCCTGCGTCCGGACGACATCCTGCTGGTGGCCCAGACGGGCACCCACAACAAGGTTGTCATGCAGATGTCCGTCCTCTCTGTCATCAAGCTTCCACCCGAGGAGATGTTCAGCAAACACGCGCATAGCATACAACTCAACTATCTCGCCTACCACGACTACACCCGTGGCCGCCAATGGGTCTATGGCATCCGTGTGGAAAAAGTCGCCACCTTTGCCCAGGAACTGCACACCTCCGACTTCGGCATCGACAAAGCCCCACAGTGGTTCCGCGAAGTGAAGACCGGCCTCGGCCACATCAAACAACTAACATAACGGCTCCCGCCCAATTCTCAATTCTCAATTCCCTATTCCCTTGAAGAAGCAAGCACACCTCCCTCTCCCCCATGGCACCTATGCCAAGATAGCCGATGCCCTCGGCTACACGGAATCCTATGTCGCCATGGTCGCACGCGGCCAAAGGCGCAACGCCGTCATCGAACTCCAACTCCAACAAGAATCCCTCAACTACCAACGACTGCAGCAGCGCAACCGCCGCCTCAAACGCATCACAAAACATGGCAAAAATTCTTGAATCCGACATCGCCAGACTGAAGGAAGAAGTCGACATCCTCGCACTCTTCTCCAACCTCGGCATCCAGCTACATAAAAAAGGCGCTACCTACTGGTGCTGCTGCCCCCTGCACAACGAGAAGTCCCCCTCCTTCGCCGTCAACCCTATCAAGAAGACCTGGCATTGCTACGGCTGCAACAAAGGTGGCGACGCCATCGCCTTCCTTCAGGAATACAAACGCCTCAACTTCCAAGAGGCTCTCATCGAGCTGGCACGCATGTTCAACTTCGAGTTTACGAAGTCCGACAACGCCGACCCTAAGGCCGAGGAAAAGCAACGCGCCAAACGAGCCCTCTTAGAAATCAACAAGGCCGCCCTCCATTGGTTTAAGTACCAGCTCCACCGCCCCGAGCATGCCGCCGCACTCGACTACGTCCGCTCACGCTGGAGCGACGAATCCATTGAGCAATGGGACATCGGCTATGCCCCCAAGGACGGCTCCTTCCTCTGGGACGACCTCGTCCGGCAGGGCTTCAAGGCCGAGGCACTCATCCAGTCTTCCCTCTTCAAGCGCGACGACCGCGAACGTCCCTACTGTGCCTTCCGCTCCCGCGTCATCATGCCCGTCTTCAACAACCTCGGCGAACCTATCGCCTTCTGTGGCCGCATCTTCCCAACGCCTCCTCCCAAGCTCGACGAACAAGGCAACCTCGTCAAGGTCTCGAAATACGTCAACACCTCCAACGACATCCTTTATACAAAGGCCGAAGCCATCTATGGCTGGAACTTCGCCCAGCGCGAAATCCGCAAGAACAACGAAGCCATCCTCGTCGAGGGCAACCCCGACGTTATCCACCTCCACCAGATAGGCGTGCGCAACGCCGTCGCCGCCTGTGGCACCGCCCTCGCCAAAGGCCATATCGACCGCCTAAAGAAAAACTGTCTGTCTGTCGTGCTCATATACGATGCAGACAAACCGGGGCAGGAGAACATGGATCGCAACGGCAAGCTACTATTCGAAGCCGGTATTGCTCCCTACACCCTCACCCTCCCTAACGGTCCCGACGGCGAAAAACAGGATCCTGACACCTTCTTCGAGTCCGGCGAACACTTCCGCGAGTTCTACGAGGCCAACAAGCAGCACTGGCTTTCATGGCACGTCACCCGCCACACAAAAAACTTCCGCGACCCCAACGACCCTACCGAAACGGCAAACTACATGGCCGAGGTCTCACAGCTTCTCTGCCTCCTTCCCGAGGCCGAAGCCCTAGGCCACATCGACCGCCTCGCCAAAATCATCCCAGACAAGACGCGCTGGACTGCCGCCTACAACGACGAACGCCGCAAGCACAACGCCATCGACACCGAGAAACGCTTCGGCTTCACCGAGGAACAGGACTCCACACTCCAGCGTTACGGCTTCCTCGTCATCAATAACTCCTACTACGTCTTCTCCGGTTCCTCCGAACATGGTAAGCCCAAGCAGGTCTCCAACTTCACCCTCAAACCCCTCTTCATGATATGCTCCTCCGTCAACGCCAAGCGTATCTTCACCATGACCAATGACGAAGGCTTCTCTGAAGATATCGAGTTTTCCCAAGCCGACTTTGGCTCTTGTGCCTCCTTCCGTAAAACCACTGGCTCGTATGGCAATTACTTCTTTTGGGGAAAACAAGAAGAACTAGATAAAATCATTCGTTTCCTCATGGCCAACACCAAGAACTGCATCATCATCGAACAGCTCGGCTGGCAGCCAAAGCCCAAGTTCTGGGCTTGGTCAAACGGCATCCTCACTGCCTCCGGCCAGTTTATCCCCATCGACGAGCAGGGTACGGTCGAATACGATGGCCAGTGGTACTACCTCCCTGCGCTCTCTTCCACCACCGCACACGACCAAGGCTTCTACCAATTTGAGCGGACATTCCTCCACCAGTCGTCCGATGCCGACCTCCTCCTTTGGGCTGACAAATTCGTCGCCGCTTACGGCGACAACGCCATCATCGGCATCTCCTACGCCGTCGCCTCCCTCTTCCGCGACATCGCCTTCAACCGCCTACGTTCTTTCCCACTCCTCAATGTCTTCGGTCAGAAGGGTACCGGCAAGACCAAGTTCGTCATCTCACTCCTCAAACTTTTTGGCACGGGAGCCGTCCCAGGTCCCTCCCTCGAAGCTGGCACCAAGGCCGCCATCTCCGACCACATGTCAAAGCTCTACAACGGCTTCGTCCACCTTGATGAGTACAAAGACTATATATCTCCTGAAATAATAGGCCTCCTCAAAGGTGCCTACGAATCACGTGGCCGTGTCAAGATGGACATGGACCGCGACAAAAAGCGCATGCAGACCGCCGTCGACTGCGGTCTCATTATCTCAGGACAGGACAAAACGGCTGCCGACCCCGCACTCTTTTCCCGTCTCATCTACCTCACCTTCGAGCGCGACCACTTCTCCGAGGAGGAGGAAGAGACCTTCCGCGACTTCAAAGACTACGAGGAGTCACGCTCCCTAACTCCCATCACACACCACATCCTCGCCAAACGCGACATCGTCGCCAACAACTTCTACGATGCCTTCAAAGAAGTCAAGGAGGTGCTGCGCCAACAAATGACAGTCTCTCGCCTCGATGGCCGCATCTTCGAGTCGTACGCCACCATCCTCGCCTACATGAAAGCACTCGATGGCCACCTGGCACTCCCCTTTGCCTACCGCCACATCGTTCCCGTCTTCGTCCGCTACATGGAACGCCAGATGGCCGAAATGAAGAACATCAACGAAATCGCCGACTTCTGGCACGCTCTGCAGGCGATGCTCTTCCACCGCGAAATCAACCTCGGATTCGACATCGTCGTGCGCCATGCCAAACTCAACCTCGTCGCATACAAAGGCATCGGACGCGACCGCCAACCCATCGATTACTCCGGCCCTGTCGATGTCGTCTACCTCAACCCCGACCCAATCCTTGCCGCATATCAGAAACATGCCAAACAGCACCGCACCAACAACGCCAGCATCCTGAGGTCAACAACACTGCGTTCCTACCTCATCGCACAAGATGAGTACATGGGTGATTTCCGTACCACCTTCACACTCCCCACCGACCTCCGCGACCCCTACAACGACAAACCCTACGCCATCCGCACCAGTGCCCTTGTGTTCAACTACCGCTCCCTCGTCGACAAATACGGCATCGACTTCGACATCTCACCCCTCCAAACCGAAATCGACTCCGCCAACGAAGCCAACAATTAACCCATCACACCCACACAACAATTCTCAATTCAATGAAAAGAATATACCTCTCAGGCAAAATCTCAGGCGAACCCCGCGAGGCCGTATGGCTCAAATTCCGCAATGCCGAAAAGGAGATTCTCCGGCAAGGCGACACCCCTGTCTCACCTCTCGACAACGGGCTCCCGCCCGATGCCCCTTGGCAGCAGCACATGCGCGCCGACATCACCCTCCTCCTCACCTGCGACGAGGTTCTCGCCCTCCCCGACTGGCAATACTCGCCCGGTGCCAATATCGAAATACGTCTCGCCGAAAACCTACAAATCCCCATCCGCTATCTCTGACAGTAATCAGTAAACAAAAAATAGGAGATAATACAATGAGTAATCCAACCTCCACCCCAATCTTTTCCGTCCTTGAAGAGCATATTGACGGCTCCCTATGGTATCACCCCGGCTGGTCATGCAAAAGCGAAGAGGAGGCGAAAGCACTAATGAAACATAAGCATGGGCAGGATTTATGGAAAGACCGCACAATGGTTTGTTTCACCCATACTAAGCCGTTTCATCAAGACCGTGCCGTCTGGACGATAGACTTGTACAACTTCCACGACCGGAGCGGAGCCGTCGTTTGGAATAAGGATAAAGGTATATTAGATTAACCCCTCAGAAAAAATTCTCAATTCAAATCATGGAAATCCCCTTCTTCATCGACGATGCAGGACATGTCTTTGTCCAAGAGTCCGACTACGCCAACCTGGTCACACACGTCCGCGACCTTGTGCTCGACCAGAAAAACGCCTTGCGTTCCCACGACCCCGCCGCCATCGCCAACTGTCGACAACGCGAAGCAGCCCTCCTCAGCTTCGCCAGCCAGTACCTCGTTGGCCGCGCCAAGCACCCCAATATCAAAAAATAATCTATCGCATCTATTAACCCCAAAAATAAAAAAGCAATGAACATCAACAACATCTTCAAACCCAAAGACAGAACCTACATCATGTGGTTCTACGACCGTGACGGAAACATCCATCCCCAGCTCCTCTCACATGTCGCCGATGAGGAAGAAGCCCTCGCACTCGCCCGCGAATACGGTTTCACCTCCGACCAGCTCTACGACACCTACGACTGCACCAGTGCCCTCAACCAGCACCGCCTCTCATAACCATTCATGCATTCGACATGATTTCCGTTCCCATCTCAGTCAAGCCCCTCGCGCGTCGCGCCCTCCTCCGTCAGTTCCCATTCGACGGCTTCGCCTTCGACATCTCCCGCTCCTGGATCTATCCCCTCGTCGCCGCCTCCCTCCGTCGGAACTCGGGCAGCACCCCCGCAAAACCCGCCAACCCCAACCTCGTCACCATCCTCCTCTACATCCCCGACTGGGACGCGCAGCACTACGGCTATTTCATCCCCCAGGCTCTTCAAGCCAACATCTCATCCCTCCTCTGCAACCTCGAACGCGACAACCTCTGCCGTCTCGTATGTGCCGCGCACCTCTTCGCCGGTGTCTCACGCTCCGCTGCAATGCACCATTATTTGGACAAATTCGACTACGATTTCAACGAAATCAACTACCCTCAGCTAAAAAAACACTACCAACGGCACTTTGTTCACTTTGAACCGCAATACCTCGAAGACCTCCAACAACTTACCCAAGCCAAAAACATACAAAACTGAACAAAAATTTGTGCGGAATTTGTCCCCACCCCCACTTTTGACAAAAAAAATCCCTATCAAGTCTATTTTCCCCTATTAAATCTATCAAAAAATGGAAGAACTCAACATCAACCCCATCGACCGCACCCTCTCCGGATGGCTCAAAGTCGAATTCATCGACGTCGACTTTGTCACCGCCACCACTGTCACCGCTGCAGGTGCCCATGTCGCACTCCTCAGCGGCAACAACTTCACCCCCATCCATACCCACTCCATCCAGCAGTCCTGCGAATCACAGCCTGGCAACGCCTATCTCCACAACATCACCATACTCCTCCCTTGCCGCGCACAGCACCACGACCTCACCTTCAACAGCATGACACACCGCCG
>JAEEGL015862040.1_pt1 | contig 33937 bp, 29 predicted proteins | sample 9134231 | NCBI WGS metagenome assembly JAEEGL01 (sample SAMN16246548, study PRJNA631951) | gut metagenome | biome: gut microbiome; feature: rumen; material: fiber-attached | host: Bos | place: Iran: Karaj | collected 2018-10 | reverse complement strand
CTTCTGCTGGATAGCATCGAGAACGTCGAATCTAAGTCCCGGCCATCCTTCAGGATATTTGCCGTGGATGTTGCCGATGCCGGCTGCAAGCATATCTCCTCCGAGATCTGCAATTCTCTTGCACTCGTCGGGATCTGCGCACTCGCCCATTCCAACAACGCCGTCTTCCTCGCCGCCGATAGAACCAACCTCAGCCTCGATGGAAATGCCAAGCTGATGTGATACATTAACGAGCTCAGATGTCTTGGCTACGTTCTCCTCGATATCGTAGTGAGAACCGTCGAACATGATGGATGTGAATCCGGCCTTGATGCACTTATAGCATCCGTCGTATGTGCCGTGATCGAGGTGAAGAGCAACAGGTACTGTGATACCAAGGCTCTCATCCATAGCCTTAACCATTGCAGCAACTGTTGTAAAGCCTGTCATGTACTTACCTGCGCCCTCAGATACGCCGAGGATTACAGGAGACTTGAGTTCTTCCGCAGTAAGAAGAATTGACTTTGTCCACTCGAGATTGTTAATGTTGAACTGGCCAACTGCATAGTGGCCTTCTTTTGCTTTTACAAGCATGTCTTTAGCCGATACTAACATTTGATTTCTCCCCTTTTCGTGTAGTATTGATAGTTAAAAATAATTATATACTTGTAATCTTTGAGTGTCAAAAATATCTGAAAAATCCTATCAGAACTCAATGATATTGTCAGACCAGAATTCTTCATCAGATACAGCGCCATAGCTGTCGTAGCGCAGCACATAGCCGGTATTTCTTGTCATAGTAAGTGACAGGACTCCGTTCTTGACGGTCTTCATCGTCTCAGAGGTGTCATATCCCTTGCCGTCAGAGCATATGAGCTGCCTGCATTTCGCATCTTTAGGGATACCAAGCGGCCAGACTTCTATCTCCCTTGTCACCTCAAAGCTGTTGTTGTTGATCGCAACTATTGTAGCTGCCGTCCTGTTAAATCTGCCGTACACGATGATATTATTCTCTGCAAACAGCTCTCTTACAGACCCTGTCCTGAGCTCCGGACACTCCTTGTGGATTTTGATCATCTCCTTGTGGAAACCGATCATCTCCCTGTCCTCGGATCCCCAGGGATAAGTGCGCCTGTTGTCGGGATCTGTAAAGCCGCACACTCCTGCCTCATCACCGTAATATATCGTCGGTGCGCCGGGCCAGGTCATCTGAACCATGACCGCCTGTCTCATCTGGTACTTCCTTATACCGGTATTGGCCGATTCCGGCATCATGGTGTCGCTTCGTCCCACCTTCTGGCTGGTTCTTGTAAGAAATCTTGAGTGATCATGATTGGACAGCTCGTTCATAGCGGTGTAGAGAGAAGGCATTGTAAAGTTCTCACCGCCGGCGTACATCATGGTGTCAAAGAACTCCCTGGCATTACCAACCCTGATCGGTCTGAACTCATCGCTGTGCTTGTCCATACCGGTAAGGAACCATGTCAGCGGCTCCATAAAGGCATCATAGTTCATTACCGTATCCCACTCATCGCCCATCAGCCAGTCCCTGGAGGGCCCGTAGTGTTCTGCCAGTATTATCGCTTCAGGATTGGCCTTTTTGACTTCTGTCCTGAATCTCTTCCAGAATCTGTGATTGTACTCCGCTGAATGACCAAGATCCGCTCCAACGTCGAGTCTCCATCCGTCGGCATAAAAAGGCTCCGAAACCCATTTCTTGCCGATTCCGATGATATAATCCTCCAGCTCCTTGGACTCCTCATAGTTTAGCTTGGGCAGAGTGTTGTATCCCCACCACCCGTCATAGTTATCATTGCACGGCCAGTTTCCGCCGTTAAAAGCAAAGAAGTTCCTGTACGGACTGTCGTACGCAATATAGGCGCCCTTCTGATAGCCCTTAACGTCCTCATAAATTCGTTCTTTGTCCATCCACTTATTAAAGGAACCACAGTGGTTGAAAACGCCATCGATGATAACCTTTATATCTCTCTTGTGCGCCTCTGCGACAAGCCTGGCAAAGAGCCTGTCACCGGCTTCGAGATTTCTTTTGTTTGTCACCCTCTGTATATATCTGGTTGCCTTCCTGTTATCCCTTTCATTGTCGGGAAGAACATCTCCCCTGTCTTCAACAATCTTACCAAAATGAGGGTCTATATGGTCATAGTCCTGTGTGTCATATTTGTGCGAAGAGGGAGAAACAAATACCGGGTTTAAATATATTGCGTCAATCCCAAGATCCTTCAGGTAGTCCAGCTTTTGTATGACGCCTTCAAGGTCCCCTCCGTAAAACTCGCAAAAATCATTCCTGGGATCGGGATACTGCTCCCAGTCGTCTACCTTCCTGCTCAAAAGACCGCTGTATGAGTACTCAGCTGAAAGTACATCGTTGCTTCTGTCCCCGTTAAAAAATCTGTCGACAAATATCTGGTACATAACCGCGCCCTTTGCCCACTCAGGCGTCGAAAATCCCGGTATGACCATGAACCTCATACTGTCCTTGATATCATCCACCACGCCTCTCTTGTCATAAAAGAAGTGGCTTCCATCCTTACCTGTTATCTCAAAATAATAGATAAAGGGATCTTTTCCAATGTTCACCGATACATCAAAGTAGTCAAATTCACTGTCAGTCTCCCGACACTTCATTCTCCTGTATTCAGATCCAAACCTGAGCAGAACCTCTTTGGCTTCGCCACGGGCACATCTGAACCTGAAGTCCGTGATTCGGTTCACATCCGGTTCTGCAGGTCTTAGATAATCCATTGTCATATCATGGAAAAAAGCTGCTTTGTTCATATACTACCAATCCTTAAAGTTCCTATAATGCAAAAAAGACAGCCGGCTAGCTGTCTTTTTAGAGAAGGTATTTCTTTCTTATGGGGTATAGCAAAAAACTATATAATGTATTGGGGGGTTACGCATATTATACTAGCACCCCTCACACCCCGCGTAAAGACTAATACTTCACAAAATTACTAAAAACAGCTGGATGTTTTTGTGTAAAATGCACTATTATATTTCTACTTCCACATCATCGTCTATTTCTATCCCTTCAAAAAGCGCTTCAAATTCCTCTCTTTGCAGTTTCTCCTTGACGATGAGCAGTTCTGCACTCTTATGAAGTACGCCCTCATACCTGAGGATTATCTCCCTGGCTTTGGTATAGCACTTGTCAATGATTGTCTTTACTTCTTTATCGATCTCTCCCGCAACGAGCTCAGAATGTTTCTTGGTGTGTGAGATATCATATCCGATAAAGACATCCTCTTCGTTGTCATCATAGTTGACAACTCCGATATTACCGCTCATTCCATACTTGGTGACCATGCTTCGCGCTTCCTGTGTTGCCTTCTTGATATCACTTGAGGCTCCGGTCGTGATATCACCAAATACGATTTCCTCAGCGATCCTTCCTCCGAGTGATACCATGATATCCTGCAGCATCTTGCGCTTGGTAAGGAACATGTCATCATTCTCGGGAAGCGGCATCGTATATCCTGCTGCCCCAAGTCCCGTCGGAATGATCGAGATCGTGTGCACAGGTCCCACCTCCGGAAGGACATGGAAAAGAATGGCATGCCCTGTCTCGTGATATGCCGTGATCTTTTTCTCTTTATCTGAAATTATCCTGCTGTGCTTCTCAGTACCTATGCCAACCTGTATGAATGCCTTGCTTATGTCTTCCTGCTTGATAAACTCCCTGTTGTCCACAGCGGCGTTGATCGCTGACTCATTAAGGAGATTCTCAAGATCTGCCCCTGTAAAGCCTGCGGTTGTCTGCGCCACCTGTTTGATGTTCACATCCTCCGCAAGAGGCTTATTCCTTGCATGTACCTTAAGTATCTCTTCCCTGCCTCCGACATCAGGTCTCGACACGGTTATCTTTCTGTCGAATCTTCCCGGTCGCAGGATTGCAGGGTCGAGGATATCCACCCTGTTGGTGGCAGCCATCACGATGATCCCCTCGTTTGTGCCAAAGCCATCCATCTCGACAAGCATCTGGTTGAGAGTCTGCTCCCTCTCATCATGACCTCCGCCCATTCCGGTTCCACGCCTTCTGGCAACGGCATCTATCTCATCTATAAATACAATACATGGTGAGTTCTTCTTGGCCTCCGCAAAGAGATCCCTGACTCTTGAAGCGCCGACTCCGACGAACATCTCAACAAAGTCAGAGCCCGATATGCTGAAAAACGGAACTCCGGCTTCACCTGCAACCGCTCTTGCAAGGAGGGTCTTACCGGTTCCCGGTGCGCCCTCAAGCAGTACTCCCTTGGGGATTCTTGCCCCTACCCTGGTAAATTTCTCTGGTGCCTTGAGGAATTCAATGATCTCTGCAAGCTGCTCTTTTTCTTCCTTGAGTCCGGCAACCTCGTTCAAGGTAACCTTATTGTCCTCTCCGGTAGACATCTTGGCGCGGCTCTTGCCAAAGTTCATCATCTTGCTGTTTCCGGAGCCGGAATTCTGCATTCCGGAAAACATTGAAAAGACAAACACCATCACGATAAGACCGACGATGATCGGTATTATCCCGCTAATAAGAACATTCTCAGACGGAACATCCCGCACCTCAAGGGCCACGCCGCTCTCTGAGAGATAGCTCTCAATTGAGGTGACATCCGTTGAATAAAACACGACATCGTCGCTTCCGTCGGTGAAGCTGACCCTGACAGAACCTGTGGGCGTCTCCGCATTGGGCATGATAACGGCATATCTCACCCTCTTGGCTGCCACATCGCTCTCAAGCTGGCTTCTTGAATACGAATTGGTCCTGCTGTCCACAAATCCTCTTCCATACTCGAGGATCACCACTGCAACGAGAAGTACAATTACAAATGCAAAAATAGTATTGAAATTTCTTGAACGATTCAATTTAGATAACCCCTTTTACAATACTTTATCGTAGATCAGTTAAACTCAACGACACCGATGTAAGGCAGGTTGCGGTATCTCTGATCATAATCAAGTCCATATCCCACGACAAACTCATCCGGGATCTCAAATCCGGTATAGTCAACCTTTACATCTGTTACTCTGCGCTCAGGTTTGTCGAGCAGTGTACATAGCCTGATACTGGCAGGTCCTCTGTCACCGAACATCTTAAGAAGATATGAAAGTGTACGCCCGGAATCCACAATATCCTCAACAACGATTACATGTCTGTCCTTAAGGGGTTCATCGAGATCCTTGACGATCTTGACAACACCGCTTGACTTGGTGGAACTTCCATAGCTGGATGCGGACATGAAATCCATGGTAACCGGAATTGTCAGCCTTTTGGCCAGTTCACACATAAAAAACACCGCACCCTTGAGTACACAAACAAGATGAACAGTCTCTCCGGCATAATCCCTGCTTATCTGAGCTCCCAGCTCCTCTATCCTCTTGTCCACTTCTTCTTCAGTTAATAACGTACGTACAGATTCAGCCATTTGTATTTCCTCCGTTCAATATAGTTATAGCAAGAATTCTCTCAGTATCGATTCCTACTTTGCAAATATCACAGCGCCTGTATCCCGGAACCCACAGGACCTCATTGCCATCAGTAAGTATGTACATAAGATTCCTCTCTCTCTCAGGAATCTTTTCGTCTGTCATGAATTTGGCAAGACGCTTTTTGTGAATGCCATCCTTCTGACTGATGGAAATTACATCCATCTTCTTTCTTGTTCTGAAAACAGCTGCTTGTATTCTATCATAATCGAACCATTTAGTATATGCGCCGCCGGGTATGTTCCCTGCCTTATCATAGGCAAAAACCCGCGCACTTACCTGTCCAAGCCCCGGAACGCCAATGACAGTTTCCTCTCCCTCCCGCAGTTTCAGCGGTATCGGCGGTGCTTCAAAAGTATCGTTTCCTCTTTTCCCGATGAAAAAACTGTCATAATTTCTCTCAGCAATAAGTCCGTAGGGAAGGCTGACGCAGGCACTTCCGCATTTTCCGTCCATAAGTTCAAGGACATCTGTGAGGTGTTCGTAAGAAAAGTCCTTTCTTGAGGTTATGAGATGCTCAAAACAGATAAGGATGATATTCTTGCGTATTATCTCAGGCAGCGCCCTTATATTTGCAAGGTCAGCCCTCAGACCCTCTTTTTCTGCCATGAAGCTTTTCTCAAATTCTTTTATTGCTACACTCCTTATATATTCCTCCGCCTCGCTGACTGATGCGGCTGCCCTGCACATGTGGCTTATGCTCTTTGAATTGATACTCCTTTCAAACTCGGGGAGTATACAATTGCGTATTATATTTCTGGTGTGTTCATTCTCGAAATTCGTCCTGTCCGTGCAAAAGAGCTGACCTCTCCTTTCAAGGTAATCCTCGATCTCTGCGCGGCTGACGCCAAGGAGCGGTCTGATTATCATATCCCTTACCGGCCTGATCGCTCCTGCTCCGCGAAGTCCCGACCCCCTCGCAAGGTTCATAAGCAGTGTCTCTGCCACATCGTTCTGGTGATGGGCTACGGCTATGCGCCCGGCCCCAAGTTCTTTTGCGTAATCGGTAAAAGCCCTGTATCTTATCTGACGGCCCGCTTCCTCCTCGGTGATACCTCTTCTCTTTGCTATCTTCGGAACATTTTCACAGACAACTCTTATTGGGATACCGCGTTTGCTGCAGTAGTCTTTTACAAACTGTTCATCCTCTGCCGCCTCCTGTCTTATCCCGTGATTAACGTGAAGCGGTCTGATATCTATTCTAAGAATATCCCGCAGTTCGCCAAGAACATCCATAAGAGCTGTGGAATCCGCGCCTCCGGAGAAACCCACTACAATGATGTCACCCTGTGAGATCATTCTGTTTTCCTGTATAAACTCAAGAACCTTCTTAGCAAAAATATCCATTGTCCCTACCAAAGTAAAAAGCGCAGACCTCATACGACCTCCGTACATGAGTCTGCGCTCAATCTCAAAAATCATTATCCATCAGTGTTCTTAAAGATAATCTCACCCGGATAAACGAGACCCAGCTTTTCTTTAGCTGTATCCTCTATATATTTACGTGTATGTGTATACCGCTCGAACTCTTCGATATCCTCTGAGCGCCTTGTCTCTGATTCGATCTGCTCAAGAAGCGCGCTCTCTCTTGCCTGATATTCACTTGCCTTCTGCATTAGTCCGACACTCTTGATCGAGACAACAGTCACAAGAATAAGAACCACTATACTAGCCCAGACAATACCTGCACTGTTCTGAAAGCGGCGCCTTTTATAGCGAGCCCTGTTTGCCATTTTCTACCCCACAATAAATTTTCTATAATTCTATTCTAATACACCATTTTTGCCCGTGTCAATCGGTGGTTACAGCTTTAGATATACCTGTAGAGGTTTCCCACATCCTCTTTGTGAACCGTCTCCTGAACATCCAGTACCTCTACGGCCACATCCTTATTTCCAAAGCTGATCGTGATCTTGTCTCCGACCTTAACTTCTGTCCCCGCCTTGGCTGCCTTGCCGTTTATCATTACCCTTCCGGCGTCGCATGCCTCATTCGCAACGGTCCTTCTCTTTATAAGCCTGCTGACTTTTAAGTATTTATCCAGTCTCATTATCATCTCCCCCGGCACTTTCCACTGTGCCGTCTTCTTCATCTTCTATGATCTCAATCTCTTCTTCATCTACTGCTTCTTCATCGCCTGCGTCATCATTGCCCTCATCCTCGTCGTCTTCGATGACTTCTGTCTCTTCATTGTCATCAAGTATAATGACGACCTCTTCATCGTCATCATCTTCCGGCTGCGACACCTCTTCGCTGTCTTCCCCGAGATCAATGACAACCTCTTCATCGTCGTCATCTTCATCGTCTGAGTCTGTGACATCCTCGTCTACATACTCCCCTTCTTCTGTATCGTCATATCCGCCATTAATCTTAACAAGTTCAGGGAAAGTATAATTGAGGCTCACTTCTTCTGAATCTACATTAACTCGATAACTCTTGGTCCGGTGTCCGTCCTTCTTGAGGATAACTTCATGCGAACCGGATATCTTGGTGATGCTCGTCGGCACCATACCTATATAGGTTCCATCGAAATATACTTCTGCTCCATATGGCTCATCAAAATATATCTTGTATCCATCAATGACCTTATTGGTATTCGCGCTTCCCGTTGTCTGTGCTGACTTTACAGATGAATATTTTGACGCAGCCGAAACCGCGCTCGAAGATCTGTCTTTGGAAGATGAACTGCCACTGCCTGCGGCGGAGCTTCCCTGTGAAGAAATAGCCGAGGACGCAGAGGATGAAGCCTCTGATGCACTCTGCGACGAGGCAGACGATTCGTCCTCTTCCTTCTCGAGCTCTATCTGCACAACAGATTTCGCGGTTCCAACCTTGAGATACTTATTCTGTGTCAGATAGCCCTCCGCCATGACTTTGAGGCTGTGGTATCCGTACTTAACAGACTGGGGAACCCCGGTAAGCATTTTCTCTCCGTCGACGAAAACCTCTGCCGTGTCCGGTGTTATCTCAAAAGTCACCATTCCCTCTTTAGGTTTGGATATTTTTACCTTGCTTGTATCCACAACCGTCTCCTGATTGCGGCTGATATTTATCTCAGACTGGTAGCTTGCCCCGTTACCTATGATCTGAAGATTATAATCTCCCTCAGGCGCGGAGAGCAGCATATTGGGAGATATCCTGTGTATGACTTCATTGTCCAGTTCGATCCACGCCCCCACAAGGCTGTGCTGATCAACAACATCGCTTGACAGACTCACATATCCATGCCCGCCGGTAACTACTACGCTGTATATCTCACGGTCTATCCCATAGGCTGTGATCGTGTCTGTCGCAAGAATATCCTCTGCAAGCGCAAGATTGCCCTCCGCCATCACAAGCGTCCTTGCGTCAATCTTGAAAAGATCTCCCTTTATGCGCGCTGTTCCGTCTCCCCTTGTCAGCTCATGATCTCTTGTGTTCTCAATCACCCAGGCAGCACCATTGACGTTAAGGGATGTGATCAGCTTGGTGCTCTTAAGAAACGTCACGTCGACTATCTGCCCGGGCTCAAGGAGCGATGCTGAGAGGACCGTACCGCGAATATCATACATCATGCTTGTATTGTCATAGCTTAGCGTATAGGTCTTGCCGGTCTTGTGATTTCTTAAGCGGATCTGCCTTTTATCGGTATCGACCGATCTGATGGCGGCGGTATCAGCTGAGTCATATTTGCCGATCATCGAGATGGTCACCTTACCGGTTTGCAGATCATGCGCGTAAGAAGGTACGCCGGATAACAGAAGTCCCACAAGGAAAAGAGCTGTCACGGCTTTTATGTTCCGTATGAAATTACCTTTTTTACCAATCAGGATCATTTCATAAACCTCTTTTTTAATCTGTCCGGGTCGAGCAGATACTCTCTTGTGTTATGCCCCGGTTCGTCAAGGACATCTTTAAGCATCTTATCCAGTATTTCTCCGAGCTTTTTACCAGGTTCAACACCCATTTCTATAAGATCCCGGCCTCCAACAGCAAGTGTCTTAAGACTGACACAGTCCCCGTTTTCCAAAACCTGCTGATAGACTCTTTGGCAGTCCTCTATGAGCTTTAGTTTCTCTGTGCGCATATAGTCACTCTGAGCCATGGTGTCTGCGTACCTTATATCAAACAGATACGGAAAATCCCTCTCTCCGATCATATTTATGGCTCTGCGGATGCTCTTACCCGTGGCAGGGAACCTCTCATCGTGGTATCTGACCAGGTTGCAGACCCTGTCTGTTGTCTCCCTGTCGAACTTAAGGCGCTTTAGTATGTCACGGGCGATCTGAGTGCTCTTTTCTTCATGACCGTAGAAATGCGTCGTCCCGTCCTCATCTGTGGACAGCGTTACCGGTTTGCCAAAGTCATGCATCAGCATGGTCAGACGCAGGATCCTGTCGGCTCTTACGTTTTCGACAGATACAACGGTATGCTCTCCGACAGAATACATGTGATGGATGTTTTCCTGCCTGGTCTCCATGCAGGCATCAAACTCGGGAAGTATGACCTTTGTGATCCCAAGCTCATAGGCGCACCGAAGTCTCCCCGGGTTATCCGATACAAGGAGCTTTACAAGCTCCTGCTGGATCCTCTCGGCACTTATCTTCCGAAGACTTTCAGCGAGTTCCTTTATAGCCTCCCTTGTCCCCTGCTCTATCTCATAATCAAGCTGCGCAGAGAACCTTACAGCTCTCATCATCCGAAGAGCGTCCTCAGAAAACCGCTCTACAGGGTTGCCTACGCACCTGATAATGTGGTCGTTTAAATCCTTTATCCCGCCGAACCGGTCTATCAGGCCCTCTTCTTCATTGTAGGCCATGGCATTTATGGTAAAATCTCTCCTCTTCATATCCTCTGTGAGATCTCTGGTAAAAGTCACCTCACTTGGATGCCTGTGATCCTCATATTTCCCATCTATCCTGTAGGTAGTTATCTCATAGCCCTGTTTTCCGATCATAACGGTGACAGTGCCATGTTCAATTCCTGTATCTATGGTTCTTTTAAAAAGCCGTTTTATATCCGCAGGTGTGGCATTTGTGGTTATATCCCAGTCCTTGGGTTCAATTCCAAGAAGCGCATCCCTAACACACCCGCCAACAATGTATGCCTCATAACCTGCACTGTGGATGGTGTCCAGTATAATTTTGCAATTTTCCGGCATCTTAATAATCATACCTTCATGATAGCCCAAAATACGCGCTTTGTGAATAATACGATTAAAAAATCCCGGCTGCTCACATTATGCAGCCGGGATTCGGTATCTAGTTTGTTATCAATATGCTCTTCCCCAGTAGACCATCTTTGTTGCGGGTTTTCCGCACATTACACAGCTGTCTGAGAGATTCTCCTGCTCGAAAGGAATGCATCTGCTGGTTGCCGAAAACTCCTCTTTAATCTTATCTTCGCAATCCTGGCATCCGCACCACATAGCCTTAACAAAGCCCTTTGTCTCCTTGAAGGCCTCAGCGAACTCCTCCTTGTTGTGAGCTGCAAAGGTGTGCTCCTCGAGGTGCTTTTTTGCCCTTGCGAACATATCATTCTGGATTGTGTCAAGAAGCTCACCGATCTTTTGTGGTACCTCGTCGATCGAAACAACTGTCTTTTCTCTGGTATCTCTTCTTACAAGAACGCAGTTGCCTGCCTCGAGATCCTTGGGGCCTATCTCGATCCTTACGGGTATACCTCTCATCTCCTGCTCAGCGAACTTAAAGCCCGGTGTCCTGTCTGTATCATCTGTCTTAACTCTGAAATCCGCAAGGCTCTCAGCGATCTTATATGCTGCGTCAAGAACCCCTTCCTTCTTCTGCTGGATAGGGATAACAACCACCTGCACTGGCGCGATCTTAGGAGGAACCACAAGACCCGAGTTATCTCCGTGAACCATTATCATTGCTCCTATCGTCCTCGTGGTAAGTCCCCATGAGGTCTGGCAGACATAGTGGAGCTTGTTGTCTTTTCCTGCGTACTGGATACCGAAAGCCTTGGCAAATCCGTCTCCAAAGTTGTGGCTTGTAGCACTCTGAAGGGCTCTTCCGTCGTGCATAAGGGCTTCTACGGTATATGTGGCCTCTGCACCGGCAAACTTCTCCTTATCTGTCTTCTGTCCCTTGATAACAGGGATCGCCATATCATTCTCAAGGAAATCAGCGTATACATTCAGCATCTGCTGTGTCCGCTCCTCGGCTTCCTCCATTGTAGCGTGGGCTGTGTGTCCTTCCTGCCACAGGAATTCCCTGCTCCTTAAAAACGGTCTTGTCTCTTTCTCCCAGCGCACAACGCTGCACCACTGGTTAAGAACCTGCGGAAGATCCTTGTATGAATGGATCTCGCCCTTGTAGTAGTCACAGAACAGTGTCTCAGAAGTGGGACGAACGCAGTATCTCTCTGTGAGAGGTTCAAGTCCGCCATGTGTCACCCAGGCTACTTCCGGGGCAAATCCCTCCACATGATCCTTCTCCTTCTGAAGAAGTGACTCAGGGATAAACATGGGAAGATATGCATTCTGGACACCTGTCGCTTTGAATCTTGCGTCAAGATGCTTCTGGATAAGCTCCCAAATAGCGTATCCTGCGGGCTTTATCACCATGCAGCCCTTGATATTTGAGTAACTGACAAGATCTGCCTTAATGCAGACGTCGGTATACCACTGGGTAAAATCCTCATCCATAGAGGTTATTTCTGAAACTAATTTTTTATTATCAGCCATCGTCTAAGTCTCCTGTGTATTTTATATCTAAAAAATTTATCCATTATTTGGGATATTGTCAAGGTTTCTTACTATATAATAGAGAAAAAAGAAATCAGGGGACAGCCTTTTTGCTCTTGCAGAGCTTTTGACCATCCCCTGATTCCATGTTCATTTAAGGTTTATAAAGGAAATACGTCATGGCGAACGTAAATCGGCATTTTTATCAGCGGTTGAGCTCGCTGGTGGGACCATCCGCATTGTGGTTTCTGATAATGCTGTCTATCTGAGCAAGATCGCAGGCCGGCAGATCTCCCGGAATCGTATTCTTGACGCTTGATGTGGCATTGCCGTAGGCAAGCGCCTTGGCGGGATCATCATATTTGAGGATTCCATAAAGTACTCCTGATACATATGCATCCCCCGAACCAATCCTGTCTATTACATCTATATCCATGTATGGTTTTTCGGTAAAGAATTCATCAGTCCTGGCGCTGTAGATCGTAGAGGTGAAATTGTGCTTTCTAGGGCTTATGACTTCCCTCTGGGTTGTGCATACGATCTTCACAGGATACTCCGTCGTGTAGCTCTTCATAATATCCGGCAGCTCGCCCTCTTTCTGCATCATGCGCCTTGAGGTCTCCTCGGATACGAAGAGTACATCAATATAGGGAAGGATAGACTTTATCGTACTGCGGGCCTCTTCTTCACTCCAGAGGTTTGCTCTGTAGTTGCAGTCAAAAGAGACAATTGCTCCACTCTCTTTAAAGCGCCGTATCATCCTGGTTGCAACCTCGCAGGTGCTCTTCCCAAGGGCAAGTGTGATACCGCTTGTATGGAACATCCTTGCATTTGTATAGACACTCTCAGGTATCTCGTCAAAAGATATCCTTGTGATGGAAGAGTTCATCCTGTCATAGACGATCGAAGGCTTTCTGGGAGCTGCTCCGTTCTCATAGTAGTAGATCCCAAGTCTTGCCTCAGGCGAGTCATCATATATAAGATAGTCGTCTGATACACCGTCAAATCTTATCCTGTTCTTGATGAAGGTACCCAGGGCATTTTGTGGAAGTCTCGATATCACGCCGGTACGAAGCCCCAAAAGAGCGACGCCGGACGCAACATTGAGCTCGGAACCGCCTGCCCTCTTATCGAACACATCTCCCCTGGTCATAAGCTCGTAATTAGGTGGGGAAAGACGAAGCATAATCTCTCCAAAGGTTAAAAGATCAAATTTCCCGTCTCCCATGGCAGGCCTCCTTTGAAATCATCAAACACTACACTTCAGTAAAATACTGATGATTCTATAATAAGCAATAGGAAATTCTAATGTAAGCGCTTTCATTGTCTGAAATATGGAATATATTGAACAGAAATTTTCCCTACAGGCGCGAGGTATCCTTCTCATTATAGCCAGAAAGGACTACGCCTCCTTTTTTGATACTCTCCCTTACATCTATGATCCTCTGGTTTTCAGATCCCCTGAACCTTAGCATCAGATTTCTTTTATCCTCAATGAATTCACCGTCCACCAGTATATCCGTCATCGAAAGTATTGCCATGGTGTCTTCGCTGTGGCATCTCTTATTGGCAGGATCGGTAAGCTCCTCCCACAGATAGCCCGAATAGATCCACACACTTGCCCCGGGGACTTCCTTTTTTACCCGCTCAAGCAGGGGTCTGATCTCCTTTTGATTGACTATCTCCATAGGCTCGCCTCCCAGGATAGTCAGGCCGGCAATATAAGAGGGCTTTAGCGATTCTATGATCTCATCCTCTACCTCTTTTGTGTACGGCTCCCCATAGCCAAAATCCCAGGTCACCTCATTAAAACATCCTTTGCAGTGATGCGTGCACCCGGACACAAACAGCGCTGTCCTGCACCCTGCCCCGTTTGCCACATCATTATAGTAAATCTGTCCATAATTCATAGTCGTATCCTCTAAATAACGCGAGCCGGGAATTAACTCCCGGCTCGTTCACCCCCTGCAATACCCACACGGGTATTTATACATTCAAAGTTTTGGATTGCTCATATGGAGAACTCTCTCCTTGATCTCCTGTGTCCGCCCCTGATTCCAGAACTGCGTCCCGATGTAGCCGCAGGTACGTCTTGCAACGTTCATCTTGTTCTGATCGCGGTTGCCGCAGTTCGGGCACTCCCATATAAGTTTCCCGTCAGTGTCAGTGACTATCTTGATCTCACCGTCGTATCCGCAGCACTGGCAGAAATCAGACTTGGTGTTGAGCTCCGCATACATGATGTTCTCATAGATATATTTCATGACTGAGATAACTGCCTCAAGGTTGTTGTTCATATCAGGAACTTCCACGTAGCTGATGGCTCCTCCCGGTGAGAGCGCCTGAAACTCAGACTCAAACTTAAGCTTGGTAAATGCGTCGATCTGCTCTGTCACATGTACATGGTAGCTGTTTGTGATGTAGTTCTTGTCTGTGACCTCAGGGATGATTCCAAATCTCTGCTGGAGAGCCTTCGCAAACTTGTAGGTGGTTGACTCAAGCGGTGTTCCGTAGAGACTGAAGGAAATATTGGTTGCTGCTCTCCACTTTGCGCACTTGTCATTTAGGAACTGCATTACCTTAAGAGCAAAATCTTTTCCCTTCGGGTCTGTATGGGAAACACCCTTCATATATTTGGTACACTCACAGAGTCCCGCGTATCCCAGGGAGATTGTCGAATAATTGCCGTAAAGAAGCGGATCTATCTTTTCGCCCTTGCCAAGTCGTGCAAGCGCGCCGTTCTGCCAGAGTATCGGAGCAACATCCGAAGGTGTTCCGAGGAGTCTTTTGTGTCTGCACATAAGTGCTCTGTAGCAGAGCTCTGTCCTCTCTTCGAGGATGGACCAGAACCTGTCCTCGTCCTTGGCTGATGAGCAGGCAACATCGACAAGGTTCAGTGTAACAACTCCCTGATTAAATCTTCCGTAGTATTTGTGGGTACCTTCAACATAGTTTAGCGCGTGCGCCTTGTTACCTGCATTGCAAAGACCCTCCGCGAGGCCTTCATTGTCAGGTGTAAGGAATGATCTGCATCCCATGCAGGGATATACATCGCCCTTTTTGAGTTCCTTCATCTTCTTGGCCGAGATATAATCAGGAACCATCCTCTTGGCTGTACACTTGGCAGCCAGCTCTGTAAGATACCAGTATTTGGAATCTTCATTTATATTGTCCTCGTCAAGAACATAGATAAGCTTAGGAAATGCAGGTGTGATGAGCTGTCCTTTTTCATTCTTGACGCCCATGATGCGCTGCCTGAGCATCTCCTCTATCACCATCGCCAGATCTTCTCTGGTCTGTCCCTCAGGAACCTCGTCAAGATACATATATACTGTGATGAAAGGTGCCTGACCGTTGGTGGTCATAAGAGTGATTACCTGGTACTGGATGACCTGGCATCCTCTCTCTATTTCCTTCTTTACACGCATCTCTGCGATCTCATCGACCTGCTTCTTGTTTATCTTCATCCCGGCGGTTTCAAACTCGAGGGCAACTTCCCTGCGGAACTTCTGTCTGCTTATATCAACAAAAGGAACCAGATGGGAGAGTGTTATGCTCTGACCGCCGTACTGCGAGCTCGCGATCTGTGCGATTGCCTGGGTAGCAATGTTGCACGCCGTTGAAAAGCTCTTGGGACGCTCGATCATAGTCTCTGAGATGACTGTTCCGTTCTGAAGCATATCCTCAAGGTTTACAAGACAGCAGTTGTGCATGTGCTGCGCAAAGTAATCCGCATCATGGAAGTGGATAAGACCCTCTTCATGGGCTTTTACTACATCGTCAGGCAAAAGAAATCTCTTGGTGATATCCTTGCTGACTTCGCCCGCCATGTAGTCCCTCTGTACGCTGTTCACGGTGGGATTCTTATTGGAGTTCTCCTGTTTGACTTCCTCGTTGTTGCACTCTATGAGAGACATGATCTGTTCGTCTGTTGTGTTTGACTTTCTTACAAGAGCATGTTTGTATCTGTATGTGATATATTTTCTTGCCACCTCAAATTTGCCGGATTTCATCAGGCCATCCTCAACCATGTCCTGGATCTCCTCAACGCTGGCGGCGCGGGTAAGAGAGGCACACTGCTTCTCAACGGCTCTCTCTATGTCTGTGATCTGACCCTCGGTCAGCTTCTTCTCCTCTGTGACCTCATGATTGGCCTTCTCTATGGCTGCGATGATCTTGGAACCGTCAAAAGCAACTTCCTTGCCACTTCTCTTAATGATCTTCATAATAACCCCCTTGTAGAATTGATCGGTAACCCTCATAGATAATTGTAGCCACAAGAACAACTATATCTTGTGGTTACATTAATATAATAGTACATTATATTGATATATTCAAGTCTAAATATCTCTGACTTTCTCAAGCCGCAAGTGCAGTCTGTGCAGGTAGTTCAAGGTTTTTTCGTCTGTTATCTCTTTTCCCGAAAAAAAATATTTGGCAGTATCTGACCACAATATATTGTGGTCATTATTAATACTAAGCCCTAATACTTCTGCCAGATGTCTTACCGTCCCTCTGTTGCCGTCAATGAGCAGCGTATCATCTCCAAAATACCTGCGAAGTGCCGGCTTGAAATAATTAAAGTGAGTACATCCAAGCACCAGCGCGCAGTATCTTGATCTGTCAAAAGCAGAAAACTGCTGCCTGATGTAGTCGTCAACCTCCTCGGAATCAAACTCTTCCCTCTCTGCAAACTCCACAAACCTTGGCATTGCAAGCAGATCGACCCTGTGATGCTCATCAACCCTGTGCAGCAGATCCTTAAGCTTGTCTTCCCGTATGGTTACCGGCGTTGCTATCACCATTATGCGCTTATCTTCCGTGCCCTCAACCGCAGGCTTAACCGCCGGCTCCATCCCCAGGATCGGAATGTCGTAGATGCGTCTTAGTTCCCTGATAGCCACACTTGTCGCGGTATTGCAGGCAACGACGATTGCCTCGGCGCCCTTATCCAGCAGAAACTGCGTTATCTCTTTTGCGAATCCGGTTATCTCAGCCGGAGTCCTTAGCCCATATGGCACATGCTCAGTATCAGCGTAAAAAATGAATTCCTGGTCCGGAAGCGAATGATATGCCTCATGAAGTACGGAAAGACCGCCTATTCCGGAATCAAATATTCCAATTTTCATAGCTTTCCTTCTTTATAGAATCATTTCGTCTGTTAAAAGACTTATTAACTTGCCCCGGGATTATGTTAAAATAAACCCATGAGCGAGAAAAAATACGAAGAACTGCATAAATTATACGACAACAACAAAATAGGAGCCCTGGTCCAGGAAATATGCGAATACTATTCAACCAGGGACAACTATGAAGACAACTCCTACGAGGATGAGATCGAACCTCCTGAAATAGTAGAAGCTGCCTATGAACTTTTTTGTCTTCAGAGCAGGGAGCAGATCCTCGACGAGTTTGAAATCGTTAGGAAAAGATATCCTACCATCTATCAGGATATTGCTCAGCTTCACAACACTCTTCTTATAAATATGGACTTTTCGGCCCTCGAAAAAAGAAGTGCCGGGAAAATTGCCGTTCGGTGTGGCAAATCCCCGGATGAGATCCTCTCAAAGGTCGAATTATTCTCCAGATCCAGTCATAATCTCTCAGAAGCACTGGACCGCTTTTTTAAGTGGCTCTGACTACTCTTCCTCAAGATACTTCATGGAGGCATAGAGGTACTGCCCGTCATATTCAATGAAAGCCCAGGAATCATCTTCTGAGACAGCGATCCTTTTTAGTTCAGTACCATCGGCCACTGCAGTGATTATGGTGCTGTCTGTCCCGGGTCCTGATCTTAAGTTTAATGATGTCGCGCCTGTTACGACTACCGTGTCATCCTTGGGAATAAAGCCCGCAGGTATTGCGATAGCCACTTGGGCAGCCTCATCCGGATCCGGCGCAAAGTATACATCATATACCCTGATCTTAAGGATCAGCCCGATAACTGCAAGAATTATTATTCCGGTTATCACCGAGGCAATCCGGACGACGAGCTCCATATTGACTCCGCGGTGAGGCAAGACCTCATCATCATCCGGGTACTCCTCATCGTAGTCTTCCCTGTTGTCATTCCCTTTGGGGCTGTCTTCTGCCCGGGGAACAGGACCGCTATCCTTCTCTGGTTCCGCTATATGTGTCCTGTCCTTTTGCTTCTCTTTCTGCCTCTGAAGGATGTACTCTTCCCTCTCCTGCTCATTGAGAAACTGAAAAGGATCCTCTATCTGGATCTCCATGGTCTCCTGTTTTATCTCTTCACTGGCAGGAGGCGTCTGATCACCGGCATTTTTGGACTGATTCTTTACATAATCCTCAAAATTTGTGATCTTATCTGCCACAACCAATCTCCCCGTCTGCGCCTTAAATGCATCTATCCAAGCTCAATATCTGTGTTTTGTATATTTCTGCTTGGCTCTGAATAGTTGCAAAATGCTGGCCTATCAGGCCAGCACCTTGTCTATGATTCCCTGTAATTTCGCTTTGTTAAGCGCTCCAACTGCGGTCTCAACGACCTCACCGTTCTTGAAGAACGCAAACATCGGGATTGACATTACATTATACTTCTGTGCAATATCAGGTGACTGATCCACGTTAATCTTCCCTACCTTGAGCTCCCCTTCGTACTCCTCAGCAAACTTCTCGATCATCGGAGCCATCATCTTGCAGGGACCGCACCAGTCTGCTGAAAAATCAACCAGTACCGGCAGTTTGCTCTTAAGCACTTCTTCCTCGAAATTCTGACTGTTAAACGCGTAATCCATCTGTGTTACTCCCCTTTCATTTTTCTGCTGATAATATATTTATAAATTGGGTTGCCTAGAGATGAGAACCTCTCCTCATACTCAGTCATGACATTTCCTATGTTCATGACAGGGTCGCTATGAAGATCATAGGTGACCTGATCCAGGTTCCATCCCGCAGACTCAACCTCTTCCAGCGCAAACATGAACAAATCCCTGTTGTCAGTCTTGAATTCGACCACACCCTCGGGAGTAAGAATACTGTCATATCTTGCAAGAAACTGTCTTGAGGGAAGCCTCCTCTTGGCATGTCTGTCCTTGGGCCATGGATCTGAGAAATTCAGATAGATCCTGTCAACCTCTCCCGGCGCAAAAACTTCGGTAATATCCTCGGCATCCATCCTTATAAATTTCACATTTGGCAAAAGAGTCTGCTCTTGTTTCTGGATGGCCCGCAGAAGAACACTGGAATATTTCTCAATCCCTATATAGTTGATATCGGGATTGAGGGCTGCCATATCCATAAGAAAACGTCCCTTACCCATCCCGATCTCAATCCGGATCCTGTTATCGTTGCCAAAAACTTCCTTTTTCCAGAGTCCTTTTTTCTCATTGGGATCCTTAACAGTAAAATCGCTGTCAGCGATAACTTCGCGTGATCCCGCTATGTTTCGTAAGCGCATTTCAAATCCTGCCTGTAAGTCTTATACTAAAATTCTACAACATTTGCTCCAAGTTGGGAAGTATTGTATTATAAGCATACCATGAGATTTTTAAAAGGAAGACTTAACCGGAAAAATTTCATATACAGGGCATTTATTCTTTGTGCTGCGCTTCTTTTCGCCTTCTACAGCGCCGCGTTTTATTCATATGCAGCTGTTGACTACCAGGAAGAGGCTCTTCTTAGAAAAGATCTGCCCATTCAGTCCAATGACACCCCGGGCTGGCCTCAGGGTCCTGAGATCACTGCGCAGGCAGCAATCCTTATGGAGGCGGGCACGGGCACGATCCTCTATGCCAAAAATATCCACGAAGAGCTCTACCCTGCCAGCACGACCAAGATAATGACCTGTCTTCTTGCCGTGGAGAATTCCGGGCTGTCAGACACCATCTCTTTTTCGGACGAAGCCGTGTTCAGTGTGCCCAAGGGAGGTTCCAATATCGGAATGGATGTCGGGCAGAGTATCACCCTTGAACAGGCACTGTACGGGATAATGGTCGGAAGCGCCAACGAGGTGGCGAATGCTGTAGGTGAACATGTCAACGGATCAATCTCTTCTTTTGTAAACCTGATGAATGAGAGAGCAAAAGAACTGGGCTGTACCAATACGCACTTTGCCAACACCAACGGACTTCAGGCGGATGACCACTACACCAGCGCCTATGATCTCGCGCTCATATCCCGGGCATTTTTTGACAATGAACTTCTGCGCAAGGTTGGCAATACTCCAAGATACCACTTTACAGCCACCAAAAACCAGCCCGATGATTTCTATCTCAACAACAAGCATAAGCTTATAAACGGCGAAATAGCCTACGAAGGAATAGCAGGAGGAAAAACGGGTTATACCGATCTGGCAAGGGAGACATTAGTGACATGCGCAGAAAAGAACGGACTACGACTGATCTGCGTAGTATTTAAGGAAGAATCTCCCGCTCAGTTCACAGATACGGTTACACTATTCGACTATGGTTTTAATAACTTCCAGTCAGTAAATGTGGCTGATAATGAGAGCAGGTACATGCCCTCCGATTCCGTTTTTTTTGAATCTGACAACGACGTATTCGGCCAGTCCGGAACAATCCTCAGGATTTCAAAGGATGATAATATAATCATTCCAAAGACCCAGACCATAGAGGATACCGACATAGAAATGAGTTATGACCTGACTCAGGAAGAGATGGCAAATATCCCCTCTGCCATTGCAAGAGTAGATTACACCTACCACAGCGAACCTGTCGGGAAGGCATACGTCTGCTATCTTCCGCTTTCAGGTAAGGGTAAGGACGACGAGCCGGCATCAAACAGAACTGTCTATATCAATATTAAGCTTGTTGTCATAATAGTTGGAATTGTCTTAGTGATCTTTTGCTTCATCACAGATGCTGTGTCAAGAACACTTGCCGGAAGAGGTCATTCCAGCAGGTACGACAGACTGAGATATGGAAGAAGAAAAAAAGAGTTTAAGAAGGGAAGGCTCAAGTCAGGGAAGTTTTGACCTTGACTTCTTGAGCTTCATCTGTTTCTTTTTCAGATTCTCCACCTCTTCAGGTGATATAAAGCGGCAGGTTTTAACAACGTAGAGCTTGCCGCTCTCCGCTTTTTTGATACGCACTTTGGCCTTCATGGCGCCATGCTTTTCGCACATTCCTACCGCGTAGTAGTGTTTGCCGTTTGGAGTAAACCACTTGATCTTTCTTCTGATGTTCTTGCCGCACAGATAACACCTTGTGCTCATTATCTCCATGTTTTCAAGGATATCCTCCTTGAGCTCAAATTCCCTCGAGATGTATTTCTCATAGTTATCAAATACTATGCGGATCTCCTGTTTCCTTGTCTTGGGCGTGACATAGGTGTCAAAAGAGATCTTCTTAAGTGTTCTCTCATCGATCATCCCAAAGATCTTGGCAGTATACTCGGCATCAGCCAGAGCTCTGTGGAAAGGAATGTCCTTAACTATGCCCCTCTCATCAATCGCGTTCTCAAGCGACTTCCTCGAACGGCCGTCATCAAAGGCTATGCTGTAGAGCTTCTGCACATCATAATAGGCAAGCGGTCTGTCTGATAAAAGAGGCATACCAAAAAAATCCAGATTTCTCTGAAATTCCGTCAAATCCAGCGTCCCCCAGGTTGCAAACTTGGGATCCTCGCCGCACCAGCTAAGAAAATCTTCTGCCACATCCTGAAACAGTTCCCCAGCCTTCAGATCTTCCATCGAAAGATGTATGATCCTGCCTGTGACCCTGTGCATGTAACGGTGAATCTGTGGCCTTATAAGCCTGGAAAACTCACCGATTTTCTCAAAGCGCTCATTAAGTTTTACCGCTCCGATCTCAACTATCTCAAAAACAAGCGTCTTATCGCCTCTTGTGACCGGTGCCTCTCCCTGGTTCCACTCCAGGTCAAAAACAATATAATTACCCATAATTAAATGATATAAGGTAAAAAATTTTTTTGCAACAGGTATTGACATTTTATATTGTACGCAATATAATTTGGATAAATCAAACGAAACACCTAACAAATACGGAGGTAATTAAAATGGGATTTTACGATTATTCAGTTAAAGATGCTCAGGGCAATGACTTTTCATTAGATAATTACAAGGGCAAGGTTGTTCTTGTTGTAAACACCGCTACAGGATGCGGTTTCACTCCTCATTACAAGGATATCGAGGATATGTATGAGAAGTTCCACGAACAGGGATTTGAGGTTCTTGACATTCCCTGCAACCAGTTCGCAGGACAGACACCGGGAACCGATGAAGAGATCCATGAGTTCTGTCAGCTTCACTACAATACCAAGTTCCCCCAGATGAAGAAGTCTGATGTAAACGGTGAGACTCAGCTTCCTCTCTACAGGTTCCTCAAGGAACAGAAGGGCTTTGAAGGATTTGGCAAGGGTCCTGCTGCGCTTGCTATGAGTGTAATGCTCAAGAAAATCGACAAGGACTACAAGAACAATCCCGACATCAAGTGGAACTTTACTAAATTTGTTATAGACAGGGAGGGTAACGTGGTAGCACGTTTTGAGCCCACCCAGAAGATGGAGGATGTAGCTGCCTGCGTAGCACAGCTCATCTGATCAGTATTTTGCTTTTTTCATTAATCTCCCCTTTGATACACGTCACCCCGCGCACAACGCGGGGTGGCTTTTTTGTCATCAAATATTTCATTAGACACCATGGCTGTGAATCTTGTACGCGCACTTCGGGGACGCTTTCGCTCAGTCGTGCTCCGTAACGGATACTAATACAGCAAAGAACGCTGTATAAGTACCGACGGGCACGATATGCCCACTCAGTACCCGTACAAGATTCACAGCCACGGGTATCCAAAGAATCCTCCGATATACAAAAATCTTAAACGAACAATTTGACGGATACGAACAGCCTCCCCTTCCTCGTCGTGCCGGATGGACCTTCATATATGAATTTACCGTGGCCGCGGACAGAGACTCTTGCACCGGCCTTTAGGTCGTACCCGCCGCTAAAGGCTGTTCTGCCATCTATGAATACAGATTCGCTCTCGATAAGGCGCTGTGCTTCAGCCCTTGAGAGGTGATATACAAATGCCACTATCGCATCTGTTCTCTCCGATGCCACACTTCCCGATATTTCTTCAAATTTCGGGCGAATATCGCACTCCCTTTGGTTTACGATCTCAGCCCTTACCGATGTATGCTTAATCCGGACAAGTTCCCTGCAGATGATCTCTGACACATCCATGGTCGTAAATACATACGCTTTATCTTCACCGGTCAGGATATCTCCGATCTGGTCTCTTTCTATGCCAAGGTTCATAAGAGAGCCAAGATAATCTCTGTGGCTCAGTTCATCTGAGAACTTTGCGTTCAGAGGTGATACCTTTATGCAGCAAAGCACGCTCTGCTGATCCTGCTCCTGGCTAAGGAAAGTCTCTTTATCCATATAATCGGGTAGAAAGCAGACCATCGCTCTCTCCGCCTCGTCGTATCCCCCGTACAGAAGATACTCTGTGCCGCAGTACTGTGTTGAATTAGAAGAGACCTTCTCACTGAGCAGTATCTGATGAAACGTCGCTATTTCAGAAACCGACAGAAAATCCGTGTGCGTGACAAAGCCGTTCTGATAGGCTCTGTTAGCGAGGTCTTTTATTCTTCCCGACAAAAAATCTCTGTTTTTATCTTCCATTATGTTTGTTTCTCTCAAAAATAATCTATTAAGAAAAGTTTATACTATTTTAATAGCATAATCATAAAGATTGATGTAATATACACGCAACAATAATATTGTGATTTATAGTCTTATAAAGGAGGACTAATATGGCTATAGGGATGAATGGTATGCAGGGCGCAGGTATGGCTATGCCCTCCCAGCAGCCGCAGCACGTACAGCAAAAGGTTCAGGCTCCTAAAATTGAGGATCCGGCTCAGTCATCGCTTCTTGATACAGAAAGAGAGCAGGCTCGAATGGAAGAAAAGGAGCAGGAAGCACTAAAGAGGGTTCAGGAGCAGACCAAGGAGCAGATGAGCGTTGACCAGCACGCTGCATCAGCCATGGGATTTGGCAGTAAACTCCAGATGGAACTGACCGGAGCGTGATCTGTAACGATCTTCTTTTGCCGCACAATTTCGTGCGGCATTTTTTTGTGCTTTTTATTAATACTATTTTAATCCCGCTGCGTGTGTCTTAACACTGTTTTTATCATGATTGCTATATGATTAGACCAGGAAAAGCAAAGGAGGGCAATTATGATAAATCATCTCTTGGGAAAAGATCCCTCTCCTTTCCGGATCATCATCTCCGGCTTTTTTATCATAATAATGATTGGCACGATATTCCTGATGCTGCCTGTTTCATCAAAGGCTGGACTGTGGACATCCTTTGAAGACGCTCTCTTTACCGCTACAAGCGCAGTCTGCGTCACAGGGCTTGTTATCAAAGATACCGCCACCTACTGGTCATTCTTCGGGCAGGCAATCATTCTTATCCTTATACAGATAGGAGGACTTGGTATCATCTCGGTCACCGCTTTTATAGCTACCGCTTCCGGCAGGAAGATCTCTCTTTTGCAGCGAAATCTTATTCAGGAGAGCATTTCAGCACACCAGGTAGGCGGGATTGTAAAAATGACAGCCTTTGTTTTCAAGGTGACTTTTTTAGTTGAACTGATCGGAATCTGCTTGATGATGCCTGTTTTTATAAAAGAGTCCGGCTCCTTCGGAGTATGGAAGAGCATATTTCACTCAATATCAGCCTTTTGTAATGCAGGCTTTGACATCATGGGAAAAGACAGCGGTGCTTTTTCATCCCTGACATATTTTGCAGACAGACCAACAATCGTGATCCCCATATGCCTTCTTATCATAGTAGGCGGAATTGGATTTCTTACCTGGGATGACGTTGCAAAACACAGACTTAGTTTAAAAGAATACAGAATGCAGAGCAAGGCTATTTTTGTCACAACAGCTTTACTTATACTCATACCCTTCGCAGTTTTTTTCTTCACTGATTTTTCGGAGGGCGGACTGAAGGAGAGGATCTGTCTCTCTATGTTTCAGGCAGTGACTCCCAGAACTGCCGGCTTTAACACCGCAGATCTTAACCATGTATCAGGTGCATCCCATGCGATGATCATTATGCTGATGCTTATTGGCGGCTCTCCCGGATCAACCGCAGGAGGGATGAAGACCACTACGATCGCTGTTCTGGTAGCAAATGAGATCGCTGTGATAAGGCGCAGAAAGGATGCGCAGATGTTTGGAAGAAGGATTGAGGAACAGACAATCCAGAGTGCCTCTACATTGCTGATCATATACCTGTTCCTTGCTCTTTCCGGTGCTTTCATCATCAGTATTTCAGAGAATCTTCCTTTTACTGCCTGCCTTTTTGAAGCTGCTTCCGCTATAGGAACCGTTGGACTTTCTCTCGGGATCACACCCTCAATAGGTCTTTTATCCCGATTTATACTGATCATTCTCATGTTCTGGGGAAGAGTGGGCGGTCTTACTCTTGTTTTTGCCGCCGTAAAAAGTAATAGAACAATTGTCGCGCACCGCCCTGTTGAAAAGATAAATGTCGGCTGACAGGCAGGATTACGAAGTAATCGTGCCAATACATATTATAGTAGGAGGTTATTTATGAAATCCGTTTTACTTATAGGTTTACACTGTTTCGGAGCTCTGCTTGCAAAAGAGTTTCACGAACACGGACACCAGATAATGGCAATAGATAAGGATGAGGAGCGGATAAACGCCATTCTCCCGTATGTCACAGATGCCCAGATAGGCGACAGCACCAGCGAAGCATTCCTTAGGACACTTGGGATAAATAACTACGACATCTGCATTGTGACGATAGGCGGCGACTTCCAGAGCTCTCTGGAAACCACCTCTCTTTTAAAGGAACTCGGAGGAAAATTTGTCGTATCAAGGGCCGACAGAGATGTGCAGGCCAAGTTCCTTCTAAGGAACGGAGCAGACGAAGTCATAAGTCCCGAAAGGCAGATTGCCGAATGGGCTGCCATACGCTACGGATCAAAACATATCCTCGATTACATAAAACTCGACGATGACCATGCTATTTTTGAAGTCCCGATACCCACTGAGTGGTCGGGAAAGAGTATCGCTTCTATAGATATAAGAAAGAAGTTCGGAATTACAATTATGGCTGTCAAAGAAAACGGCAAAATGAATCTGTCGGTTACTCCGGATACCATCCTTTATTCTGACAGCACCATGCTTGTACTTGGGCAGCAGAAATCAATACAAAAATATTTTCGTATATAGGAGGATAGCTGATATGGAAGATATGGAACTGGCAATTGTATTTATTGTAATAATCGTTCTGGGTATTCTGGGGTCAAATTTATTTGGCAGATTCATAAACAGCACTCTTAACAACACCGTGATTCCGTCAATGAAAAAAAGAAAACGTAAATCAGATTGAAAACTATTCATTATATCATTACCATTATATATGGATAGTTCCGATGACATTGTTCAGGAGATAATGCGATGAACAGAAATGCGGATGTAAAAGAGCACATACTCGTCTGTCTTTCACCCTCCCCCTCCAATTCAAGGGTTGTCGCGGCGGCAGCACGTATGACAGTTGCTTTTGGTGCGACTCTGACCGCAATCTATGTAAAGCCCTCTGACCATAACACGCTCTCAGGCGAAGACAGGGTAAGGCTTCAGAACAATATCCGCTTTGCTGAGGAAAGCGGGGCTTCGATCACAACAATGGTCGGAGACAATATATCCGAAGTTGTGGCAGAGTACGCCCACATAAGTGGTATCACTAAAATTGTAGTCGGAAGAAGCGGAATCAAAAGGCAGCATTTCTGGGGCAAGACTCCGCTGACGGAGCAGATTATACTAAAAGCTCCCGATCTCGACGTATATATTATTCCGGACTCCGTCGCTGATCTTAAAGTTCAGAAGGAAAGGATCTTTACCATCGAACACGTGCGCCCAACGCTTCGGGACTTTGTGATCACGTTTTTGATACTGTGCGTCTCCACCTGTCTGGGTCTTATTTTTACCCAGTTCGGCTTCTCCGAGTCCAATATAATAACGGTTTTTATACTTGGAGTGCTCGTCATATCCGTCTTTACCGTAAGTCCGCTGTTTGGTGCTCTTGGGTCACTTGCGAGCGTTCTTTTGTTCAACTGGTTTTTTATCGACCCAAAATTCAGCTTCCATACCTACGAAGCTGAATATCCCGTGACATTTGCAATAATGCTGATCTCATCCCTTATCACGGGAACACTTGCAAACCAGATCAAGCGCACAGCCAAGCTCTCAGCAAGAGAGGCGTTTCGTACAAAAGTACTGCTTGATACAAACCAGCTACTGCAAAAGGCTGATGATCCTTCGGAGGTTTTCCATTTAACCGCGAGGCAGATGATCACCCTGCTAAGCAGGGATGTCGCGATTTACCCAAGAGCAGACGGCGACAGACTCGGAAAATCTTTTGTATTTCCGGCATCTCCCTCTCCGGAAAACTCTGACAATCCGGATACCAATGAAAAAGAGATTGCTGACTGGGTCTTTTCCCATCAGCTCCCGGCAGGATTCAGGATGGATGAGTTTCCGGATGCATGCGCGCAATATCTCCCCATATGCCTCAATGGCTACTGCAGCGGTGTGATCGCGATAAGGCTAAACCGCTCCCCATTAGAGCCGTTTGAAAACAGCATAGTTACTTCAATCCTTGGCGAGTGCGTCCTGGCTCTTGAAAGCCTGCGAAATGCCGAGGAAAAGAGGCTCGCTTCCATTATGGTTCGAAACGAGCAGATGCGCTCAAACCTGCTGAGGTCCATCTCTCACGATATCCGCTCGCCTCTCACTTCAATATCGGGTAACGCCAGCAATCTTCTCTCTCACTATCATCAGTTGGACGATGAGACGAGACAGCAGATTTTTTCCGATATCTACGATGACTCGGAGTGGCTTATAAATCTCGTGGAGAATCTTTTGTCCATCTCCCGGATCGAAAACGGTCTCATGGAGCTTCATCTGTCAGCAGAGGTAATGAGCGATGTCATAGAAGAAGCACTCAGGCACATTGACAGAAATGCTTCTGAGCATACAATAACCGTAAAAAATCCCGATGATATTTTTCTTGTAGATATGGATGCAAGACTGATAATGCAGCTTATCATCAACCTTATCAACAATGCCATAAAGAACACTCCCGCCGGCTCAGAGATAACCATCGAAAGCAGGCAGATCGCGGGTAACGCCCTCGTGACTGTATCTGACAACGGACCCGGGATACCTGATGACATAAAGCCTCATATTTTTGAGATGTTCTACACCGGGCAAAACAAGGTCGCTGATGGCAGAAGGGGATTTGGGCTAGGACTTGCTCTCTGCAAATCCATAGCTGAATCCCATCACGGCAGCATTACTCTTTCCGACAATACTCCGACCGGCTGCTGCTTTAGCGTTTCGCTTCCAATGAAAGAGGTACATATTGATGAATAACCCACTGGTTCTGGTAACTGAAGATGATGCACCTATAAGAAACCTTATAGTCACAACGCTCAAGACTCACGACTATAAGTATTTGACAGCAGAAAATGCGTCAGAGGCGGTCATGATGGCCTCCTCCCATAATCCGGATGTTCTTTTTCTGGATCTTGGTCTTCCTAATATGGATGGAATAGAGGTAATAAAGCAGATACGCAGCTGGTCAAATATGCCGATAATCGTGATCAGCGCAAGAAGCGATGATACTGACAAGATCGAGGCTCTCGATGCCGGTGCTGACGATTACCTTACAAAACCTTTTTCTGTCGAGGAACTGCTGGCAAGGCTGCGCGTCACGATAAGACGTCTTGCCCTGATGGGCAGTGACAAGAACACAGATCAGTCGACCTATACAAACGGAAGGCTTAAAATTGATTATTCCTCCGGAATCGCCTACCGTGACACGGAGGAGCTGAAGCTGACCTCCATTGAATTCAAGCTCCTGTGTCTTCTTGCAAAAAATACCGGCAAAGTACTGACTCATACCTATATCACTCAGAATATCTGGGGGAGGAACTGGGAGAGCAATGTCGCGTCGCTTCGTGTATATATGACTACTCTCAGAAAAAAACTAGAGTCCGGAGATGATTCGCCAAAATACATACAGACTCATGTCGGTATAGGATACCGCATGCTCAAAGTTGACTGATTATAAAAGGAGCCTGAACAAAATGTTCGGGCTCCCTTCTTTTTAATATGTTATTGCGTTTGTCCAATAGTTCTGACCGTAGATATCTGTAACTCTGTAGGTTACCAGAACCTCTCCTTCTCCCACAGGAAGGTTCTCGATAACCATTTCTTTCATATCCTTGTCAACGGTCATGGTTTCTCCGAGATAATAGGCGTCCTTAAAGTTCCTGCCGTAGTCGTAGTAGTCGGTGACAAAGTCAATCTCATCTCCAATCTCAAGCTCTGTCAGATTCTTAGCTACTGTCTCTGTCTCACCTTCAATATAGTCATAAGTTGCTCCTGCCACATATCCGTCCTCATTATCTGAATCAAATACGAGGATAAGATTTGCACGGTCTCCGTTAATATAGCATGGAACCCTTCCGGTTATTGCATAGCTGTCAGAATTCCCCTGAATATCTATAACCTTGTAGCCTACTATCTGACCATCAATGGCGATCCAGGTCTTATCGCTCTGAGCTTTGAGGTTGCCATTGTCATCAAAGTCATATACGTTGTCAAGACCAAGATCAACATAGCCCTCTCCGTCATCATAGAATATGTTGAGCTCAAGATCCTGGACCAGCTTCCACTGATCCTTGGTAAGAACAATGACATCATCTCCGTCTGAATTGGTTGTCCAGGTAAGGGCTGCCCTGTCAAGACTATTAGATGCTATATACTCTGAAGCTCTTTCCACATCAAGACTCTTTCCAAGGAAAGCGCTGTTAGATGCAGACAGCCCCGAGATACTCTTAAAGTCGCTGGAAAGAAAAGCATTAAGGAGCTGACCTATGATCTCAGCTGAAGATCCTGTGCTTTCTACAGATGAATCTCCGAACAGTGAAGTCATTGGCGATGCAGAAGATGCGCCGCCCGCAGCAACCTGACCTGCAACTTCCATTGAAGCAAAGCTCTGGATACACTTGGCGTAGTCCTCATCCATTCCTATGTCCTCATAGGTATCAACCATTGAGTCAACCTTGGAGACCTTCTGATATGGGAAGTAGATGGAAAGACCATAGGCATTGGTCATGTTGTTGCTGGTCCTGTTATACTTGATGGCCCCCAGCAGCGCATCCGCCAGCTCTTTTGACTCCTTGGTATCCATGCGGTTTGCAAAATCGACAAGATCCACCTGGTCAATCCTTGAGGACGCCGCAAATTCCCTTGTGCTGCTCCTTACATCTGATACTGTTTTGTATTCGTTGTTTATCTTCTCAGAAGTATCTTTTGAAAAGTCAGCAAGCTCAGATGGTACCGTCTCAGTAAGTTCACACAGATCTATAAGGGATAGTGTTGTCTTCTGACCGGGACAGGTCTGCGCGCAGGCCTGCGTGAAGGAATCAATTATATTCTTACCTATCTGGATTGTCTCCATAGAGGTATTCTTGCCAAGTGCTGTGAGCCAGTCAGTGTAATACCAGCCGACACCTGGCTCTGTCTCCTCTGAAGCCACCAGATAGTCAGAGTAATTTGACACTACGAGTGCATTTTCAACAGTCGCCATGAGACAGGTATCAAATCCCACAAAATCAAAGTCTACTCCGCCATCCCTAAGCGCTGCATTGATGCCTGCCAGAGACATTGCGCCTGCCGATGGGAATTTCTCATCATATCCGTAGCCTCCGATAGAACCGCCGCCGTGATCCCATAAAATAAGTATGTTGCGGTTTGCAGGGAAGTTGCCTGCTGCCCAGCTTATAAATCCGGAAAGTGTACCGGCTTTTGTCATGGGTTCTTTTCCCAGATTGTCCTTAAGAAGGGTAAGTCTGCCGTTCTTAACCTGGTAGATCTGATTGGTGGAGCTCGATACCATGTTGTTCTGCCACTTCTTTGCTCCGCCCGTGTAGATAAGGAGGTTTACATTATCACCAAGATTTGCGCCGAGCATCTCCTGTATATCCCTTGTCGCCATGCCGCTCTTGGACTCAAGGTCTGCACCGCACATATATACCATAATGGTAACAACATCCTTGCCGCCGCCTTTTATAACGGTTCTCTTGTCTCTTGCAATGTCCGCAACGGAAGTATCAAGCTTGCCGGTGTTGGCATCGCTGCTCCAGGCTGCATTTGCCCCGGAAGATGCCCCCTGATATGAGCCATATCCTCCAAGGAGCGCGCCAAGTATATCTATAGATGAGCTTCCGGTATCCTGAGTTACAGTTGTTGAAGATGTGGTTGTCTGTGGCTGGGTCTGTGGCTGGGTCTGGGTCTGCGTCTGCGTCGCTGAGGTATCCTGCTGCAGCGATACAGCATCATCCGCAGCTTCATCTCCGCCAAGAAATGATGAAAGTCCGCCGCCTCCTCCAAGAACCAGGAACAGTATAATGATTATCGTAAAAAGAAAGCTTCCCTTCCCGGATGACCTGTGGGGACCGGAACCTCCAGAAGATGAGCCTCCGCCTCCGTTTGACCCGGCACCGGTGTTAAGTACCGGTCCTGTTCCAAGACCTTCACCTCTCTTATGTACTCCCGATCCGCCTTCTCCGACATTTTTCTTTCTTCCAACCGGTCTGTTTTCCATTGTTTTCCTCCCTGATCTATGATGCGCAAGCCTGTCATCCGCATATCATTTATATGAATATTTAAGATCGATATACTTTTATATCTTATCACATTCTAATAAAACCCGCACTTTCCGAGGGGCTCTGCATTGTCGTTAATCCAACCGGGTCATATAAGACAAAAAACGCCGGGGACTTACAGGTTTCTCATAACCTTCCTGTCCCTGGCGTTACTTTTTTATTCAACTATCAGATATAAGCTTTTAAAGCAAATGACCAGTTCACAGCTCCAGGCTTCCTGCGCAGATCAGCCTTCCTGATCTGCGGTCAAAGAGAAGAATGTCTTTTCCGCTTATGTTGATCTTTTCCTCCTGACCGATCTGGTAGATAACACCGCCGAAGATCACTCCTGTAAGGAGAAACTCACCAACTCTAAGCTTTAATGTCGACTCCATACCTGTGGGCATCGCGCCGTAGACGGTCGTATCTATTTTGCCGTTTGGATCGATATCTATAGCCTCAGGCCTTATTCCGATCACAAAGTCCTCATCCGTGATCACTGGCTCATCCATGATGGAATCGTCCTGCTCCTCAACCTTCTGGACATGGTATTTAAAGACTTCATCCTTGTTGCTCTTTTCAACAGCGCCCTTTTGCATGAGCCTCTTTCTCTCATACTCTGCCTTGTCGGCAATGTCCTTATCCCTGTCTGATCTCCACTGGGAAAGGTCCATCCTTTCAGAGGGAACAAATCTTGCCTTAATGCCTCCGAGCATGTCAAGAGCAACACTTCCGTCACCCTGCTGAGTACCCTTTGCATCGACAAAGTTCATTGAGGGATTGCCAACGAAATCAGCAACAAAGAGGTTCGAAGGTCTGTTGTAGACTTCAAGCGGAGCGGCGTACTGCTGGAGAACTCCGTTGTTTACAAGGCAGATCCTGGTCGCGAGGGTCATCGCCTCCATCTGGTCATGTGTAACATATACAAAGGTACTGCCGGTCTCAACGTGGAGCCTCTGGAGCTCATATCTCATCTCAAGCCTCAGCTTGGCATCGAGGTTGGAAAGAGGCTCATCCATGAAAAGAACCTGTGGCTCGGGTGCAAGAGTACGCGCAATCGCCACTCTCTGCTGCTGTCCGCCTGAGAGCTCTGCGGGATACCTGTCCATGAACATTCCGATCTTAACAATCCTTGAACATGCTCTTACCCTGGAATCTATCTCCTCCTTGGAGAGCTTTCTCTTCTCAAGTACGACCTGGCCGTTTTTGGTAACTTCATATTTTTCATTGAGAGCCTTGCCCTCTTTTGCATATCTGTTTCTGATCTCATCGAGTTTATTCTCATACTCCGAGAGCTTGCTCTTTGCACTGGTCATCGGATCCGATGAGCTGTGGATTCCCATGGCATACAGCTCTTTTGCTGTGTAGATGGAAAGGTTGTAATTGTCGATGAGTTTTACATAAGCCTTGTTCTCATCGAGCTTGCCATTCTTGTCCCTGCACTCCTCCACGATCTCTTTTATCTTGTTGCCGTTCTGAAGAGCCCTAACAAGATCAGCTGTCTGCTTTGCCTCGACATCAAGGGAGGGCATCTCCTCATTGATGTTCTTAAGACCAAAAGATATGTTCTCATATACAGTCATGTTGGGCCAGAGAGCATAGTTCTGGAAAAGAAATCCTACTTTTCGCTTGTTGGCTGGGATGTTGATACCTGCGTTTGAGTCAAATACTACCTTGTCTCCTATTGTGATGCGACCCTCAGTCGGTGTCTCAAGACCTGCGATCATCCTCAGGATCGTTGTCTTTCCGCATCCGGAAGGACCGAGAAGCGTGATGAATGAGTTATTTGGAATGTTGAGGCTGACGTTATCCACGCCAAAGAACTTGCCCCAACGCTTTGTTATGTTTTCTAAGATTATTTCCGGCATTATTACTTTCCTCCTATGCCACTGTCAAGGCTGGCGCCTGTCAGCTTGTTTACAAGTGTGTTGAATATAAGAATTGTAACGATCAGGATGAGGTTTATTGCGCTTGAGAACGCGTAAAGTCCCATCTCATCGAAGTAGTCAAGTGTTGTTGAAAGGATAAAGCCCTGTGTGCATAGCAGCAGGAACAGTGACAGTTCCCT
>JAEEGL011004299.1_pt1 | contig 33939 bp, 33 predicted proteins | sample 9134231 | NCBI WGS metagenome assembly JAEEGL01 (sample SAMN16246548, study PRJNA631951) | gut metagenome | biome: gut microbiome; feature: rumen; material: fiber-attached | host: Bos | place: Iran: Karaj | collected 2018-10 | reverse complement strand
GGTAAGGCACGGGTCTTTGACTCCCGCATTCGCAGGTCCGAATCCTGCCACCCCAGCCATAAGGTTCACTAGCTCAGTCGGTAGAGCACTTGACTTTTAATCAAGGGGTCTGGAGTTCGAGCCTCCAGTGAGCCACCAAGATGAAATGCCCGCCAACATTGCGTTTGGCGGGCTTTTTGTTTTTGAAATTCTTTTGGTTTTGGGGATTTTTGCAGGCGATTGACGCCGTTTTGACGCCAGTAAAGTTTTTTTTGTTATCCTGCCTATAATATACGATTAATATGTAATTTTGTTACAATGAGAGCGTTAAACGATTAGCGGATTTAATAATCTAAAAAGGGATATTGTGATTTGATTATAAGGAAAGTACATATAGAAGATGCAGAACGATTGGTGGAGATATATTCGCACTACGTTCTGAATACGGCTGTTTCATTTGAATATGAAGTTCCGTCAGCAGAAGAGTTCAGACAAAGGATCAGGAAGATAACAACGAAGTATCCTTATCTGGTCTGTCTGAAAGACGACAAGATAGTCGGATATGTATATGCCGGCGAATACAGCTCACGTTCCGCTTATTCATGGACAGCCGCGATGTCGATCTATGTTGACAAAGATTATCGCAGGCAGGGAATTGGCTCAGCGATGTATAAAGCAATTGAGCCAAAACTTAAGGAAATGGGCATTATCAATCTTTTGGCCGGTACGGCTTTCTGTGAACCTGAGGACGAATATCTTACTCATGCAAGCAGCTGCTTCCATATGAGGCAGGGTTATTCTGAGGCTGCCCACTTCAAGAACATCGGTAAGAAGTTTGACAGATGGTACGATCTGAAATGGTACCAGAAGTCCATTTGAAATCATTGGAGAACTATCATATGAAATTTGAGGTAAAAGAGTCTTCAGATACAAAAACAATCAAAGAGTTGTTTGTTGAGTATTCTCACATCAAAGGCGCGGAAAGCTGCTTTGTCTCATTTGACAAGGAGTTGAATGATCTGGCAGGGTATTATTCCGGCGGGGCGATATTAGTCGGATTTGAGGACGATAAACCGGTAGCATGTGTTGCAATCAGAAAGATAAGTGATGAAACCTGTGAAGGAAAACGCTTATTTATCAAGCCCGAATACAGAGGGAAAGGTTATGCCAGAGTAATGATCAAGGCTATGACCGATAAAGCTTCTGAACTTGGATTTAAAGAAGTGGTTTTCACGACCAAACCGGAAGTCATGAGCGTGGGATACGGCTTGTATAAGCGGATGGGTTTTGAAGAATTGTCAGAAGAGAATGGGATCGTCTCTATGAGAATAGATCTTAGCAGAATGAATTGAACTTATGAGAGTTTTTTCGGGTAATAACAATGATTTCATTAACCACATTAACATCAGCTGATAGAGAGCAATTCATACAAGATAATCAGGAAGCGTTCAATTATGGCGCTATGGAAGAGTTTGGAAAAAGAGATGACCATTTTGAAGAGGATGGTCAGATAATATCCCGTGAAACGATCGAAAACTCCATAGATAGTGGCGAAGCCTACCGCATTTTGTGTGATGGAAAGCCGGTTGGCGGTATGGTTGTCAAGGTTGATGGTAGCAAGGGTGACCTTGAACTGTTGTTTGTTTCTCCAAATGCTCACAGTAAAGGCATCGGCTATTCAGCATGGTGTGAGATGGAAAAGCTTCATCCCGAAGTTAAGGTTTGGGAGACGGTAACGCCATATTTTGAGAAGCGGAATATACACTTCTATGTAAACCGCTGCGGATTTCATATTGTTGAGTTCTTCAACAGCCATCATCCGGATCCCAATGATCCTGATGCGGGTGATATTGGAGAAGATGAGTCTCGCGATGGTATGTTCAGATTCGAAAAACGGATAGAGTAACAGTTGATGTTTCTATAATGAGAATTTGCTTTTTACAAACCGGTCATTATTAGACAATCTCGCAAGTTAATCGACTAAGGATTTGCTAAAAGCAAGAAGCTGATTGAATAATGCAAAACCATTGGCGGACAGGGTATGATTCTATGTGGCGAAAGAATCTGTCCTTCGTCAATTTCGTCAATAATGATTTATCTGAAAGCGACCGGGATAACCGCGGTTAATGGGGATTATTTATGATTCAAAGAATATGCCAATTGCTTAAAGATGAACTTTTAGACAATGGCTATGAATACGGTTTTTATCTGAACGGAAAGACTTATAAACCGGATATGTCTAATGGATCCGATAAGGAATTCTTTAACCTGTTATTGACAATATATCGCATTCAAAATCCACGGGAAACCAGGCAGGCAAAAGTAGGAACTTGCAATGACACAGTTGTTCTTATGAAAGATATTCTTGATGAACAGAATGTCCCGAGCAAGATTTGGCTTTTACATGACAGGCAACGCGAAAAGTTCCATACAATTATGACTTTTTATGTGGAAAACAAAACCATATACCTGGAATTGACGCCTCAATATACGAAGCCTTGGTACGGGAAGGAAATGGTTTTTGATAACGAGCAGAGTTTTATATCCGAATATAGTAAAGACAATTGTGAAGTAATTGAAGTTACAGACTCTGTTGTTATTGGAGAGGCACCGGAGTTTATTCTTTCCAGAATGAACAAATGAATTCCCGGCAAGCCTTGATGCCGGTTGCTGCGGAAGGCTTGATAGAAGAGTTTTTTTGCCGGATTATTTCTTCCGAAAATGTCAAGAAGATTTCAGATATATGTCAATTTAATTGCCTTAAAGGGCAATAGATGTTATATTCATAAATCAGCGGTCATATATAGGAGGTCCGGATTTGTATAAAAGATTTGTCAGGATATTGTGTTGTGTTCTCAGCGCCACATTTACGCTGACTACGCTTAACATTAATCTTCGCGATCTGGACAAGCAGAAGGTCGACCTTCAGTGCCCTTCGCTTGTATATGCAAGCATGTCCAACCGTTATGCAAATGCTGCCTTTGTCCCTGATGACGACGAAGATGACATCGAAGCAGAGGAAGCTGACAGCGAGAAAGAGTCGGACTCCATTAAGAGTGGCATTTCAAATGCGTTTAATCTTGATGATTACACTATAGTCGCTCCCGCCAACTATGAAGAGATCGCCGATAAGCTCAGGGGCGAAGACGGCGATGATGAGGACGATCAGGAAAGCTATGACGGCAAGTTCGTATGGACAAAGGACGGCTCTACTAAAGTTTATGAGAATCCTTCTACTTCTTCCAAGGTTATCGGCCAGTTAAAGAAGGGCGCCAAGGCAATAAGGATCTCTTATTCGGGAGAATGGTCTTATATCAGATTCTCGAATAACAAGAAGGGATACATTCTCACCAAGAGCATCTCATCGAAAAAAGTTAAGCTCCCCACGCCCACTCCGAAGCCTGTAAAACACTACAATTCAGGAACGGGCAAAAAGACTTCCTCAAAGAGTGGAAGTTCAAAGAAATCGGGCGGCTTTGGCAGCTTTATCAGGCGCTTTGTCGGATGTAAATACCGTCCCGGAGGTTCGTCACCGTCAGGCTTCGATTGTTCAGGTTTTACGATGTACTGCTATAGGGCTTATTACGGAATCAGGCTTCCGCACGGTTCAAACATGCAGAGTTCTTACGGAAGAAAAGTCAGCCGCAGCAACATGAGAGTCGGAGACATTATCTTTGTTGATCATGACCATAACGGAAAAGCTGATCACGTCGGTCTTTATGTCGGCAACGGTCAGATGGTCCACGCTTCCGGTGTAGGCGTTGGCGTTATTTGCGTAAGCGTCAAGAACGTAAAAGATTTGCTGATGGTCAGAAGAATACTCTGACGTAATATATGCCTTTACAGAATATTTTCGATAACGAGGTCTTTTTCGAAGGGTACAAGAAGATCAGGGAAAGGGAGGTTAACGCTAACGTCCTTTTCGAGATCCCGGCACTGTTCTCGCTCCTGCCCGATCTGAACGGGCTTAAGATCCTTGATCTCGGATGCGGATTCGGAGAGCATTGCAAAGAATTCATCCGCCTAGGCGCGCAAAAGGTCGTCGGAATCGATATTTCCGAGAAGATGCTCGCCGTTGCAAGGGAAGAGAACAGCGATTCCAAGATCACATACGTAAAGATGCCCATGGAGGATCTGGGCAAGCTCGAAGGCGAATTTGATATCGTTGTCAGTTCTCTTGCGCTGCATTATATCGAGGATTTTAAGGGCGTTCTGAATAACATCAACAAGCATCTGATCGTGAACGGAGAGTTCGTTTTCTCTCAGGAACACCCGCTCAACACGTGCCATACCGGCGATAACAGATGGACCAAGGACGAAAACGGCAAAAAGATCCATCTGAATCTTGCAAACTACGGAATAGAAGGCGAGAAGGAGTCGGTCTGGTTTGTAGACAACGTGAAGATATATCACAGGACATTCTCGACCATAGTTAACGACCTCGTTGAAGCCGGATTCTCTATTGAGAGGATGATCGAACCGATGCCTGATGAGGAGATGCTGAAGAAGCATCCTGAACATGAGGATCTTTTCCATAAGCCGGATTTCCTGCTCGTAAAGGCCAGAAAGATCAGGTGAGGGACGTCTGATGATCAAAGGTATCCATCACATATCGATGAAGTGCGGAACAGCTGAAGAACTCGCCAAAGTCAAGGAGTTCTATATTGAGATTCTCGGATTGAAGATAATCCGTACATGGCCTGAAGGTCTGATGATCGATACCGGAAACGGTCTTATCGAGATATTTACAAACGCCGAAGGTGAGCACAGGCTCGGCGCGATCCGTCATATCGCCTTTCTTACGGATAATGTTGATGATACGGCGGCGAAGGTAAAGGATGCCGGGTACGAAGTCTTCCTTGAACCGAACGATAAGGTCATAGCATCCGATCCTGAATACAAGATCAGGATGGCATTCTGTTTCGGCCCGCTCGGCGAGCAGGTCGAGTTTTTCAGCGAATATTAATCCGCTGAATGGGACACACTGTGTCTCATTCAGCAAAACAGGGTGTTTGCCCGTTTTATGTCCTTCAAAAACAATCCGGAGGAGCCTACCATGTGGTCATCAAGCAAGCCACACGGAAATCGTGAGGCGGAGAGTTTGGAGGACATGAGAATGAAAAAATGTGAAAGAACAAAATCAATCGCAGTACATGTTATTATGGCACTGATGGGTTTGGCTGCTATCGTCTTCGTCATCATTTCGATGGTAACGGACAAGGTTACGCCTTATCTGGCGATCAGCCTCGGATTATCAGCATCTGCTAATATATTCGGGTGCATATATAAAAACAGAAAGAGAGATAGAGAAGATGGATCTTGTGAAAATCGGGACGTTTCTTAAGGAGCTGAGAAAAGAGAAAAATATCACTCAGGAAGAACTCGCAGACAAAATGGGAGTCTCCAGAAGGACCGTTTCGAGGTGGGAGACAGGATCCAATATGCCTGACATGGACATCCTGATCGATATTTCCGATTTCTATGAGGTGGATCTCAGAGAGATCCTCGATGGCGAAAGGAAGGACAGTCAGATGGATAAAGAAATGAAAGAAACAGTATTGAAGGTGGCTGAATTCTCGAATGAGGAGAAAGCTAATATTTTGAAGAATATGCACGTTTTGTTTGTGGCGGCAATGGTGTTTTTGATCTTATTGATCGCAACACAGTTTATTGATGGTCTGAATGATCATCTGAGGAATTTTCTCACCGGAATGAGCATGGGAATAGGCCTTGGAATGACTATTCTCGGAGCCGTAATTACCAGCAGATACGCTAAGGCCATAAGAGACTTCAAGATGAGGCTAATCGGTAAAAATAAGTGAAAGCTTTTCTAAACAGAAATCGGAAAGGCTAAACAGCGGTGTTGCCCCGTGTGTTAAACTGACAAAAATACTTGAAAGCGGGGTATGCATCGATGGAAAAGTCTAAGGTTTATTTCACTGATTTCAGAACCGGATTGGGAGTCCCTCTTACCGCAAAGCTTCAGAAGCTTATCAGGCTCGCCGGGATCAACACCATAGATTTTGACGGCAAGTTCGTTGCCATTAAGATGCATTTCGGAGAACTCGGAAATCTCGCATACCTCAGACCTAATTATGCAAAGGCCGTGGCCGATGTCATCAAGGAGAACGGAGGACTGCCGTTCCTTACAGACTGTAATACTCTTTACCCTGGAAGCCGCAAACATGCACTGGAGCACATGGACTGCGCCAATCTGAACGGCTTCAATACCGTTACCACCGGATGCCAGATAATCATCGCTGACGGCCTTCGCGGTACAGACGACATAATCGTTCCCGTTCCTAACGGTGAATACTGTAAAGAAGCCTATATAGGACGTGCTGTGATGGATGCAGATATCTTCGTGTCGCTTACTCATTTCAAGGGTCACGAGGCTGCCGGATTCGGTGGCACCATCAAGAACATTGGTATGGGATGCGGATCAAGAGCAGGGAAGATGCAGCAACATCAGAGCGGTCATCCTCACGTTAAGACAGATATGTGCCGCGGATGCAGAAGATGCGCCAAGGAGTGCGGTTCTGACGCAATCAGTTATCAGGACAACAAGGCGTGGATCGATCCTGACAAGTGTAAAGGCTGCGGCCGTTGTATCGGTGCCTGCGCTTTTGATGCCATCGAAAATGACAACTGGGACGCACCCCAGATGCTTGGCTGCAGAATGGCCGAATATACGGCGGCCGTGATCAGCGGAAGACCGAACTTCCATATCAGCCTGATAACCGACGTATCGCCTAACTGCGACTGCCACGGCGAGAATGACGCACCGATCCTTCCTGATATCGGTATGCTGGCGTCTTTCGATCCTGTAGCGCTGGATCAGGCGTGCGTTGATCTCTGCTCAAAAGCTGAACCCATAAGAAACAGCCAGCTCGGCGATAATATGGCGAGCCCTCATTTCCACGATCACGGTAATCACTGGCATAACAATAATCCTAACGTTTCTTGGGCCGAGACTCTTGAGCATGCCGAAAAGATCGGAATCGGAACCCGCGAATACGAGTTGGTCACGATGAAATAAGACGGATAAAAATATCTTGATTTATTGGATTTTCGAGCTGTAAGACTTCAAAATGCCTTAAATTTGAGGCATTTTAATGTCAAAAAGGTTACAAAACCCTTATGTGCCTCACTTTTGCACTAAAACCATGACCCCGAATGATAAAATAAAGTGAATTTCGACTTTATTAGGGAGGTCCGGTTTTGCAAAAGCCTTTTGCGAAATTTTTATGCGGGGTTCTCAGTGCTGCTTTTACACTGGGTTTCCTTAACATAGATGAGCGGAATCCTGGAGATGAGAAGATCAATCTTCAGAGCCCGTCGCTCGTTTATGTCAGCGTGTCCGGACGATATCTGAATGCGGATGTGATCGCAAAACAGGAAGAGGCAGACCGCCTTGCCGAGGAAGCAGATACCGAGGAAGAGGCAGATGCGGCACGCATTTACAATTCGGAATTCTTCAGCCTCGATAACTATACCATCACTGCTCCTGCCAACTATGAAGAAATAGCTGATAATCTCAGGAAAGACGAGCAGGACGATGATAAAGATAATTACGACGGTAATTCCATCTGGGTCAAGAGCGCTGCGAAGGTCTATGCCAAGGATGACTCTTCTTCAAAGGTAATAGCGAACCTCGGTAAGGGAACAAAGCTTATCAGGATCTCATATTCCGGCGACTGGTCTTATGTAAGGCTCGGAAGCGGATTGAAGGGATATCTGCTTTCATCACAGGTGTCTTCTTCGAAGGTTGCTACACCTACTCCTACACCTACGCCTTCTCCTACTCCGAAGCCTAAGCCGAAGAAAAAGAAGGCTCCGACGGCCAAGCCCAAGGCGAAGATCAGCGTTAAATCAGAGAATAAGACCGTTTATGCGACAAGCTCGATCAATACCCGCAGCGGCCCCGGCATTTCATATTCCAAGGTAACCACCATCAAGTCGGGAACTGCCATTAAGGTTGTCGCAAAAACCAGCAACGGCTGGTACAAGTCCGACAAGGGCTGGTATGTACTGGCATCGCTGACTTCAACCAAAGCACCTACTGCAAAGAAGAATACACCTACACCTAAGCCGTCTTCGTCAGTTAAGAGGGGCGACAAGTCCGGCGGATTCGCGAAGTTCATCAGAAGCTTCGTCGGCTGCAGATATGTTTCAGGTGGTGCATCTCCGTCAGGTTTTGACTGTTCCGGATTTACCATGTACTGCTACAAGACATACTACGGCATTAAGCTTCCGCACGGTGCTAACATGCAGACGAAGTATGGCTCGAGGGTAAGCTTCAACAGCATGCAGGTAGGGGACATAATTTATTTTGATCATGATAAGAACGGAAAAGCGGATCACGTAGGTCTTTACGTCGGAAACGGCGAGATGGTCCACGCATCCGGAGTTAAGACAGGCGTTAAATGCGTTTCGATCAGTAAACTCAAAGATGTTCTTATGGTAAGAAGGATACGTTAATTGAACACACGAACACTTAAAATCATTACCGGAGTTCTTACGGCGGTTACAACACTGACGCTGCTAAATATCGGAGGGGATAAGAGCAGCCCTGAGAACGAGATCCATTTGCAATGTCCTTCGCTTGTTTATGCAAGCGTTACGAACAGATATTCGAATGCGAATGTCATGACGAGGGAAGAGCAGGAAGAAGCAGAACGCAAGGCTGAGGAAGCCGACAGCGAGGAAGAGGCAAACCGCGTCAGGATAGATAATCCTGAAGTGTTTAATCTTGAAGATTACACGATCACCGCACCTGCCAACTATGAAGAGATCGCCAATAAAGTCCGCGGAGATGATGGCGGCGATGACGACAACCAGGAGAACTACGACGGTAAATACGTATGGGTCAGCGATTCTAAGACCAAACTCTATACGCTTCCGAACACTACTTCCAAAGTAATCGGACAGTTCAGAAAAGGAACCAAGTTCATAAGGATATCCCATTCGGGAGAATGGTCATATATCAGACTTGCAAGCGGCAAGAAGGGTTATGCGCTCTCCAATACACTTTCGTCCAAGCACGTAAGTACGCCTACACCTACACCCAAGCCGGCAAGATATTACACACCTCAGCCTAAAAAGAACTGCGTTTACGCGACATGCTCGCTCAATACGCGTTCCGGTCCGGGAATTACATATTCTAAGATCTCGACCCTCAGAACGGGAACCGAGATCGTTGTTGCTTCCAAGCAGAACGGATGGATCAAGTCAGACAAGGGCTGGTATGTTAAAGCCGATCTCTGCGTTAATTATCCTCTGACGGCAACAGGTAAGAAAGCTACTCCTACTCCCACTCCGAAGCCTACTGCTGCTCAGCTCAGATATATGAGGCTTTCCGGATTTGCTAAGTACGTAAGCAGATTCGTTGGATGCAGATACGTATACGGCGGTTCATCTCCTTCCGGATTCGATTGTTCCGGATTCACAATGTACTGCTACAGCAAGTATTACAATATCAGTCTCCCCCACGGCGCAAATATGCAGATGCACCGTGGCAAGAAGGTCAGTTTGAAAAACCTTCAGACGGGTGACCTGGTATTTTTCGACCACGATCATAACGGCAAGGCTGACCACGTCGGAATTTATGTCGGCGGTGGCAAATTGGTCCACGCATCAAATCCAAGGTACGGTGTCATCAGAGTTTCCTTGTCGAGCAAGAAGGATGTTATTGCCGCACGCCGTTTTATCTGACGTGTGATTTAGTAATCAGATCTCAGAAGACAAACGCTTGATGGCTTCAGTGAGCACGTCTATGTCTGCCTCGATATCGGAAAGACGGCGGGATTCGTTTGCCTGGTGACAGACGTCTTCCTGCCAGGGTGCCTGCAGTCCGAAAGCGATGGTGTTGGGAATGTGGCGCGCATAAGTACCGCCGCCGATCGCAAGGGGCTGTGAGAACTTTTCGCGGAAAGATTCTTCAAAACCGTAGTATTTGGACATATTCTCGTTCCAGATGTCCGTCAGTATCTTGATCTCAGGCGCATTCCTGTCTTTGCAGACGGGAGCCATGGAGCTTATCGTGCTGCAGTTCAGGCCGTACGGCTTGGCGAGCGAAGCCAGATGAGACGTAATATCTTCCATCTTGTAGGATATCGGGCATCTGACGTCGATAATGAGTGATTCGAGATCGCGGTTGCATTTGAGCAAAGAGGGATTTGCGGTTACCGTACCGGATTCATCGCAGATCGTGCATCCTGTGTATTCATATGATCTGCAGGGAACGAGCTCATTGTTGATGAAGTCCAGAAGCGGTGACTTCTTGAAATTGAATCCGTCGGAAGATAGCTTTTTGCACAGCTCGAAAATGGCATTCACGCCGAGCTCGGGCTTAGAAGCGTGCGCGGTGCGTCCTTCGGCTGTTATCTTGCCGTTGCCCGTTGTCATCCAGGCGGATGCGGGAACCATGTTGGCAGCGCTTCCTGCTGCCGCTGAAACAACAGAAGAAGGCCCTGATACTTTTATGTTCATGATGCCTTTCTCTGCGTATATAACGGGGAATTCGGCATCGGGCGTAATAGCAAAGGTCGGGAGTTCTCCGTGCTCGGCATAGTATTCTACGCAAGAGCATGTTCTCTCTTCGTCTGTTCCCAGGATGAGCCTTATCCTGCAGGTAGGCGTAAAGTCTGAGTTCATAAGCCTTCTCATTGCGAAAAAGGCAGCCGCAGCGGGACCCTTGTCATCCACGATTCCGCGTCCTTTGAAACGCTTTCCGTCAAATGTCAGATCAAACGGGTCCGTCTGCCAACCGTCACCGCCGGGAACGACGTCAAGGTGGCATACGATTCCGAACATATTAGGGGAAGATTCGGGGCCGAATTCACACCATCCGACGCGTCCGTCAAGGATTCCTGTTCTCATCCCGGCTTCTTTGGCCTTCTCAAGAAAGAATTCCAAGGCCTCGTAAGGCCCTTCGCCGTAAGGCTTTCCGGGGACGGGATCGCTTCCTGTGCTGTTGATCGAAATGATATTTCTCAAGAATTCGAATTCGTTTACTGTAAGAACTGCCATAGCCGATCCTCCAATACTTTTCTGCATTTATCATACAGCAAAATGACAACATTTATTAATTTTGCTGCCTCTTATTTGCCTATCTGTTTTTGTTAAATTTCAGGTTTTTAATATATAATCGGCTCATGGAAAGATTGATCAATGACATTCTTAACTATATCGACGAGGCCATAAGGTGCGCGATGATGGATCCTGCGGCCACGCTGCTCGTATTTATGCTGTTGTTGCTTGTCATCATTACGCCCGGCCGTAAGGCTGTCGTTAAGCTTCTGATGGCACTTGTCATTTGCTATATCTATCTGATCTTGACTTCTAATGTCCTTTCGAGATCGGAATTCTCCGAGATGAAATATTCTTTTGAACTGTTTTCGAGCTACAGACGTGAGATGGTCGAGAACATATTGTTGTTTGTTCCGCTCGGCATGCTGATGTGCGGCCTCGATCTGAAGACCAGACCGGTCAAGCCCTGGAAAAACGAGAAAGCTTACCGTGCCGTAAGATTTGTTATAAGCATGACCTTCGCAATTATCTTCATCTGCATTATCGAATGTCTGCAGCTGTTTTTGCAGGTCGGTGTCTTTACTCTGGATGATATTCTTTGCAATACGACCGGAGCGCTCCTTGGCTACGGATTCATTCTTCTCGTTGTGTTTATTGCCGGGAAGGTGAATAGCCGCAAGACGAAACCGGAAAGCGTGAATTCATGAGTTACAACGAAGAGCCTAAAGCAACGGGCGGCAAGATCTGGAAGGGTTTTGCCGCGCTGATCTTTGCTTCGCAGATCGCTTTTTCCGTAATCCTTTTCATCGAGATCATTTTGCTCGGAATGATTCCGGACAAGTATCTCTACGCCATAGGAATAGTGCTCTGGCTCCTTCTCATGGTCAATGCGCTTTTGCTTTTTGTCGGCATGAAGCGTCCACTGTCGGTATCCATAGTCCTGAGGCGTCTGCTGGCCTTTTCGCTCGCGGTTCTCATATGCTTTTTGAGCCTTAGCGGTTATCGTGCCATGGACAGGGTCAAAAAGACTCTCGACGAAGTGACTTCGACAAAGACCGTTACTGAAGAAGCACCGGTCGCGACAATGAATCTTTACGTATTTGATGAAGATCCGGCGAAAACGGTTACTGATTGCAAAAACTATTTGACGGGCTTTGCAACAGGTGACAGCGGAAGATGCTCAAAAGCCGCGCTCAATACGATGTCTGCCGAGACCGGAACGGCTGTCCGGGCAAAAGAATACGGCTCGGAAGGAGATCTCCTGACCGCTCTTTATGAAGATGAAGTCCAGGCTATCATCATTAATTCGAATCAGGCGGAGATCCTGTCTGAGACTGAAGAATATCAGGACCTCATAGACGGTTTGAGGCTGATCAAGGAATACGATGTAACAACAAGCGATCTTGCGTTCATTCCGACGGAACCCAACGAGAAAAATGACAATGAGACGAGTTCGATCGAAGAGACCAGCGCAGTGCTTGACGGCATCACTAGAACTCCTTTCATTGTTTACATCAGCGGTTCGGATACCAGAAACAAGAAGTTCAAAACATCAAGAAGCGATGTAAACATACTCATGGTCGTCAATCCCGTTACTAAGCAGATACTGCTTCTCAACACGCCCAGAGACTACTACATCCCCAATCCCAAGAGCTCTTCGGGAGAGAAGGATAAGCTGACTCATTTGGGACTCTATGGTGTCTCATGTTCAATGAAGGGATTGGCAAACCTTTACGGCTGTACGGTCAATTATTCCGCACAGATCAATTTCACGGGCCTTGAGACTCTCGTAGACCAGCTCGGAGGCATCACGATCAACAATCCCCAGGCCTTTACCTCAAAGGGCGGCGTTAAGTTTAAGAAGGGTACGATTACGCTGAACGGAGAGCAGGCTCTTGCTTACGTAAGGGAGAGATATGCGTTCTCGTCAGGCGATAATATGCGCGGTCAGAACCAGATGCGCGTTTTAACAGCCATGATCAATAAGATGACATCGTCAAAGTCTCAGGTACTTAAGAATTATTCGGGTATCTTGAAGGCACTTTCCGGAATGTTCAAGACCAGCATGTCGTCAGAAGACATAGAAAAGCTTGTTAAGATGCAGCTGGGCGATCTTGCGGAATGGAAGATCACATCCTATGCCGTAACCGGCAAGAACGGTTCTGAAAAGACGTACAGCTCGCCGAATCACAAGGCTTATGTCATGATTCCTGACGACAAGTCCGTCGCTGAAGCTTCGTCCAAGATTAAAAAGGTTTTGGCCGGCGAGAAGATCTGATTTTCTCTTTTTTTTATTTATATTATAAAATTTCGCGTCTTTGTAGTATTATAATTAGTCAGTGGCGCTATATATTGTGCCGCGTTATGAAACAACACAATATGAGGGTTAAATTGTGAGTAGGAATAATGTTAAAGACGCAACTGTGAATGACGAGAATTACCAGACTCATCACTTTGCATCCGGTAAGAAATGGATCCGTAACGCTATAGTCGTTATGGTATTTGACATAGTCGTAATGTACGCTGTGTTCTTTCTGGCGCTTTTGCTCAGATTCGATTTCTCTTTCAGGGAGATACCCGAGAGGTTTCTGAACGGCTATCTGTTATTGCTCCCGATCTGGAGTGTTTTCCTTGTCGTTACCTTTTATTTCGTCCGTCTCTATCACAGCATTTGGCGCTTTGTCAGTATGGAAGAGGCGGTACTGATCTTAAAAGCGTATGTTATAATCGCGCCTCTCATTGTAATTTCTTCGCTGCTTTTGAATAAGAGAATGCCGATCTCGTTCTATATGGTCGGTACCGTCGGTTCAGCCGTTGGACATGCATTTATCAGATTTGCTTACAGACTCTTAAGGCAGCTCAACAATGATATGGGCGCCGGTTCCAAGGTCAAGCAATCTCACGTTGACAGAGTCATGATCATCGGAGGCGGTGACGCGGGCTCAGTTCTGATCAAGGAATTGCAGCACTCGACCAAAACCAGCCTTTTGCCTGTCTGCGTCATTGACGACAACGTCAATAAGCACGGAAGATCCCTTTTCGGTGTTCCGATCGTAGGCGGAAGAAACGACATCATTTCCAAAGCTGCGGAATATAACATCGATACGATCATTTTCGCCATCCCGACAGCTTCGGGTTCCAACCGCAAACAGATACTCAATATCGCAAAAGAGACGGGATGCAAGCTCAGAACGATTCCGGGCGTTTATCAGCTCGCCAAGGGCGAAGTCAGCGTATCCCGAGTTAGGAACGTTGAACTTACCGACCTTCTCGGAAGAGATCCGATCTCGGTCGACAACGAAGAAGTATTCAACATGATCAAGGGCAAGACCGTTCTCGTTACTGGCGGCGGCGGTTCCATCGGTTCCGAGCTTTGCCGGCAGATCGCATCTCATAATCCTAAGATGCTCATAATCTTCGATATATACGAGAATAACGCCTACGAGATCCAGCAGGATCTTATCAGGGAATACAGGGACAAGAGCCTGAATCTCGTTACTCTTATCGGTTCGGTCCGTAACACCCACAGGATCTCGAAGGTAATGCAGGATTATAAGCCTGACATCGTTTTCCATGCGGCAGCGCACAAACATGTTCCGCTCATGGAAGAGAGCCCTAACGAGGCTATCAAGAACAATGTCATGGGCACTTACAAGACCGCCAAAGCTGCCGCTGAAGCGGGTGTAAAGAAGTTCGTTCTCATCTCTACTGACAAAGCCGTTAACCCGACGAACATCATGGGTGCGACAAAGCGTATCTGCGAGATGATCATTCAGATGATGGACAGAGAGACTCCGAACACTTCGTTCGTAGCTGTCAGATTCGGTAATGTTTTGGGTTCAAACGGTTCTGTTATCCCTCTTTTCGAGAAGCAGATCGCAGAGGGCGGTCCCGTTACTGTTACGCATAAGGACATTACCAGATTCTTCATGACTATCCCTGAGGCGGTATCTCTTGTCCTTCAGGCTTCGTACTATGCAAAGGGCGGAGAGATCTTCGTTCTCGATATGGGTGAGCCCGTTAAGATCGATGATATGGCTAGAAACCTCATTAAGCTCTCAGGCCTCAGACCTGATGTCGATATCAAGATCGAGTATACGGGTCTTCGTCCCGGCGAGAAGCTTTACGAAGAAAAGCTTATGCAGGAGGAAGGAATGCAGACCACTGCCAATAAGCTCATCTTTATCGGAAAGCCTATCGAGATGGATGACGAGTGGTTCAAGAAAAAGCTCGAAGAACTCGACCGCGACAGTAGAGAAGACGACGAGAATATTAAGAAATACGTTCAGGAGGTTGTTCCGACATATAAGGTTGGCACTTATTGATGCCGTCCTGACAGTCCGGAACAAAAAAGGACAATGCACGATTTTCTGACAGACCCGAGATTTGCGGGTATTGAGAAGTTTGAGAAGAAGGTATGGCTGTCATCCCCTACAATGCACGGCGACGAGCAGAGATGGGTAGATGATGCGATCCAGACAAACTGGGTATCAACAGTAGGGCAGAATATCAATGAGGTCGAGAAAGGAATCGCTTCCTATCTCGGCATTTCTCATGTTGTAGGGCTTTCGGCAGGCACCGCTGCTTTGCACCTTGCCGTCAGGCTTGCAGGCGAGAAGATCTACGGTACGCCCGAGGCTAATCACGGTACGCTTGAAGGCAAGAAGGTCTTTTGCTCGGATATGACCTTTGATGCAACGGTAAACCCGGTTGCATATGAGGACGGAGAAGCTGTTTTCATCGATACCGAGCCTGACACATGGAATATGGATCCCGAAGCATTGGAGAAAGCGTTCGAGATCTATCCTGACGTAAAACTCATTGTTCTCGCACATCTTTACGGAACACCCGGAAAGATGGAGGAGATCAGGCGTATCGCTGATGCTCACGGAGCTGCGATAGTTGAGGATGCGGCAGAATCTCTGGGTGCCAAGTATAAGCTTGGAGACAAGTGGGTAGAGACGGGCACGCTTGGAGAGTACAGCTGCATATCTTTCAACGGCAATAAGATCATTACCGGTTCTGCAGGCGGAATGTTCCTGACAAACTGCAAAGAGGATGCCGACAAGATCAGAAAGTGGTCGACACAGAGCCGTGAGCCCGCTTCATGGTATCAGCACGAAGAACTCGGATATAACTACAGAATGAGCAATATCGTGGCAGGCGTTGTCAGAGGACAGCTCCCTTATCTTGATGAGCATATCAGCCAGAAGAGAGCTATATGGGAACGTTATGAGAAAGGTCTTGCTGATCTTCCCGTAAAGATGAATCCGTGGGACAGGGAAAAGAGTGTACCGAACTTCTGGCTCAGCTGCCTTACTATCGATCCTGAAGCAATGGAACCGGCTGAACGCGGAGAACTCGATGAGAATTGGGTAAGCGAATCAGGCAAGAGCTGCCCCGGCGAGATCCTTAACGCACTGGCAGCATTCAATGCGGAAGGCCGTCCGATATGGAAGCCCATGCACATGCAGCCCATCTACAAGTCACATGCATTTGTGACCAGAAACGGCCTTTACAAAGGCGGTGATTCTACGGATTTCGGTTCTGATATTTTCAGACGCGGTCTTTGCCTGCCGAGCGACAACAAGATGACAGCAGAAGAGCAGGACAGGATTATCGAGATTATCAAGAGATGCTTCGGCTGATAAATATCTGTGATGGAGACAACGGTTAAATCAAAACATAAGTCATACGGACCTTATGAGCGGCTGGTCAAACGGGCTTTGGACGCGCTTTTGTCGACCCTGGCCTTTATAGTTTTATCTCCTGTCCTTTTGGTGACCGCTATCCTTGTCAGGATCAAACTCGGATCTCCCATTATCTTCTGTCAGGTAAGAGCAGGCAGAGATGAGAAGCCTTTTAAGGTCTATAAGTTCCGTACTATGACTGACGGACGTGATGAGAATGGTAATCTCCTTCCCGATGAGGTCAGACTTACAAGCTTCGGCAAAAAGCTTCGCTCGACTTCGCTTGATGAGCTTCCCGAGCTGTTTAACATAATCAAGGGAGACATGTCGATAATAGGCCCCAGGCCTCTGCACGTTTACTATCTGCCCTGGTATACGGAAGAACAGCGCAAGCGTCATGATGTAAGGCCTGGTCTTACGGGATATGCACAGGCGCACGGAAGAAACACCGTAGATTGGGACGACAAGTTCCAGATGGATGTCGATTACGCATCGCACATTACATTCCTGGGAGACTGCCGCATCATAATCGATACCGTGAAGACTGTTTTCAAGCATGAAGGAATAAGCTCGGAGACTTCGGCTACAATGGAAGATTTCCGTGATTACTGCAAGAGCAAAGGCAGAACGCCAAGGGAGTGAATCGGAAGGAGTCTATGATGAATCAGCCGTTGATAAGCGTAATCGTTCCGATCTACATGATCGACAAGTATGTCGGTCTTTGCATTGAAAGCATCATCAACCAGACATACAGGAATCTTGAGATCATACTTGTTGATGACGGCGGCAAAGACAGGTGCCCTGAGATATGTGATCTTTACAGTTCAAAGGATGACAGGATCAAGGTCATACATAAGACCAACGGCGGACTTGTCTCAGCACGCAAATCCGGACTCAAAGAATCAACAGGCGAATATATCTCATATGTTGACGGCGATGACTGGATAGGTCCGACTTTTATCGAAGATCTTTATAATTCCGCGGTATCGAATGACGCTGACATGGTATGCGCGGGCTTCACGCGTGAATTATTCTCCCAGTCGGCATGCTTTGCCAATTATCTTTCATCGGGTATTTACGAAGGCGCTAAGCTCAAAGAACTGTGGAAGTCCATGGCTTCGTTCGGAACATATTACCGTCCCGGCATTTCAACTTACGTTTGGAATAAGCTTTTCAAGCGTGCGGTACTTCTTGATCCGCAGTTCAATGTCGATGACAGGATCGGAATCGGAGAAGACGCGGCAGTGACTTATCCTGCGCTTCTCAATTGTTCACGCGTGGCAGTTATCGATAACGTTACGTATCACTACCGTCAGCGCGAAGACTCAATGCTGAAGCAGAGCAGCGGATACGGTAATGAGGCGCAGAAGCTGAAGTATCTGTATGATTACCTGACAAACTGGAGTGACGGAACGGATAAAGAACTCGGAATAAAATCACAGGTAATAGATTACGTCCTATCCATTGCGATCATGCGTTCGGGAGGACGTCTGCCTCACGATGATTATTCTCCTTTCGACTCATCTTATTTCGGAAAAGACGTTGTTGTATACAGTGCGGGAACATTTGGTCAGCAGCTGGTGAACAGGTTCAAAGAACTTGGGCACTGCAGGGTAGTCTCCTGGATCGACGATGATTACTGGGAATACAGAAGATGCTGCCTTGACGTTGATCCTGTCGAAAGCATTTCAGACCTTAAGTACGACTATGTGCTTATTGCGACTGTTGACAGTATCGTTGCAGGAAAGATCAAAGAGAGACTGACCGGTCTCAAAGTGGACAGCGAAAAGATACTTTCCGTAGAAGTACCTGAGGATAAAGAGGGACTGCTTGAAAGGTTCCTGGATGTTGATGCCATTACGGCTGAAGAGAAAAACAGATAAGGAGTATTGGAAATGCTTGATTTTGCAACAAGAGTTTTGACGGCAACAGGTCCTGCCATTTTCAGTACAGGACAATCCGGTTTTATCATCAAGAGCAGTTCAGGCCAGCTGTTAGCCATAGACCTGTATCTATCTAACTGCGTTGAAGCTTTCGAGGGCCATAAGGGCTTTAAGAGACTTCTGCCTCAGATACTTGAACCGTCTGATATTACTTTTGACGTGGTTATCTGTACGCACCCTCATTTAGATCATTTCGATATAGAGGCCGTGCCCGAACTTGTCAGTAACGGAGCGGATTTGTATTGTTCAGTAGATTGCGAGAAGCTCGTTAAGGAAAACAAGATGGACAGCTTTGCTTCTTCCATCACATACGTTAAGCCCGGTGACAAAAAGATTGCCGGTGATTTCGAGATCACATTCGTTAACTGCGATCACGGTGAAGGCGCTCCCGATGCTGTTGGCGTTGTCGTAAAGGTTGACGGCAAGACTATTTATGAGGTCGGTGACAGCTGCTTAAGGCTCGACAGGACAAATGAGATTCCTTTACCTTTGGATGTTCTTATCAGTCCGATCAACGGCATGTACGGGAACATGAACAGTGAAGATACAGTCGCGCTGGCTGAAGCGTTGAAGCCTTCTGTTACCATTCCGTGCCATTACGGCATGTGCGCTTCACACGGCGGCGACGTTAAGCGTTTTTATGATTTGATGTGCGAGAAAAAACTTCCCATGCTCATCATGAGACAGGGCGAAGAATTCAGATTATCCGGTATGTAAGGGTAACGCAAAGAAGCGTTGGAAAGGACGAAAAATGAAGAGTGAATTTGAAGGCAAGAAACTTCTGATCCTGGGCGGTAATCCGGAGACAATTCCGCTTGTTGAGATTGCAAATAACTGGGGGATCAAGACCATTGTCGCGTCAGCGCGTGAGACCGATCCGGCTAAATCATATGCATGGAAAAAATATACATTCGAAGGACTTGATACAGATGCAGTCATCAAGATCGCAAAAGACGAGCAGGTCGACGGCGTTCTTGTAGGTGTCGCCGATATTCTGGTCCCCATGTACTGCAAGGTCTGTGAGACACTGAATCTGCCTTGCTATGCAACGCAGAAGATAGTTGACGTTTTCTCGTTCAAAGACGTGTTCAAGGCTACCTGTGAGCGTTACGGAGTACACGGTATCCCGGAGTTCAAACTCGATGCAGAGATGAAAGCCGAAGATCTGGCTAATATCAAATACCCCGTCATGGTCAAGCCTGTTGATAACGGCGGCGGAGTCGGCATGACAGTCGCATACAACGAGGATGAATTGAGAAAGGGCGTAGAGGTCGCACTCGAGCACAGCCATTCAAAGCGCTTTATCGTTGAGCGCTATATGCAGTGCGATGACATGGGTATGTACTACACCTTCAAGGACGGTTACTGCTCTGCTTCATGCATCTATGACCGTTACACGACCGATGAACAGCCCGGTCTGTCAAGAGTCTGCCTCGGCGGTACATATCCGTCCAAGCACCTTGACGAGTATTTTGAGAGAATGCATCCGAATGCTCTGAAGCTGTTCAAGGAGATCGGCATTGAGAACGGTGTTCTTATGCTTTCAGGCTTCTATGAGAACGGCGAGTTCTATGTTTACGACACCGGATTCAGACTCCAGGGAGAAGCTCCGCACCTCCTCATGAAGGCAATCCACGGCTTTGATCAGCGTGAGATGCTCATCCGCTTTGCACTTACGGGATCTGAAGGCGATATCGATCTTGCAAAAGAAGATGATACAAAGCTCCGCGGAAAGTGGGCTGCAACTCTCTGGTTCCTGTTAAGAGAAGGCAAGATCAACAAGATCGTAGGACTTGATGAACTGGACAAGGATGAGCGCGTTGTCGCCAATATCGTGAGACTTCATGAAGGCGATACGGTATTGCCCGAGTGGATCGGAAACGAAAAGCAGGTACTTACCCGCATGTATCTTGTCTGCAACAGCAAGCAGGAACTTGCAGATACGCTTAAGCATTACATGGATACGGTCATGGTTCTCGATGAGAACGGCAACAACATGCTCCTTAACGGCTTTGACGTCGATAAGGCTTTGGAACTGTAACCGCATATCGTAAGAAAGAGAGGTCTTGCAGATGGAATCCAAGCGTTTGAAGGATAAAGTTATCGTCATATCCGGAGGCACCAAAGGTGTCGGACGTGCTTTCGCCGAAGTCGCAGGACAAGAAGGCGCAAAAGTCGTCATCGGAGGCCGTGATGAGAAGTCCGGCGAAGAAGCGGTCAGCAAGATAAAAGAGGCCGGCTCGGATGCGATCTTCGTTCATACGGATCTGCTTAAGGTTGAGGACTGCAAGCATTTGTTTGATGCCGCTTATGACAAGTTCGGAAAGATCGACGGCTTCTTCAATTATGCGGGCATAACTCCCGTAAGTCCTCTCGACACTTGTGATGAAGAGACTTTCGATCTTGTTACGTCAGTCAACTATAAAGCCGCGTTTTTCTGCTGCCAGGCAGCCATTAACTATATGCGCAAGAACGGCGGCGGAAGCATTGTACTTACAGGCTCGGCACATGCATGGGGCGGACAGAAGGACAGAGCGGCATACGCCATGACAAAGGGCGTTTTGAGGATCCTTAACGAGCATATCGCTCATCAGTATGCATCAGAGCAGATCCGCTGCAATTACCTGACTTTGGGATGGACTCCGACAGAGGGTGAAGTAAGCCTTCGTGTAAGTCAGGGCGAGAGCGTTGAAGAACTTAAAAAACGCGCTGCGGGAATCCTTCCGATGGGCCGCATGTGTGAGTATTCGGACTTTACGGAAGCTCTGGTCTACCTGATGTCAGATGCGTCTTCCATGATGACAGGAAGCACGTTCAGGCTTACGGCCGGTGAATATATTTAAGTTGTGAAAAACAACGGAGGAAAAGATCAGATGGCAGTTCCCTATCCTTATAGTGAAGTCGGTCACTATGAAGAACAATACGGGTTAAAGGAAAACCACGATGCGCTGTTGGAGATACTTGTCGCTTTTGACAAATTCTGCTCCGAGAACGGCATCTCGTATTCGCTTGGGGACGGTACATTACTGGGTGTCTTAAGACACGGTGATTTCATTCCGTGGGACGATGACGCCGATGTCATGGTGACCAGAGCGGAATACGACAAGATACGTGCCTGCATCTCAAGAGCCACCGGAATAAAGATGTTTAAGCTTTCTTTCCTCGACAGGGTGACCATTCCCAAATACGAAGGCACCGACAAGTTCATCGATCTTTTTATCAACGACGAGATGCCTAAGAGCAAGCTCTTGTTTAAGCACAAGAAGAACATGACTTACATGCTAAGATGCCATTTCGCGAATCAGGGAACGAAGAATCACAGAAGGACCGAGTATTCGAGCGTAAAGAGGGGATTAAGATACGTCTTAGGATCGATCGGCAAATTCATCGCAAACATCTACATCGGGAAAAGAGACGTCTGGGATCTGAACGATTCAATTGTCCGTCTTGGCAAGGCAAAAGGATCGGGGATATATACCAGATTCACATCCAGAATGTACGAAACAAAGCGCCGTTTCAACAAGGAAAAGTACGACGCAGGTTATACTTATGCCGATTTCCGCGGTACCAGACTGATGGTACTCAAGAATGCTGATGTGTTCCTTAATGAAATGTACGGTGATTTCTCGAATCTTCCGCCAGAAGAGAAAAGGATCCCGGAGCATTCCGTGGAATTTGAAGTCAAGATACCCGAATCGTATTTCAAATATTTCAACTAAGAGAGCGTAAGAACGGCCGATGAACATCAGTGAGCTTAAAGGATCATATAATTACGCCATGCACGGCAACGGTGCCTATAAGGGCCTAAGGCAGACTAACACCAGGGAGGCCTTTGAATACTGGCACAAAAAAGGCGTAAAGGTATTTGAGATCGATTTCGCCAGAACAAGCGATGACAAATACGTCGCGATCGCGCATACGGTTGAGGATAAATCCTTAAGACGTCTTGAAATACTGGACCTTCCGCCGATGGAAGAACGTACCGAAGAATGGTTCATGGCCCAAAAGCTGTTTTCGATATCGACAGGAGGTCTGACGCCGCTCTCGCTTAATACATGCGTTGATACGGCAAGATCAAATGAGGACTGCGTGTTCGTGTTTGATCTGTTCGGCTTCTTTACAGTCGATGAGAGTAAGAACTTCGCGCTGGCTTTGAAAGATTACATTGGCAGCGACAATAAGCTTTGGGAGCGCATCCTGCTTGAAGCATACAATCAGGAAATGTGTGAAGGGCTTGCCGAAGGGGCTCCCGAAGGCAATATCATTTACTGCGCGAGATATGAGTACAACGATAAAGAGGGCGGCGCCGTATCGCCCGAATGGCTCCTTGAAAGAAATATCAGATTTGTCTCATATCCTTGGAAGTACGAGAGTTTATTCAAAGGCGAGATAGAGAAGTATTCTTCTTCCGGAATAACGGTATTTTCGAGAACGAAATTCAACACGAAGAACGGCAAGCTTAAGGCCGCGGGAGTGAGTGTTAATCTTATTGCGAAAAGATTTGACGGGATAAAGATCTTGTATCAGTATCCCTGTTATATGCTCACGTATTTCAAGCGGTTTTACGTCAAAAAGCTTGTTCAAAAGAAAACTAAAGGTTAATAACTTACGGGGTGAAATAGATGCAAAACGAGATCTGCTTTAAGGATTTGAGCAGCGAAGAATTGAGGGAACTGCAGTTAAAGCTCACGGGAATACTCTCTGAGTTTGCCGACTTCTGCGAAAAGCACGGACTGACTTATTTCCTGTCGGCCGGAACATGCCTCGGAGCCGTTCGTCACAAGGGCTTTATTCCCTGGGATGACGATCTTGACGTTTGTCTTCCGAGACCTGATTATGAGAAGCTCACATTGCTTTGGAACAAAGAGCATCCTGACGGAAGATTCGTCCTTTGCAGGCCCGGCGAGAATGAGCTTACCGGCGTTCACATTACGCAGATCAAGGATGCTTCTACTACATGCGTTTACGCATATTCCGAGAAGTACGACATATGTCAGGGGATCAAGATAGACGTTGAGCCCCTTGACGGTGCTCCGGACGGCAAATTCGCTCAGTTCAGACAGGATTTCAATGCCAATCTCTACGGTCTGTTTGCAGCGCAGAGAGTACCGCTCCATAACCAGCCCGGGTGGAAGAAGCTGGTCGCGAAAATGGTGCTTCCGATATTTAAGCATAAGCATTTCTGTTACAAGGTCTTCAGCAAGGCCGAGAGGAAAGTCAAGAAGTACGATATCTCGAAGTGCAAATACGTAAAATGGAACTACGGTGCCGTTTACGACAAGGATTTGTTCCTGCCGGTCAAGAAACTCGAATTTGAGGGAAGATTGTATTCCGTTCCCGGCAAATACGACGAGTTCCTTACCATGATGTATAAGGACTACATGAGCCTGCCGCCGGAAGATAAGAGATTCCCGGTATCCAAAGTATTGAAATTCGATCTGCATCACGGCTATGAGCCCGGCTCTTTGGAGGAAAAATGACTAAACTGACGTTTGTTGTCCCCGTATATAAGGTCAAATACGATCTCCTTCAGCTCTGCATCGACAGCATTCTGGAGCAGAGTTCTGCGGATATCGAGTTGATACTTGTCGATGACGGCTCGCCCGATGACTGCGGAGCGATCTGCGATGCCAATGCGGAGAAGGATTCCAGGATCCAGGTCATTCATAAGAAAAACGGCGGATTGTCAGATGCCCGCAACAGCGGTTTGCTTAAGTGCAGCACCGAGTGGGTAACGTTTGTCGACGGAGACGACTGGGTCGACAAGGACTTTGCCGAAACGTTCTTTGAACGCATCAAAACGCAGGAAGAGAAAGCAGACATATACATTTACACCGGTTACAGGAATTATCCCTCAAGGGAAGTGCAATGTTCTTCTGCTTATCCTGACGGCACCAGATTCGTAACTTATGAAGAGCGCGAAGAACTGCAGAAGGAGTGCTGCCTGGTCCCGACCAAAAAAGGCACTTCCGCATTGTTCATAGGCTCCGGATGGGCCAAGATCTTCAGGACCGAATATCTGAAGAAGGAACAATTGCTGTTCCCGATCGTTCCTTATGGCGAAGACAGCATTTTCTTCCTGTATTCCGTTGAAAAAGCTGCCATTGTCGAATATGTCGCAAAGTCGATCTATCACTACAGGGATACGGAAGGCGGCCTGGTAAGGGGATACCGCGACAAGGCGGATGAACATCACAAGATATACTGTGATGCTATCTTCAAGTTTGCTCAGGAATATAACAAGAAAGCCGAATTCATTGATGTCCTGTATTACAGGGTCTTTATTGCCATGCAGAGATGCATCGAGCAGAAGTTCTATAACCCGAACAACCCGGTAAAGGGCCACAAGCGCTGGAAAGAGTGCAAGACATACATGTCTTCCAAGCCGTTTGGCGACGTTTACCGCCACATATCCTTTTCGCGCCTGAACAGGAATAACAAGATTAAGTACATCCTGATGAGATTAAAGCTCTATGGCCTGATGCAGCGCTCGAAAACGAAGTTCCAGAGCAATCAGGGAGTTACCACTTACAAATAAGTGTTTTTCCATAAAAAACGCGGGATCTGCCGGTTTTTTGTTGCCTTTTTAATATCCAAAGTAAATGTATCTTATTAAAAGAGGTATGGTAAAATATTCACGGGCTTTCAGAGGTGAGAGCCTTCGTTTTATGAATTCATAAAGGAACTGAGATGGGCAGCAACTTAATATACAGAGCCAGACGGCATTTCAAGGTAAAAGCTTTCAAAAAGAAGAAAGAGGCATTCCTTGCTGTTGAGAGTAAAGGAAACGGAGGCAGCGGAGTTTTTTCGCAGGTCACGTATTATGCGATCGGCAATGCCGGCGACACCATGCTCTCACAGTGCGTCAGAAAGACTTTGAATCATTCCCTTAAGAATGAGAGCTGGAACATCATTCCGGTCAATGAGACGGTGACTGCCGCTACGGTGGATTCGATAAACGCCGGACGTATATTGGTCATCGGAGGCGGCGGACTGTTCCTTCCCGATACTAACAAGAACACGATAAGCGGCTGGCAGTGGGCCATTCCGTCTGAACAGCTTGACCGCATCACATGCCCGATCTGCGTATATTCGGTCGGATATAACTATTTCAGGGGACAGCAGTCGACTGAACTGTTTGAGACCAATCTTATCAAGCTTCTTGAGAAGAGCGCTTTTTTCGGACTGAGAAACACGGGAAGCATTAAAGCTATCAAGGAGATAGTCCCTGAACAGTTCCATGACCGTATCGTTTTCCAGCCCTGCACAACGACTCTGATACGTAAACTCTATGCCGATTCTCTGCCTGCGAAAAAGACGACCGGCAAAGTGGCAATAAATATTGCTTTAGACAGGCCTGACAACAGGTTCGGCAAGAACAAAGACCTCATTTTGTCCCAGATCGCCGAAGCGGCAGGCGCCATCGCCGACAAGGGCTATGAAGTTTATTTCGTCTCGCATTGCGGAGTCGACAATGCCTTTATTCCGTATCTCAAGCAGGCTAAAGCAAAATTCAAGGCTGTTGACATGTCGGTATACTATCCTGATAAGATCCTGTCCTTCTATAATCAGATGGACGTGGTCCTCGGAATGCGCGGACATGCGCAAATGATCCCGTTTGGCCTCAATTGTGAGATTATTTCTCTTGGTTCACATGATAAGATGAAATGGTTTCTGGACGATATCGAAGCGGATGACTGGTATGTCGAGCTTAACGCCGATCCGTCGACACTGAAGGATACCATAATTGAGCGCTTTGAGTATATCCACGAGAAGAACAGGGAAGAGACGGTAAAGCGTTTGCTTTCCCAGCAGGACAGATTGTGGAATATCACTCTGAATAATCTGAAAACAATATCACAAAAATGTGGTATCGAATTTGAAAGTGAGGAAGACTTATGACAACTTACAAGAAGCCGTTTGTGATTGCCGAAGCAGGATGCAATCATATGGGACAGATGGAGATCGCTAAAGATCTCATTATGACTGCAGCGTATTTCTGCAAGGCAGACGCTATCAAGTTCCAGAAGCGTTGCCCGAAGGAATTGCTTACACCCGAGCAGTACAATGCGCCGCACCCGAATCCGGCAAATTCATATGGCGACACGTACGGTGCACACCGCGAATTCCTTGAATTCGATGTCGATCAGCACGCACAGCTCAAGAAGTGGTGCGAGGAAGCCGGAATTGTCTATTCGACTTCAGTTTGGGATCTGACCAGTGCCAAGGAGATTACATCTCTTAATCCCAAGTTCATAAAGATCCCTTCAGCATGCAATACACATTTCGAAATGCTCCAGTGGCTTTGCGACAACTACGAGGGTGAGATCCAGCTCTCATTCGGCATGACCACAAAAGACGAAGAAGAGCAGGTCGTTCAGCTTTTTGAGAAGAACGGCAGGGCTAAGGACCTTATCCTTTATAACTGCACCTCGGGTTATCCTGTTCCATATAAGGATATCTGCCTGCTCGAACTTACGAGAATGAGAGAGCAGTATGAGGGCCGCGTTAAGGCCATCGGCTTCTCAGGACATCACCTCGGCATTGCCGTAGACGTGGCTGCTTACACTCTCGGTGCCGAGTATATCGAGCGTCATTACACTATCGACCGCACATGGAAGGGAACAGACCATGCGGCATCTCTTGAACCTGATGGTATCAGAGATCTTGTCAGGGAACTGAACGCAGTACATGACGCGCTTACCTATAAGTCAACTGAGATCCTTCCGATCGAACAGGTCCAGCGTGACAAGCTTAAGTACAGAAAGCATTGATATTGATTTTGATGTCATGCCCGGTCAATGAAAGCGAGGACAATTGTGGTTGAGAAATTCATAAAATTCACAGTGCTCGAGAAAGATTCGGTCATCGAAGCTCTGAAAAAGATCGATTCGAACAAACAGGGCTTTGTTGTCGTTGTCGATCAGGAAGACCGCGTTATCGGGGTCCTCACGGACGGAGATATCAGAAGGGCATACATCAGAGGCATCAACATCGACGAGTCTGTCGAGGCCGTTTATACAAGGAACGCAAAGACGGTTTTGGTATCAGACGGATTCGAGACGGTCACTGAACTGTTCAAGAACCAGTCGATCAAGTTCCTGCCGGTAACAGATGAGAGCGGAAAGCTGATAAACATTATTACCAAGGAACAGATGCACGCACTGCTTCTGCAGGACATTCACGCGGACCTGACTTACGATTTCCTGTCGCTTGATACCAGTATAGTCGATCACGAGATCTTCCAAAGACCCTGGGGTTATTACAAGACAACCGTTTTGAACGATTACTTCCAGGGAAAGATCATCTGCATCAAACCCGGCGGACAGCTCAGTCTGCAGTCACATGAGCGCAGGGAAGAATACTGGATAGTTGTTCACGGTACGGGCACTGTTCAGCTTGATGATTCTGTCTCGACTGTTACATGCGGCAGTACCGTACATATCCCGGTTGGCTGCAAACACCGTCTTAAGAATACCGATGAGACGGAGAACCTCATCATAACGGAAGTTCAGATCGGCGACTATTTCGGCGAAGATGACATCAAACGTTATGAAGACATCTACGGAAGGATCTGAAGACTGGAGGCACTGATAAATGAATGTTGCTTTTATTCCCGTAAGGGGCGGAAGTAAATCGATCCCCCTCAAGAACATAAAGCCGATCTGCGGCAAACCGCTTGTTTACTGGACGGTCAAGGCCGCCTGCGGATGCAGATACATCGATAAGGTTTACGTTGCGACAGACAGTGACAAGATCAGTGAGACCGTCGAAAGTTTCAAGTGCGGCCCCGAAGCTGAACTTTTCTCGAAAGCCGTAGTGATCGGACGTTCTGCAGAGTCGGCATCAGATACAGCTTCTACGGAATCCGCAATGCTCGAGTTCGCGGACAAATATGAGTTCGACAATATAGTTCTTGTACAGGCAACGTCACCTCTTCTGCAGTCTGACGATCTCGACAGGGGATTTGAAGCCTTCAATGAGGACGGAACTGATTCTGTTATCTCGGTTGTAAGGCAGAAGCGCTTCAACTGGGAAAACGATGAGAACGGCTATACGCATCCCACAAATTACGATGTTTTCCACCGTCCGAGAAGACAGGAATTCTCCGGCTATCTTGTCGAGAACGGTGCTTTCTATATCACATCGAAAGAAGACCTTATTAAGACACAGAACCGCGTATCCGGCAATATCAAAGCCGTTGAGATGAATGAGGATACATTCTTTGAGATAGACGAGCCTAGCGACTGGCTGATCATCGAGGCTTTGATGAAAAAGAACGGCTGCGGCGGTTCTTCTTCGATCCCTGAGATCAAGCTTTTCCTTACGGACTGCGACGGGTGTCTTACTGACGGCGGAATGTACTATTCCGAGAATGGTGATGAGTTAAAGAAGTTCAATACCAGAGACGGCATGGGCTTCTCGTTCCTTAGAAAGAACGGCATCATTACCGGTATCGTTACGAGCGAAAGCGTGGATCTGAACAGAAGACGCGCAGAGAAGCTTAAGCTGGATATTCTTGAGTCCGGCTGCAAGGACAAAGTGGCTGCGGTCAAGCGTATTTGCGAAGAAAAGAATATCGATATCGGAAATGTCTGCTATATCGGTGATGACGTCAACGATGTTGAGCTTCTTAAGCTTGTCGGTTACGGATGCGCTCCGGCAGATGCTTGTTTGCAGGCTAAGGAAGCTGCTGATTATGTTACTTCCGCTAAAGGCGGTGAGGGCGTCATCAGAGAAGTAGTCGATAAGATAATAGGACGGTAAGATATCTTGAGCGAAAACAAGGGTTCGAGTGTAGCATTAAAAGCCGGCGCTTGGTATGTTATATCCTCTGTCATGGTCAAAGCGGTTGCGACGATAACCACTCCGATCTTCACGAGGCTCATGACCACAGCGGAATATGGTGTTACGCATACATTCACATCCTGGCACACTCTGCTTATCACGTTTTGCACTCTGAATCTCACTTTCAGCATCGGCAGGGCAAAGCTTGATTTCCCTGATAAGCTTGACGACTACATCGGTTCGATGCAGTTTCTGTCGATGATCGTTACAAGCTGTCTTGCCGCCGTGGCACTGGTTTTCCTTAAGCCTGTCGCGTCACTTCTTGAGTTAAGCGAATTTGCAGTCATCATATTGATCCTGTATCTGCTTTTTGCTCCGACGATTACCTTTTTCCAAAACGGTTACAGGTACCGGTACCATTACAAAGAAAATGTCGCGATAGCATGGTTCATAGCTTTATCCTCAGTAATCCTTTCGCTCATCCTGATGCTTACATTCAAGGACGACAAGGCTCACATGAGGATGATCGGCGTTACCGCTCCGATGGTTATCCTTTCCATCTATTTCTGGATAATATCGTTCAAGAAAAAGAACATCAGTATCAACAAGGAATACTGGTCGTACGGCTTAAGACTGTCGCTTCCTTTGGTGCTTCATACTGTATCTCTGAATATCCTTGCGCAATCAGACAGGGTCTTCATAGCTAAGATCTGCACGGATGCCGATGTCGGTATCTACAGCCTCGTGTACAATTACGGAATCCTGATCTCCGTTGTTACCAATGCCGTTGCTGACGGGTGGCTCCCGTGGTTCCACGATAAGTTTTTCGTTAAGAGCTTTGCAGAGATCCGTAAGAACGTTAAATACGTCATCGTTTTGGGCTGCTATGTAAGCCTTGCATGCATTGCGTTTGCTCCGGAAGCGGTCATGGTCCTTGGCGGAGAAGACTATATGACCGGAGTTTACTGCGTGCCTCCGATCGTTCTCGGCGTCCTTTGCCAGTACGTGTATACCCATTACGTCAATATCGAGCTTCATCTTAAGAAAACGAAGTTCGTCTCGATGGGTACGATATTCGCAGCTCTCCTCAACATCGTGCTCAACGCGATATTCATTCCGCAGTATGGGTTCGTGGCAGCCGCATATACGACGTTCTTCAGCTACGTATGTCTCCTGTTCGTTCATTTCGGTATCACGAGAGTAATTCTCAAGGTCAAGCTGTATAACGACTTTTTCATGTTCGGAGCGGTATTGGTCACAGGTGTCATAGCTGTACCGCTCATCTATCTGTATCCCCATAATCTGATACGTTACGGTGTTGCCGCATTAGGTTTTGCTTCGATGCTGTTCGTTTTCAGAAGATTCATCAAGTCATATATCGAGAAGCTCCGCAGCAAGCGAAGCAAGGCCGGAACTAAGGCAGAGAGCGAGGAAACAAAATGAGGATCTGTGCCATCTGTGAAACGCCTTATCAGGTAATGAACATGATGAATTATGCGTTGGGCAGGGAAGAACTGACGGACCATAAGATAGATCTGTTTGTCGGCAATAAGTTCAAGTCATATGTTTCTGTATCCGGGAATGTCAGGAAAGAAGGCATTTTCGATAATGTATATGTTTACGAGTATTCGCGCGCGGGTTCTGTGGCAAACAGATTGAATTTCATATCTTCGCCTGCGAAGTATGTATCGAGATTGTGCGACGCTGACCTCAGATCAACGGAATACAGCGTAATCTTCATCAGCAACATGACCACTTTCGCCATGTCGATGATCCTTGCAAATCCCAATGCCGAGCTCTATTACTACGATGACGGACTTGCTAGTTACACAATCAAGATCGGGCCCAACTACCTTACCGGCAAGAAAAAGCTTCTGTTCAAACTCTATAAGGTCGACGTTAATCGATTCTATCCCAAGAAGCTGTATTTGAACAACGTTTCTATGTTTATTGACGGATGGGATGTTCCGCTTGTTCAGTTCCCGCCTTTGTCCAAGGCTTCCGAAAGGTGTTATGAGGCCATGAGCCGCGTATTCGGCAGCATTCCGGCTATATATGAGGAGCATAAGAAGATCCTCTTAACAAATCCTATCGAAATGCGTGACGAGTCGCTAAGGGAGGAACAGGAGCGTAAACAGGACAGGATAATCGAGTTACTTGCCAAAATGAATGTTGTGCGCAGGCCTCATCCGAGAGAAAAGGTTAAGCCTGTCGAAAACGCTGTCATTGATGATTCGGGATGCCTGTGGGAACAGGTATGCATGAAGACCATTAACAGTGAATACACTTTGATAGGAGCTGCTTCTACGGCAATGATCTCGCCGAAGATGTTTTTCGATCAGGAACCCAGGCTCATATTTCTTTTCAAGGCTATGGGCTTCCCGGTCGACGATTCATTCCTGCAACTGCTCGATAAGCTCAAAAAGAGCTATAAGAATCCCGAGAACATTATCATCGCTGACAGCATTGAGGATCTGCCTGAGCTTTTGGGCTGATTACGGCCTGCCAGACAGTCAATTCCGCTTATAATAAAATAATATAAAGAGTAGCATATAAAATCAGTTGTCTTTGTAGTATGATTATCTAACAACTGTTTTTATAGGAGATGTTCACATGAAAGAACTAATGCTGGGTAATAAGGCCGTTGCAAGAGGCCTTTACGAGGCGGGAGTCGCCGTCGCAAGCTCTTATCCCGGAACACCGTCAACAGAAACGACCGAAGAGGCTGCCAAGTTCGAAGAGATCTACTGCGAATGGGCACCTAACGAGAAGGTCGCAATGGAGACTGCTTTCGGTGCGTCAAGAGCAGGCAAGAGGTCTTACTGTGCAATGAAGCACGTAGGACTTAACGTAGCAGCAGATCCGCTCTTTACGATGAGCTACACCGGTGTTAATGCCGGCATGGTCATTCTCGTAGCAGACGATCCGGGCATGCATTCCTCACAGAACGAGCAGGATTCCAGGCATTATGCCATCGCTGCAAAGATGCCCATGCTTGAGCCTGCTGATTCTCAGGAAGCCAAGGATTATGTTATCGCAGCTTACGATATTTCCGAGCAGTTTGATACGCCCGTACTCATTAAGATGTGCACGAGAGTCGCACACTCCCAGTCCGTAGTCGAGCTTGGAGAGAGAACTGTGATCCCTGTAAAGCCTTATGTTAAGGATGCAGGTAAGTACGTAATGGTTCCCGCTAATGCCAAGAGGCGTCATCCCATTGTTGAGGAGAGGACCTTAAAGCTCATTGAATTCGCTGAGACTTCAAAGCTTAACCGCGTTGAAGAAGGTTCTGATACATCCATGGGTATCATCACATCTTCGACTTCATATCAGTATGTTAAGGAAGTTTTCGGAGACAAGTATCCTGTACTCAAGATCGGTCTCATCAATCCGCTTCCCGAAAAGATGATCAAGGACTTCGCAGCAAAGGTAGATAAACTCGTTGTTGTTGAAGAGCTTGATCCAATCATTGAGACACACTGCAAGACATTGGGTCTTGAGGTTGCCGGCAAGGATATATTCCCGCTCATCGACGAGTTCTCTCAGGGCCTTATCGCTACAAGCTTAGGACTTCCCGAGAAGCCCGCCTGCAAGCCGATCGAAGGACTTCCCGGAAGACCGCCGGCCATGTGTGCAGGATGCCCTCACAGAGGCATGTTCTATGTTCTTTCCAAGCTTAAGCTCACGGTCATGGGCGACATCGGATGCTACACACTCGGCGCAACTCCGCCGCTCTGCGCTATCGATACTACAGAGTGCATGGGCGCTTCCATCAGCTCTCTGCATGGCTTCAACAAAGCTCTCGGTGCAGACGCGGAGAAGAAGACCGTTGCAGTCATCGGTGACTCCACATTCATGCATTCGGGCATGACCGGTCTTGCAAACATCGCATACAACCAGACCAATTCGACCGTCATCATCCTCGATAACTCCATCACGGGCATGACGGGACACCAGCAGAACCCCACTACCGGTTTTAACCTCCGTGGTGACCCGGCAGGCAAGATCGATCTTGAAGCTCTTGTTCGTGCCATGGGCATCAACAGGGTAAGAGTAGTAGATCCTTATAATCTCGCAGAAGCTGAGCAGGCTGTTAAGGAAGAACTTGAGGCAGAAGAGCCTTCTGTCATCATTTCCAGAAGACCCTGCGCTCTTCTCAAGAAAGTTAAGCGCGGTGAGCCTATCCAGGTCAATCCCGACAAGTGCAAGTCATGCAAGGCCTGCATGAAGCTCGGATGCCCTGCGATTTCCTTCAAGGACGGACATGCTCATGTCGACGTTACACAGTGCTTCGGCTGCAAGGTCTGCAGCGAGCTCTGCAAGTTCGGCGCTTTCGAGACTTTGAACGGGGAGGCAATCACATGGTAACAAGCATTATGATAGTAGGCGTAGGCGGACAGGGTTCGCTTCTCGCCAGTAAGTTATTGGGCAGAGCTGCAATGGACAAGGGCTACGACGTAAAAGTCTCCGAGGTTCACGGAATGAGCCAGAGAGGCGGAAGCGTTGTC
>JAEEGL017090762.1_pt1 | contig 33942 bp, 33 predicted proteins | sample 9134231 | NCBI WGS metagenome assembly JAEEGL01 (sample SAMN16246548, study PRJNA631951) | gut metagenome | biome: gut microbiome; feature: rumen; material: fiber-attached | host: Bos | place: Iran: Karaj | collected 2018-10 | reverse complement strand
GATTCAGCTCGAACTCAAGGTTTCTTACATTGGAAGCAAAGATATACGTTTCTTCGTCGGTTTTTTTGACGAGTCTTATATCCTCATTTATCATTTCGTGTACTTTTTCCATAACCTCCTTCTCTTTGGTCGGTCTGGGTTTGCTGAGATGACAGCCGCATATTCCGGCCAAAGCGGGAACAAGCAAAAGTACGGTAATAATTTTTATATATTTATTCTTATCCATGATTTGATTTTATATGTTTTTATATGTGATTTCAACTTTAAGCATGGCATTTTATTATGCTGTGACAGACAGTTATTCTACCTTGTCCAGCAGGTATTCCCCGAACATAGGCAAAGCTAATTCCGCCAAACCATAACTTCCGTCTATTAATCCCTTCTTTTCCAATCTCTTCTTATAAGGGTTGAATTGATTGTTGGTAATTCCGAGTATGTTTCTTATGTCAATGACTTTTCCTGTACCGGATTGTGCTATGGCAATCAAAAACTCTCTATCTTTTATGGATAATTCGGACCATATCTTGTCATATACGAAATCTTCAAGCTGATGCTTGTAATCGCTGATCGCAGATTTGTAATCACCGTTCTTTTCATAGGTCATATAACCCAAAGCCTGAAAGGCAAATGAGTAGCCCTTGGTTAATCTGGCCATATTAATGGCATCATCCTCAGGAACCTTCAGGGTATTCATATAATTTTCCGCCATACGCCTCATGTTCAGAGGTTTCAGGATTATTTTCGGTGCACGCAACAGAAAAGTCAGATTTCTTCTGTTTTGGAGTTCATCGATATTTTGGTACAAACCGGTCATTAAGAGAAATACCGGAAGATTTTTTCTGATAAATATCTGAAAGGCACTGGCAAACTCACTCATGTGTTTGCTGTTCACTACCTCATCTATAGTGATCAACAGACGCTTTTTATGCTTTTGGATACTCTCGAGCATCTTTGTTACTGCTGTTTCAATATTGGTAATAGGAGCGGCTCCACTGACTTCAAGACCGAAACCGAAGAACGACAGATTGATATTGGCATTCTTGAATATCTCAGCCAGAGAATTTTCACTGGATAGCTTAGAAGCAAGATCCTTCAGAAGTTCTGATTCCGAGTTAAGCTCTACGGTTATCCATTCTTTCCGATGCTCCAGCTCATTAGCGATTTCGGACATAAACACAGTTTTACCTGAACCGCGTACGCCGGTGATTATATACATTTGCTCGGAAAACTCTTCTTCGCAGAAGTTGTCTATAATTACGGAACTCTCCGAAAATCTGGATATTACCTGTTTGGGTTCCTTTCCAAACAGCATTGTGTATGGATTTTTTGCCATTTATATACTCCTATCATATAATTTCATTCGAATATTTACCGGTTTTTACTGGTTGTAAAACTGTTTACTGGTTTTTACTGGTTTGAAATTATTTTACTGGTTTTTACTGGTTTTGTAAATATTTAAGCCCCAATTCCGCCCAGACAGAAAGCGCCTGCGCCGGAGCCCTGGGCATAAGACTGGGCGGCAGCTCCTATTACGGAGGTGTCTTAGTCGATAAACCCTATATCGGGGATCCGATAAGACATATAGAAGCAGAAGACATACACCGGATGAATGGCTTGATGAGTTCAATACATTCAGTATATACCAGGTACTCCCTAAGATAATCGAACTCTGGGGACTCAATGTAAAGACGGAAGTGGAAGCTAAAAAAAACTTCTATCAATAGACCGTCAAATGACAACAGCCCTGTTCCTGCTCCGATGCACACAGATAGGACTGTCCATGAGCGATCTTGATCTGCTAACCATCGGCATGGTGAATGAGATGTTCATCGAGAGCGGGAATGATGAAGTGGCTGATAAGGCATACTGCCAGGTGGCAGGACAGGCTGAGTTTGATGCGTTTTAAAGCTTTGTGTACATCCCGAAGATATCTGTTATAATACTCTATGCAGATATTGTTTCTCAAATCTTGTACACCTGAAAGGGATTTACATGGACATTACGGTGATTAAAGATTTAGCTCCGTTGCTTTTCGTATTATTATGTGTTGTTCTCATTATATGTGCTCTAATTAATGAACAGATAAAGGTAAATAATATATTAGAGGAAATAAAAAAGGCAAGGGAGATAGAATGTGAAAAGATAAGAGAGCTGGCATCTGGCAGTCAGGAAATCTCAGCAAAAGAAATCATGAATATAAATGCAGATGATAATGACTTTGAAGGAGTATACATAATATATAATAATATAAAGGAAATGTATTATGTAGGGCAGAGCAAGAATGCTATCGGCAGGGTAAAGACTCATTTTAGTGGAAGAGGTAATGGGGACGTTTATGCGGACTATAAATATGGGGATGATTTTACGATCAAATTTATAGCATTAGAGAACAGTGGGTTTAGCTCGTTAAATTCCTTGGAAAGAAACACAATAGATGTATATGATGCATTTTCCAAGGGATATAATAAAACAAGAGGAAATAGTGGTTAAAGAGAAGGGCGATGATGATTCGCGCTTTTTCATGCTCGGGAAACCGGGCTTTTTTTGTACTTAAAACAGGGGGAATGCCTGTATGGCTGCCAGTCGTATTAGTGGAATTACAATAGAATTAGGCGTGGATACCACCAAGCTGCAGAATGCCCTTAAGGGAGTGAACGGTGAGATAAAGAACACACAGCAGCAACTTAAGGATGTTGAGAAGCTCCTTAAACTGGATCCGGGTAATACCGAGCTCCTTGCACAGAAGCACAAACTCCTCGGTGATGCAGTAAAGGAAACCAAGGAGAAGCTTGAAACCTTAAAGGTTGCAGCGGAACAGGCGAACACAGCCCTTGCCAATGGTGAGATATCAAAGGAACAGTATGATGCCCTGCAGAGGGAGATAATAGAAACAGAGAATGAACTGAAACGTCTGGAGGAACAGGCAGGGCAGTCGGCAACAGCCCTTCAGAAGATAGCCCAGGGTGGAGAAAAACTTAAGTCCATGGGTGACAGCGTCACGAACGCAGGACAGAAGCTCCTTCCGGTCACAGTAGGTGTTACAGCACTCGGTACAGCGGCGGTCAAGACTGCCGCTGATTTTGATTCTGCCATGAGCAAGGTGGCAGCTGTATCCGGAGCAACAGGTGATGACCTGGATAAGCTGAGAGATAAAGCCCGTGAGATGGGTTCGAAGACAAAATTTTCAGCATCAGAAGCAGCAGAGGCTATGAACTACATGGCCATGGCCGGATGGAAGACCGGGGATATGCTTTCCGGTGTCGAGGGCATCATGAACCTTGCTGCAGCTTCCGGGGAGGAACTTGCTACCACTTCCGATATCGTCACTGATGCACTGACGGCTTTCGGGCTCTCTGCATCCGACAGTGGACACTTTGCTGATGTCCTTGCAGCAGCAAGCTCCAATGCAAATACGAACGTATCCATGATGGGAGAGTCCTTCAAATATGCAGCTCCCGTTGCCGGATCTCATGGGATATCCGCAGAGGATACTTCAATAGCCCTCGGTATCATGGTCAATGCTGGTATAAAGGCCTTACAGTCCGGTACTGCATTAAGGTCTGGACTTACCAACCTGGCAAAGCCCACAGACCAGATGGCTTCAAATATGGACAGATACAACATTTCCCTTATAGAGAATGCTGACGGGTCCATAAACTTAAGAGAAACAATGATCTCCCTGCGTGAAAAGATGGGAGGTCTTTCAGAAGCAGAACAGGCCGCCGCCGCTTCTGCCATATTTGGAAAGAATGCAATGGCGGGCTGGCTTGCCATCATAAATGCATCTGATGCGGATTTCAATAAGCTGACAGGTGCCATTGACACCTGTGATGGGACGGCTGAGAGGATGGCTGCCACCATGCAGGATAACCTGGAAGGACAGCTTACCATCCTTAAGTCACAGCCTGAGGAGCTGGCTATCTCATTCGGGGAGATGCTCATGCATGTGATAAGATAGTGACATGGATCCAGGGCTTTGTTGATAAGCTGAACAGCATGGATGAAGGGACACGGAAGATGGTGATCACCATCAGACTTGTCGCGGCAGCCATAGGACCGGTGCTTATCGTGATAGGGCATATCATGAGTGCGGTCGGGACAATCATGACTGTGATTCCTAAACTTGCATCTGTGATCGGGATAGTACAGAAAGCCTTTATGGCTCTCAATGCCACGATGCTTGCTAATCCGATAGTACTTATCATAGCTGCCATCGCCGCATTGGTAGCGGCTTTCATATATCTGTGGAACACAAATGAGGACTTCAGGCAGTTCTGGATAGATCTATGGGAGAACATAAGAAACATCGTCAGTACGGCGGTCGAAGCGATAAAAACATTCTTTACAGGGGTAATTGAGTTTGTAAAGAATAACTTGCAGAGCCTGTTACTTCTGCTTGTCAATCCGTTCGCTGGTGCATTCAAGCTCTTATATGATAACTGTGAGGGTTTCCGAACCTTTATCGATAATTTCCTCACGAATGTGAAAGAGCTGTTCGCAAATATCTGGAACGGTATAAAGGAAGTATTCAGTACGGTCCTTGAAGCCATAAAGACATTTGTGGTCGCGTACTTCAATTTCTATAAGACCTGCATCACAACTGTTGTAGAGGCCATAAGGACTGTGATCACAACGGTATGGGAGGCAATTAAGACAGCCATTCAGACCATGATGAGTACCATCCAGACTATCTATACAACCGTATGGAATGCAGTAAAAACAGCCATAACTACAGTGGTTAATGCGATAAAGACTGTGATCGAAACAGTCTGGAATGCGATAAAAACCGCTGTCGAGACCGTGCTCAATGCCATAAAGAACACGGTCACGAACATCTGGAACGGGATAAAGAGCGCTATCAGTTCTGCCATGAACACGATAAGTTCTACGGTATCCTCCATATGGAATACGATTAGGTCGACCGTATCATCAGTGGTAGAAGGCATAAAGTCAGCGGTCACTACAGGCTTTACGAATATGGCTTCCGGTGTAAGGGAGAGGATGACGAATGTCTTATCTGCTGTCCAGGAGAGCTTCAACAGGGTAAGGGAGTATGTAACAAACCTTGCATCACAGGCACTTCAGTGGGGCCGGGATATAATCAGCGGGATCGTTGACGGTATAAGGTCATGCATCAGCAATGTCCGGGATGCGGTCTCAGATGTTGCAGATACGATAAAGTCATACCTGCATTTCTCAGTTCCGGATGAGGGACCTCTTACGGAATATGAGAAATGGATGCCGGACTTCATGAAGGGACTGGCTGAGGGGATAGAGAAGAGCAAAGGCATGGTAGCGGATGCCATAAGCGGGGTATCTGCTGATATGGTGGTAAATCCTACTGTAGATGCCAATGCGAACATCCAGCGGAACCAGACAGCACAGACAAATGCCCTTGGAGGCATCATGTCAGATATACGGTCCCTTGTTAACAGTATAGGAAACATGAATACAGACGGTGGAGATATAGTCGTGCCAGTCTACATAGGCGGTTCACAGATAGATGAGATAGTCCTTTCTGCACAGAGCAGGAGAAGTTTACGAAGCGGGGGTAGGGCATGGTCGAGATGCCAAGGGACAAGCAGATAGCAGTCCTTCTTGAATGGCTTAAATATGCTGTGACCGAAGCTGAGAAGCAGCTCGGATCCGGTACGGGACAGATAAAACTGGGGCTTGTATATAACATGGCGCTCGAACGCTTCGACTGGGTGGGAAGCCTACTCAGCTTTGAGGCTTTCTCCGAATGTGTTGATGAAGCCCTTGTCTGGATGAGGGAACAGATAGAGAGCAATAAGGATATAAGAGCTTATACGGAAAGAATATAATGCGTTATAAATTACTGTGTGTTAAAATAATAGTAAATGCATTTCCATCTCAACATGGAGTTTTTAGTGCTTATGTAAGAATATTATTCTATAGAGAGGTGCTGAATGAAAAAACTAGGAATTGCGTGTTTGGTATTAATAGTCTTAGGTGCGGTTTCTACAGTTGTATCAAAAGATAAAGTTGAAGAGAGTCCTTCAACACAAATAACAGAAGAGGCTATTGAGCCAGAAGAACGTGTAGAGGAACCCAATGATGAAATTCCTCAAGGGGATAATGTGGTTTGGGAGAATTGTAGCGATGTAAGTGTTCATTATGAAGCACCTGTATCTTGGAAACATATAGACTCTTATGGAAATACGTATTTTATACCTGCTGATGGGTATCGAATGAGTGTGTATTATAATGTGAACCAAACAAGAGAAGCTTTTGTAGAAAGGGATGTTAGCCAATATAGCGATGCAAAAGTAGAGGATTTGGAGGTAAATGGGCATCCTGCTACTCTGATAGAATATGATTCCGATCTTTATGGTAAAAACGAACATTCTATCGTTTGTTATATTGAGGTATATCCGACTTTTGGGGTAGCGCTTGTAAACTACTCAGCACCAGCTGAAGCCCCCGATCGTTATTTGGCAGAGTATGAACGGATGCTCAAGAGTGTAACAATAGAAGAGTCGGACTATGAGGTTTCAATTCCCAAAAGCGAATATGTTTTGAATAGGAGTACAGGAGTATTTCATGAGCCTAACTGTTATAAAGTCAGTGGAATAGACGATAAGGTTTATGTGACAAGCACCTTTGCAGAAATGATTTCAGAGGGATATGAAGGATGCGGTACTTGTAACCCTCACTAAGTTTAGAGATTTTGTTTAATATAACCATAATTTGTATAAAAAGCATCTACCAAGGTAGGTGCTTTTTAGTACTCAAAACTCAGCCGAGAACTTGGTGTGCTACCAAGCTCCCGGCTTTTCTTATGAAGGGAGTGAATGATATGGGATACACAGCATCACAGGCAAAAGCCTTTATAGAAAAGATGGCTCCGCTCATGAAAGCGGAGGCAGAGAAGAGAGGATATGCTATCGTTTCAACAGCCATAGCCTAGGCTGTCATTGAAGGGGCAGCCGGAACGAGCCTTCTTGCCAGGAATTATCATAACCACTTCGGCCTTAAATGCGGTAAGGCATGGAAGGGCGCATCTGTAAACATGAGAACAAAGGAAGAATATAAGGTCGGGACGCTCACAACCATCAAGGATAACTTCCGGGCATATGCAAGTGATGAGGAAGGCGTGCGGGGATATTATGACTTCATAGCTACATCAAGATACGCAAACCTTAAAACCGCATCAACCCCGGAGGAGTATGCCAGGATGCTGAAAGCAGACGGTTATGCCACATCCAGTTCATATGTCAATACGCTCATCAGTACCGTGAACAAGTATGACCTGCGCAGGTTTGATCCTGTCAGGACTTCTGTGGGAAAAACCTATCCGATCCTTAAGAAAGGGAGCAGGGGAGATGATGTTCGGGTAAAAATGGTAAAGAATATTTTTAAATCGGTGTTCATAATGAGCACCGATTTTTTATTAAGGGTAGGTAAATCTATGGCGTTGCGCTGTTAGGATAACTTTTCAACCATTTGGTTTAGTAGTATAATATATTCATCTATCCGTTCATAGGATGAGTGCGGCATATGCCGTATTACCCATGGCACTTTTTTTCATTGCGTAGGCTGAGCGGTGACCAATGAGGTAGCGGGTAGACAAGGGGCATTAGCGCAGTTGGGAGCGCGCCACACTGGCAGTGTGGAGGTCGTGGGTTCGAGTCCCATATGCTCCATTCTTTGACGGGGTATTAGCTCAGCTGGGAGAGCGCCAGGTTCGCAATCTGGAGGTCAGGGGTTCGATCCCCCTATGCTCCATTATTGAGAGTGAAATACGGTGGACTAAACAGTATTATGACGAAAGGAGTGTATTAATGGGGTTAAAGATAGTTTTAGGTTTTATAATAGTTTTGATTTTGTTTTCTATATTAGGAGCAATAGGTATGGAAAAAGATATGAATGATATGGAAAAGAGAGTGAATGAAAGGAATAAGAAGAAAAATAAGAGAAAAAAGGGTATAGCAGAAACTATTATGGATGTAATAGAGTATGGTGAAGAGAGTCTTTTGGATGATTAGTAGAAAATTATATCACATTATAAATGTTACATAATAAGTTGTGAATAGAACCATCTGCTGGATTACCTACATATCTTTTATTGTGTGGGTTTAGGATACTATAATAATATATGCTATTTAAGAAAGGAACATCAAAATGTTAATAAAGCCAAGATTTCCTGACATAGATTGGTACTGTGATCATTGTGGATCTTCACTAAATAATCAAAGAGGATTCAATGACCACAAGTATATTTGGAAGTGTAAGGAGTGTGGTTATAAAAATAGCATATCCTGGGCAAACATTAGATTTGAAGATTCAATAGTTATGAAATGGTTTCTGTCATTTTTAGGATTTCTTGCTTATGTAGGTCTATGGACATCAATTATACTTGGGTTGAGTATCTTTGATAATCAGACCAATCGAGAAAAATATTTTACACCGTTTTTAATGATGTTGGGATTATACCTTATATCATCTGTTATCGCAATTTTAGTTGAAGTGTGTTTGAGGCATGGGGAATCATCCGTGATTAAGATAATCATCAGAAATCTGATAGAAGATATCACAGCCCCTTTTTATGCAATAAAAGAATGTATATTCAGTTTTATATCAATAGTCGTTCATCTCTTGCCAATAAAAAAGAAAGAGGGCTTGAATAAAAATATGTTTTTGATTGTTTCATCCTTCATATACACAATGATATTTATTGTTGAAATGGTAGCTTTTGCAAATATCAATCAATAATGTGGATGGTGATTTTTCGGAATGCAGAATAAATTAGTTATGGACTTATTCAGACATGAATAGAACAATAAGGATATATTACGGTCCGCCATTGATGCGGTGGAGGATGAAGGTGAATTGATGAGCATCTGCTTCGGCAGGTGCTTTTATTTATTCAAAGGAGCATCGTTTCAGAGCGAAGCTATTTAAGAGTGATTTTTCTCACATTTATTCTTGGTAATAGTATGAAAATTTTACGTTTCTTAATCGAGTCATATAAAAACCGGAAAAATCATCATGAGGGGCACCATGATGGCATTGTCACGCCAGAACAGTTCGAACAGGTACAGGCTGAGATTTTAAGGCGCAGTGGTATGCAGAAGTATAGTGGAGTCGGATTGTTTTCTTCTATTATAAAATGCTCGGAATGTGGAGGGTGGTATGGATCCAAGATATGGCACTCAAACAGCAAGTACAGGAGAGTGATCTATCAGTGTAATAATAAGTATAAAAAGCACACGAGATGCCATACACCGCACATCACTGAGGAGATTTTGAAGGAAAAATTCGTCTTGGCCATAAATGAGCTGTTTTCTGATAAAGAAGAGATGGTAAAAAAACACCAAGATCATGATGGAGATGACCTGTAATACCACAGAACTTGAAAATATAAGGGACGACAGGTTTGAGGAGCTTAATATCATCAGCGATAAGATGCAGAATGCCATAGCCGAGAACAGCAGAGTGGCGATGGACCAGACAGAGTACTTAAAGCGCTACGATTCCCTTAAGAACAGATATGAGGAAGCCAAGGCAGAGTTCGATAAGGCCGAGGAACAGATAAAAGCGAAGAAGAGCAAGCGGACGCTGCTCAAGGGGGTCATGAGGACTTTGGAAGAAGCGGGGAATGTAGTTGAAGAGTTCGATGCGGGGCTTTGGTGCAGCCTTGTGCAGGAAGTGGTCATGCAGACGGATGGCGGTGTGCGGTTCGTGTTTAAGAATGGGATAGAAATAATAGAGTAGCCGGGGATAGGTAGTCCCCGGCTTTGAGTTGAACTTCTTTTTTCCTCATCCATTTTCCTTTTCAATACAATAATCCTTGATATGATACAGAAGATCTGACAGAACATTGTAGATATCATTTCTGATATGAGTAGTGACGAGCCTGATCGCACTTGCGGCTTTATCATTCTCGTACTCGGCATAAATGCCCTCTGCGATTAGTTCAAGAGTTCCATTTGCATCTCCTAACGCGCATAGGATTTCTCCGAGTTTTCTTTCAAGGTTTTTTTCCTGTTCCATGTTTCATTTCTCCTCTCTGGAATAAAAATGCCCGTCACTGCGACGGGCTGTTTTGGGGTAATGAGTACGTAATATTAGGGTGTACGTACTGTTTTGCGGAAGGCTCGCTGGAGGTGATGTATGGCATCTGAGCCTTCCGTGGAAAGAGTATAACACGAGATTTCCTGTTTGGCTACATGGGTTTTGGGCAAATGTATTTTTAGTATAGCTATTTTGCTGAATGATAACGTATTATTACAGGTGCGTTTATGGGAAAACGCTGACCAGCTTTGAATGAATTTTTCCCATCTATTGATACTTCGGAGACCTTCCCTTCGACAACGGCTTCAAGTATACCAAAGTCATTTATTGGAATATATGTAATATTAGTGAAACCCACGTTTTCTAATTCGGTGCGTGCAACTTCATATTTTTCTGACGTTAGATCACTTGAAGAAAACGGAACAGCAATGGACTCTCCCGATATACTGTTTTCGTATTTGTTAATACTACTTTTATATTCAAAACTCATTAAGAGAGGTGCAAGTACAGAATAGCCTAGACAAAGAAGGCCTACAATTAATAAGATTCTTTTACTCTTATACTCGTTGTCAAGCTTTTTTAGCTTAATTTTTTCATGTACTTCATGTTTCTTTATCTTCGCTTCATCAATTTCATGATATGTGTAGGTGAATTCATGTTTTGTACCTAAAAGTATTTTGTGGCCACAGTATTCACAGTATAGTACGTCTCTACCTTCATTTACTGATAATTCTGCATTACAATTTGGACATTTCAAGCTTATCATTTTTCCCCTCCTAGTAGTAAGAAGTAATACAAGATAGGCTATAACTTAGAATAACTTTAATTTTATTTTATTTTACAGCACATTATTTAGGGGGTCAATTTAGTACAGTTATTTTCCTTAAAATCTATCAATTTAGTAAAATGCCCATTTTATGCGGTTCCGAGGGGGTGTCATAATTAAATTGTATCGAGGATGAGGTACTAACAAATTCTTATGGTCATCCGCACGAAGAAGCACTGGATCTGTTTAAAGAATACAAATCGGATTTATACAGGACAGATTTACAGGGTGACATTACCATCGTTTCTGACGGCATCAATCTTTCAGTAAGCTCTGAAAAAAAACTCACCACCAATGTATGGATACCGGGACAAGACATTGGTATTAATTCTTATACCGATTCAGACAACAGCACGAAAATATTATCGGACGAGAATGCGGCAAAACCTGATCCAGCCCCGGATACAGTCACCTACATCGGAAATAAAAATTCAAAAAAACTGCATTATCCCGGATGCTCATCAGTTGATGAAATGAATGAAACCAACAAAGTATTCTTTTACGGTGATATGGATGAGCCTGTGGGACAGGGATATGAACCATGTAAGCGTTGCAATCATTAATGTCATTATTCAGGCTCCGCATACTCTGCATTACCAAGCATGTATTCAAATACAGGACTTATGTCATATATCCGGCTTTCTATCTGCAGAGCAGAAACGTATAATTCGCTTTTGGAGCTCTCATTTAGAATAACCGCAGATCGGCCACGGACTTCCCTGCCGGACATCGGGCCGAAATTCCTGTTATACCGCCCGGATATATTAAAGGTATAAGCAGGAAATCCTGCGACAGTTATTTCTGACATATCGGAAACATCGACTTCATGCATGAATCTGCCCATGAATTTCTCCATTTGATCCTTTACCTTATCCTTATCATTTTCCATCTTATTCCAGCCATCATATCCGTAAAACAGCAGACCCGCAGCATAATTGTTATCTGCATCAATTTCCAAGAAAGCAGATGAATTATCCATCTCATCAAATTCATCATCAAAATCAATAAAACTTTTGGGAATGGTAAAAGCCACGCCTTGGTTTACATAAAGCAATGTACCGTCGCTGTTCATAGTAGCATTTTTATCATTCGTTTCAATAGTACGTCCTATATAATCATCCGGTTCCAGGGCAATCTTATCGAACACTTCGGTATTCCAGTTATGACTGTTTGACCGCAGTATAAGTTCGGAATAATCATTATCCTTCACGTCTGCATAAACCCTGCAGTGCAGCCTTGCAAAATCAATAATTATCCGGTTCCCTTCCTGATGCCACGGGCACTCAAGCTCCGTAAACTCACTGTTTATGCAGTAATAATAGGCCATCCCGGTATCATCAAGCACAAGCACTTCAAGATCATTGCCTGTATAAACTCCTACAGCTTTCGTTACATCCAAAACGGCCTCTTTATTACCTGTCAGTGTGTCCGGCAATGGCATTGCGGTCGGATGAAGGTCTTTGAAATATATACCCGAGAAATCAGTTTTGGCTCTGAACCTTTTGACAGCATAGGATATACCGGTTGCCGCAGCAAAGGCAAGAATAACAGAAAAGATGACAGCCACACTCACAATACAAAATCTTTTAAATCCTTGTCCCTCCTTATCCAGCCTTTTTCTGACAGCTATAAGCTGTTTCCTGAGTACAGAAGCAGAAACATATCTGTTCTCAGGATCATTTTTGATACATCGCTCTATTACCGGACTTAAAGCGCCCCGATACATTCTTTCAGAGGGAAGCGTACCGGTAAGCAAGACATTCATAGTTATTCCCAAGGCATATATGTCCGTCTGTGGAACTGTCTGTCCATAACCCACCTGCTCAGGGGGAGCGAAGCCTTCAGTGCCTAAGAACCGCGTGTCCCGTCCCTTTCCATGTTTGTAAGTCCTTGACGCATTTAAATCGATGAGAACTATCCGTCCATCATCGGTAACAATAATATTTGACGGCTTAATATCCCGGTGTATGATAGGCGGATCCAGATTGTGAAGGCCGGAAAGAATTTCACACAGCCGGATCATGTGCTCAAGGACTCTATCTTCAGGTATGGTTCCGTTCCTGTTAAGTACATCCTGGAGCGTTACGCCCGATATAAATTCCTCTATGACCGTAAGTGTGTTATTATCTTCATGTAAAGAATATATTCTGGGGACACCTTTGACCGGATGCTCATACAAACGGGTATATACACTTATATCATACACAGTCATGATCTTCTTTAGTGCAATTGTGTTGCTGTGGATATGCTGAACCACATAAACACCGTGTTCGGCATTAAGGACGGATATTTCCCTGTATTCGTTTATATCATTTCCGTGATCTGACATCCCTGTTTACCTGATATTTATAAAACGATCCTCTTACGTGTAAACATAACGATTCTTGTTTTAAATATATATGCTGTTCTGAATAATTACCATATAAGTATATATTGATGTTACCACAACCACAAGGAGCATAATAAATGTATAATAAAAAAACCAATGAATTGGAAAAGAAACTCGAAAGTGTTCACCCCGATAAGATTAATGAATTTATTTCCGATAACGAAGATGAGATTATGACCGGAAACAGGGATTTCATGAACTATATGAATGAACTGTTCAGGCAGAAAAAACTTCTTAAAAAGAATGTATTTCTTAAAGCAGATATCGGGCTTGGTTATGGCTCAAAACTTCTGACCGGTGAGAAAACCACAAGAAACAGGGATCTTATCCTGCGGATATGCTATGCTGCGGAATTTACTCTCGATGAGACCCAGCGCGCTCTTAGGTTGTATCCCTTTGATACTTTATATGCGCGGAATAAAAGGGATGCACTGATCATGGTATGTTTTAACAAACGTCCGGGAGATATATTCGAGCTTAATGAACTTCTCAATAGCCAAGGGATAGAACCATTGCACGGAACGGAAAAAGCTTAAATATTCACTTTATACAATTATTCTTGTCCTTAATTCACAAAGATGACAAACAACACAGCAGATTGAAACGATCTGCTGTGTTTTTTCTTCTCAAAGATGTTATTTCCCCACTATTCCCACCCCGGTGGTGGGAGCGCGATCACATATACACTGATATACTTATCATATAGATTGCATGAACATTATCTGTACTATTATCTTGGTATGACTTTCTGAATGCAAACAAGGAAATGCATTCAGAAATCATGCGTTCCGCATGACACGGTCCTGTTTTAGCAGAACCTGGTCGAGTACGAATCCCGAATTTCTGATGAAATTCAGGATTCTATAGAATAGCGGATTTCATCTGAAATCCCATATTCGTAATTGACTATACTCTGCTGAAAGCGGAGATATGTCATACTTCAAACGAAAGGGTTAAAGATGCATCAACAGGACACCGGCGAACTTGAGCTTAAGCTTGAAAATATACATCCGGATCAGATAGCTGCTTTCATTAGAGAAAATGCAGATGATCTTCTCGGTAACAAACGCGATTTTATGGATTACATGAACAGAAAGATCAAGGAAAGAAATCTTCTTAAGAAAGATGTGATCATGCGGGCAGATATAAACCAGGGGTACGGATACAAGCTGCTCACTCAGGAAAAGGTAACGAAACAAAGGGATGTGATCCTGAGGATATGTTATGCCGCTGAATTCACTCTTGAGGAAACACAGTATGCTTTAAGGCTTTACCGCATGGAGACTCTTTACGTTAGAGATGCGAGGGATGCTCTGATAATGACCTGCTTTAACGACAGACCAGGAAATATAATAAATGTTAACGAGCTGCTTCTAAGGAACAATATGCAGCCCTTAAGATCAAGCGGAACACTTGAATAACCCAAACAGTAAGCTGATAAAGACACCTTAGCAGAAAGGATGGTATACCTTATGGAATTCTCAATATATGTATGTCCTAAATGCCGCAGAACATTCAGATCCAGAGGAATGGACAAAAAGATTCGCTGCGTTGACTGTAATGATACATATCTTAAGGATATGCACCTTGATGTGGAATTATGGAAAACCTTTAATACCGGAGCAAGGAACAGAGCCATTGCATTTACTCTTGGTGAGTTAAATTCTGAACCTGATACTATCAACGGGATACAGTCCTCATCGAATGTAGATTTATCTTACAGCGCACAGCCGGAACAGACTGCAGCCTTCGACAATTCGCAGATCCTCAACAACGGCATCGCTGATGACCCGGCACAAACGGCTGATAAATTCACCGGTCAGGGACATAAAAGTAATGCAAAATTTGTAATAAAGAATGGAGTAACTGAATATAAATGTCCCAATTGCAACGCCCGCCTTACTGTCAGGGAGGACTCTGACCGGACTGTCTGTGAGTACTGTGGTGCCGTGTATCTTATTGATGATGAGCGGCAGCGCATCAGGCAGGATATGGAAAGGTCCAGAAAAGCCGGATTTGAATTTGAGCGCGGCAGAATGGAGGCTCAGAACTCAGGTGCCGGCGAAGATATTTTGGAAAAGCTGGCAAAGATGATCGATAATGCAGGCAGGAGAGAAGAACTGCTTAATAAGATTTCCGGTTTAAGAGATAAAATAAGCGCAGTATCAATGAACGTTCAGAAGTTTTCTTCATTATTTTACAGTCTGATACCGTATCTCATATGCGCAGGAGCCGCAATAATATCCATAGGAAATCTTTTTGAAAGCTCTGAGAGTATTTTATCCCGTCTAATATTCCTTGTAATAGGAATTTCGGTCGGCTATTTCGGAATGCGCTTTGGCAAAAGCTATATCGGAAAAAAACAGCTTGAGTATTCCTCAGAGCTGTATTCCCTGCAAAACAGAATGGATGACCTGACAAAAGAACTTGATGCCATCAGGGATGATCCATACATAGAGAAAATACCTCCGGAATACAGGGCCCTGGAAGCATTAAAGGCATTATACGATTTCCTTGTCACTAAGAGAGCGTTTAATATCCAGCAGGCAATAACTCTGTACGAAGACAAGAAACGTAACGATGAGATACTTAGGATGCATAAGGAACAGATCGAGTTCCAAAAGAAGGAAATAGAGGATCTTAAAAGGTTACACCGACAGGGTCAGGGTCAGCCGGACCGGTCATCATCTGCAGATTCTTCCATAGGATCGGCTTTGGCACAGGGAGTTGCGACAGCAGTTACCTATTCTGTAATAAAACATATAAAGGATGAACTTTTTTGAGCGAACCTTACTTCAACAATCCTATATAAACTCTGCAACAGAGTCAATTACAAAGCAATTTGAAAATATGCAAATCACATATTAAGGTGAGAAAAGAGCTTTAGGACTTGATGGTGGATAATTTTGGCCCCAAATCATAATAAACTGTAACGGTAATGGTTTTACTTGTTTTTACTGGTTTTGTTTCTTTTTACTGGTTTTTACTGGTTTTATAATTATTTAATGTGTTAAGCATTTAATCCCATCTTTATATATATTCTGTCCATTTCCCGGATAAGTCTTCTTCACGTCGGTTCTGTTTATAAGATAATCTGTACTTGTATTGTAATAATCAGCAAGGGCTGCCACTTGTAATAATATTTGAGTAAAAGTATAATCTTATACATAGGGAAGGTTCTTAAGAAAGGAGCCACATGAAATGAAGGAAATAACGCTTGGAAGTACAGGGATCAGAGTACCACAGAACGGTTTCGGAGCTCTTCCGATCCAGAGGGTGGAAAAAGATGAAGCTGTTAAGATACTCCGTAAGGCATATGACGGCGGAATGAGGTTCTTCGATACCGCAAGAGCATACAGTGACAGTGAGGTTAAGCTTGGCGAGGCTTTCGGAAACGGTTATATAAAGCGCGAAGAAATAGTAATCGCCAGCAAGACCACCTCCAAAACTCCCGAAGCCTTTTGGAAGGATCTTGAGACTTCACTTAATAATTTAAAAACCGATTATCTGGATATATATCAGTTCCATCTGATGGGACAGTGCTTTAGGCCGGGTGACGGCACGGGAATGTATGAATGCATGCTTGAAGCTAAGGCGCAGGGCAAAATAAGGCATATAGGCGGTACTGCACATAAGATTGGAATTGCACGTGAACTGGCAGAATCCGGACTGTATGAAACGGTTCAATACCCCATCAGCTATCTCGCCGATGAACAGGAAACAGAGCTCATACGGCTGTGTAACAGTAACAATGTCGGCGTCATATGCATGAAGGGTCTGGCCGGAGGCCTTATTACCGATTCAAGAGCTGCCATGGCATTTGTAAGCCAGTTCGACGGAACAGTTCCGATCTGGGGTATTCAGAGAGAAAGCGAGCTTGACGAATGGCTTTCATATATGGAAAATACGCCCGTGATGGATGAAGAGATACAGGCATTCATCGATTCCGAAAGAAAGGAGCTGGGCGGTGAGTTCTGCCGCGGATGCGGATACTGCATGCCGTGTACGGTAGGAATACAGATAAATCAGTGTAACAGAATGAGTCTCATGCTCAGGCGTGCACCAAGTGACGGGTGGTTAAATGAGCACTGGCAGACCGAAATGAACAGAATAGAAGAGTGTATATCCTGCGGTGCCTGCCTGCCGAAATGTCCCTATGAGCTTGATATCCCGCGACTTCTTAAGAAGAACCTTGAGGACTACCGTGAAGTACTTGCCGGTAACAGGAGCGTAAAATGAGTATTGAATTCAAATGCCCTTCATGTGGGAAAAAACTGTTTACATATGAATACAGAGTTAAAAAATACGGTGAAGTACTGAAGACATGCAAGAAATGCGGCGAAGAATATCTGGATCCGCGATATCATGAACTTGCGGTCGAAGGAATACCTGAAGACGAATTCAGGTATTCCCCATATCTGATTATGATCGTTATAGGCGGCCTGCTTATCTGGCGCGGCATCCATCTTTTCAGCCGTTATCAGCTTGGACTTCCAAAAGAGATGCAATGGCTGCTTCCTGTACTTTTTACCGGACTTGGTATCGCCGCTATCATCGGAGCGCTGATCAGTATGCTATCAATAAAGACAGGAAGAAAAAGGATCAAATTCGAAAGAATGCTTGAAGAATCAAAAGAACGGATGAAAGACGTGGGATATGTAACAACGATAAGACGACTCGGTTATAACGTTCCCGATAATATGACTAATTATTATGACAGACAGGGGGACCTCTGAAATGAAGGAAAAAGCCAAAAATATATTTTTGATATTTCTTTGTCTTATGTTTATAGGGTATCTTCTGGGTACCGGAATATATGACCTTGTTAATACAAAGGATCTTCACTCGGTAAATATCGACGGATGTGTTGAGATCCTTGAGATAGAGCATTCAATAAATGGTCTGATACCGGTAGGAACGGACCATTATTATCTTGGATTTGATGAAGACGGAAACAGCGCATTCCTGATAAAAGCATCCAAAAGATGGTACAGTAAGAATTTCAATGAGCAGGGAGACTCAAATACGCCCGGGGGACTAGATATAACGGTACTTGCCAAAAAAGTAAGTGATTTCGATGTCAGAGAGGAACTTTTGTCCCGGGTTTCCCAGCTCGAAGGAAGCGGAGTCGATTTCTCGGTCAGTCCCGAGTATTCTTTGGAGATCGATTATAAGATCAGAGCCATGGAAAAACTTGCCTTGCTTGTATTGGGCGGTATTATAGCCTTTATAGTCTTTAAGATATCCAGGTCAGATACCGAAGTAAGCGGAACAGTAAAGAAGATAACCCTGGTCGTTTCGATCGTATTTCTCATTCTGCTGCTTAAGGTATTGATTTAAGGTAACGGACCGGCAGATATGAGACACGGCGGAGATATATACAGAAACAAAGTTAATATGGATTTCTCGGTTAACTTAAGTCCTCTTCCCCTGCCCGGTGCAGTCTCAGACATGATCGCTTCTGCAATGCTGACAGGATTAAAGGAGGCCATAAATTATCCGGATTCAGAACAGTATGCGGTCCGCGAATCATTGACTCTCTCAGCCAACGTGGATTTTGACTATATTTACGCCGGTTCCGGTGCTTCTGAGCTTATTATGGCCTGTGTAAGAGCTGTTAATCCCACAGGTATTCTGATCCCGCTCCCGTGTTATACCGGTTATATTCATGCTGTCAATGCTCTTTACAGCATGCAAACATCAGACTCATTCACAGAAAATACGCATATCATAAGATATTACCTAAAAAAAGAGGATGATTACAGGCTGACCGGGGATATTCTTAATCATATGTCAGACAACATTGACCTTATGTTCCTTACCGATCCATGGAATCCCGGCGGTGCCAATATTGAAGACGGTCTGCTTATATCCATTCTAAAAAAAGCAAGTGATAACGGGATACGGGTCATTCTTGACCAGAGCTTCCTGTTTATGTCGGATAAGGTCGTCCGTTCACCTTCTTCAGCCGGCACGCAGGAACTCATCACCAAATACGATAATCTCTTTATAATCCGCTCCTACACCAAGCTGTTTGCTCTTCCCGGGATCAGAATGGGTTACATAATATCGACAAAAAGCAATATCTCTGCAATAAAAAAACAGCTTCCCGAATGGAATCTGTCATCTGTAGCGGCAAAAACCATGATCGCCTGCTCCGATATCGCCCGGAATACTTCATTTATAAACGACAATATCTCACAGATCAGAAAAGAGCGGGACTACCTTATGGAAGAACTGAAACAATTGGGATTCAGGGTATTTCACAGCGATACGGCATTCATACTGTTCGAATCCGGATATGAACTGTATACCGGTCTTCTTGAACATGGTATACTTATCAGGGACTGCAGTGATTATGAGGGCCTTGGCAATGGGTTTTACAGGATCGCTGTTAAGGATCACAGATCAAATGTGCTGCTTATAAACAGTATCCGCACATTACTTCAGTGACAAAATATGTGAACAGGATATATAAATATACAGCCTGAACAAATTATGCCAACATCAGGGTAACTCAGAGGAAAACATGAACCTTGAATATATTAAACCGTCTGAAATAGAGAAAAGAAGCTTCTCCATAATAACGGAAGAGCTTAAAGCCATGGGGATATCCTTAGAAGGCGATACCGCACCCGTAATCAAAAGATGTATTCATACAACGGCTGATTTTGATTATGCGGAGAGCCTTAAGTTCTCACCCGGTGCTGTAAGTATCTTAAAAAATCTCCTTAAAGAAGGGGCATGTATCGTAACCGATACCAATATGGCCCTGGCTGGAATAAATAAAACAGCTCTCGGTAAGCTCGGATGCCGGGCCATGTGCTTTATGGCTGACGAAGCCGTAGCTGAAGAAGCAGGCAGGCGGAATGTAACCCGTGCCACAGTAAGCATGGAACGGGCTATTGGACTTAATGAACCGGTCGTATTTGTTATCGGAAATGCTCCCACCGCACTCATAACCCTTCACGAGCATATGCAGCAGGGCTACAGACCCGCGTTTGTAATAGGAGTTCCGGTAGGCTTCGTTAATGTGGTCGCTGCCAAGGAACTCATCCTTAACAGCGATATCCCTTACATCGTAAATGAAGGGCGCAAGGGCGGAAGCAACGTAGCTGCAGCGATATTGAATGCTGTATTATACAGTTAATACTCGATTATAAATAAATTTACAGATTTAACACAGTAAATCTGTTTACCGGCAAAGAATAAAACGCAGGCGTAACGGACTGCGTTAAGATTTTTCATGAAGTAGATAAACAAAAAACAAGTCAACTATATAAACAAAAGGAAAATCATTGGAACAGGGATTTACAACCGGAAGCTGTGCCGCAGCGGCAGCCAAAGCCGCCGCATTCATGCTTCTTGGCGGCAACAGGATAAACAGAATAAAGATAAATACTCCTGCGGGATTAGAATACCTTGCGGATATACTTGATATAAATATCAGCGAAAAAGCCGTCAGCTGCGCAGTCCGCAAGTATTCGGGCGATGATCCCGATATAACTGACGGAATCCTTGTTTATGCCCGTGTTGAGCTTATAGAAGATACTTATAAAGTTATCCCCGGTTCAAAAGAAGGGAACAGATCAGATACTAAGACCCATACCGGCACAGCCCAAAGCAAGATCACAGATGTACAGGATCATATAGTAATAGAAGGGGGCGAAGGTATAGGAACCGTAACTCGTCCCGGTCTGGATCAGCCCATAGGCAGCAAGGCGATCAATTCCGTTCCGCGAGCCATGATAATGGATGAAGTCAGTCAGGTTGCCGGACTGTTTGATCACGCAGGTTCATTAAAGGTCACCATATATGTGCCCGGCGGGAGCGAACTAGCCGAAAAAACCTTCAATCCAAGGCTTGGAATAGAAGGCGGAATATCCATAATAGGTACCAGCGGTATCGTGGAGCCCATGAGTACGAGGGCACTGCTTGAAACCATCCGCCTTGAGCTTAACCAGCGCCGTCTTGAGGGCAACGATACAATAGTAATATCCCCCGGAAATTACGGTCTTGCATTTATGAAGGAGCATTACGGATATGACTTAAACAAAGCGGTAAAATGTTCCAATTACATCGGCGATTCTATCGATATGGCAGTCTCGGCGGGCTATAAGCATCTGCTTCTGACAGGACATATCGGAAAGCTTATAAAGGTATCAGGCGGTATAATGAATACTCATTCCCGCGAAGCCGACTGCCGGATGGAGCTTATGGCAGCCGCAGCAGCAAGGTACGGAGCCGGACAGGAGACACTTCTTGGCATACTTGACAGTGTTTCCACCGAGGAAGCATACGGATATCTTAAGGCTGCGGGAATAGAACAGGCATGCATGTCCTATATTATGGACAGAATAATATATAATCTTAATAAAAGAGCTGAAGGAAAGATCGATATCCGTTGTATAATGTATTCCGTCAAATGGGGGTTGCTTGGATGCTCTCAGGGAGCCGAAGAAATGCTGGTTTAGCGGTTTTTTTGTTCGGTTCTGAGCAGCCAATCAGACAGTTGTATGTAAGTCATATTTCTGGTCAGAAACTGCCTGTAATAGATGAGTTACAGTAAGTGTAAGTGTAGGTATAAATGGAATCATAAAGGAGAAATACGTGAAACATTTAAAAACATTCATCGCTGACTCAATCTGTATAAATGCTCTCAACGGTACTGTTATGCCGGATGAACAGTCTTTTACCGACACTGCTTTACTGCTTGTAGGACTTATCAACCGGGTATATGAACGGGATGACTCTGTACCCTTCTGTGTTGATTTTCCATCCGGCAGTAATAAAAAACCCGTCGAAAACACCAATTATTCAAGAATATACGCAAGATTAACTGCTGACGACAACGACACGGTACAGGCTGCTGTTAAGAAGCTCGATAAGAGCCACGAAATGCCTTCCGACTACGGAATGGGCAGTGAGGACGGTCTCTTCGGTCTCGATTTTTCAGCCACCTTACAGGATAACGGGAGTCTTAAGATCGATATATGCTGTGACTATGAGAAGCATACATCAGTTCAGGTAGATACTGTCATAAATATGCTTCAGGTAATTGCCGAACAGATCGCCGGGAATCCGAAGATAAGCCTGGCACAGCTTGATCTTGTAAGTCCCGAAGAATCCGGGCGGATAATAGAAGCCTCAAAAGGCATTGATCTGCCGGTTGACAGATCCAAAACATGGCTTGACCTTTTTAAGGAAAATGTTTCAGCATCACCTGATGCTCTCGCGGTAAGTGCGGAAAACGGAACCTATACCTATAAAGAGCTCGATACCGCTTCGGATATGCTTGCTCTTAATCTTCTCGACAGAGGTGCCAAGCCGGGGGATTTCATTGTATTAAAGCTTGACAGGGTTAAGGAATTCGTTACAGCCGTAACAGGGATCCATAAGGCAGGCTGCGCCTATGTGCCCGTAGACCCGTCTTATCCCGGTGCAAGGATCAGCTTCATGACAGAGGACTCAGGCGCAGATATTGTCTTAACCGAATCCGATATACGGTCTGCAGCAGAGTCATATGCCATTAATGGCCTCTGTGACAGAGCTAAAGAGCTCCCCGGAGCAGACCCCGAAGGCTGTGCATATATGATCTATACTTCCGGATCCACGGGCAAACCGAAGGGCGTTAAGATCGCGCATAAGTCCCTAATGAATTTTACTGTTTCGATCAGTCATCTCGCGGGGATCAAAAATACCGACCGCATCATAGCACACAGATCGTTTTCATTCGATGCCCATATAGAGGACTATTTCCCGACACTTTCATCGGGGGCTTCCGTTTTTATTCTCGGAGAGGATAAAAGGCGGGATTATGACGAAATAGCAGCCTATATAAGAGAAAATCATCTGACGGGCGGAGGCTTTACCACTTCGGTTGCAAGAGTCCTGATGACTGGATATGATCTTCCTTTACGGTATATCATTGCCGGCGGAGAAGCCTTATACGGGATCACCGGTAAATCCTCAATACAGATAATAAATGAATACGGGCCCACCGAATGCACGGATGACAGCACCTGGTTTCCTCTCGAAACCGGTGTGGTCTACAATAACGTGCCTATCGGCAGGGCCATGCCCAATACATGGTGTTTTGTGCTTGACAAACATGAAAAACTGCTTCCTTTGGGTGTGGCAGGAGAGCTATGCGTTGCCGGGATCCAAGTCGGTATCGGTTATCACAACAGGAACGAACTTACAGAAAAGGTTTTCAGGGACTGCCCTTATATAACAGGTGAAAGAATGTATCATACCGGCGATCTGGTAAGATACAATGAAGACGGCAACATCGAATTCCTGGGCAGGATCGACAATCAGGTCAAGCTTCGTGGATACAGGATAGAGCTTGGGGAGATCGAAGCTGTAGCAGGCAGGCATCCGGGAGTCAGGGAATCAGTTGCAACGGTATCTGAGCTTCTCGGAGGCAGACATCTTATTCTTTATTATACGGTCAGGGAAAATGCGGTCGTTGATGAAAGCCGTATGCGCAATCATATGGATTCATCAGACCTTCCGGATTATATGAAACCGGAAATATATATGAAGCTTGACAGGATGCCGCTTCTTCCCAATGCCAAGATAGACAGGAAGAATCTTCCGCTTCCAAAATATGAGACAGATATTATTGGCGAGCCTCCACAGACAGCGCTCGAGACTCATTTGTTAAATGCCGCAAGAAAATGCCTGCCGGGGATCGATTTCGGCGTTACCGACGATATGTTCAGTCTGGGAATGACATCCCTTGGAGCAATGCGTTTTGCCTCCATGATCAATTCACTTAAGCTTAATCTTAAATGCCGCGTATCGGATGTTATAAGATACAGGACCATCAGGAAGCTGATAGAGGGAAACCGGAGAATATTCTGGAACTACGGCGATTATGACAGCAATAAACCGATGCTTGTATTCGTATACGGGATAGCGCCTGTCGCAAGAACCCTCCATATGCTCAGTCTCTTTAATACGGAATTCAATATCTTCGTTATAGAAGCAACAGACAGTCATTACGATCTGTTGTTTAAGGAGGAGATTTTTGATGAAGTACAGGATATGTACATGACTGTCCTTGAGAACCATCTTCCGCAGGGATGCGATACAATAGATGGCTTTATGGGCTTCTCATGGGGCGGCTTCGTCTCTTATGTTCTTGCGGCACAATGGGCTAAAAGATACGGAAACAAGCCCTTTGTAATGATGGGAGATTCGGATTTCGCAAATAAGGTCACAGATGAGCCGCCAACACTTCTGACTCTTGAAGCATATCCTGAGAATCTGTTTGATCTTACAGGCGGTGCGATCACACAAATAGAAGTAGTGAACAAGAACAATATGGTGGCAAGGATTGACAAAACAGTTAAAGAGATCCCCAAATACGACGGCCGCGTGATCCAGCTAAACGCCCATAAGGCAGAAAATGAGGAAATCAGAGCCTCTAAAAAGAAGAATCTTGAAATCATAAAGCAATATGCCGAAAACCTCGAGATCGTTGATTTTCCCAATCACGATCACAACGACCTTTTCTATGACGAGAACATGTTTAAGCGGTATCTGGAAATAATGCTGCATCACACATAGATATTACAGGGAAGGATGAGCATATGAAAAAAGCAGCCATATGCTTCACACGCCATGGAAAGGCGCTGATCGAACGGTTAAACAGATCAGCAGCCGAAGCCGGAATTGAAGGCGTGGAGGCATATATTTCCATGAAAAATAATACCATACCACCGACAGATCCTTACGAAAACGAAAATACTGCCGGGATACCGTGTACTGCAGATGAGACATCATCCAATGATTCAGAAACAGCATGCAATTGGAACGAAACCTCATGTACAGACTCAGAAACATCACGTACATGCTCAGAAGCATTACACACAACACCGGGAACGGAATTCATAGAACTTTCGGAGACTCTTTCGGTATGGGCTTCAGAGATGTTTTCATCGGGCAACGCCCTTATTTTCGTGGGCGCAGTCGGGATCGCGGTAAGAGCCATAGCTCCGTCCGTCAGGGATAAGCTTACTGACTCACCCGTAATAGTAATAGATGATATGGGGAATTACGTTATCCCGATCCTTTCAGGTCATGCAGGAGGCGGAAACAAGCTGGCCCTAACCATTGCAGAGCTTATCGGAGCCTGTCCCGTGATCACCACATCAACCGATATACACGGAGCCTTCTCCGCCGATGTATTCGCCGGCGAGAACCGGCTTACGATACGCAACAGAGATGGGATCAGGAAGGTATCAGCCAAGGCGATCGAAGGTAAGCCGGTTACTCTTTCCATTAAAGATTACCCCCCTCAGGAACCGGTAGATGTTATCATTGCTGATGAAACCGACCGCGAATACTCCCTTCTTCTGTCACCAAAGAAATATACTCTCGGTCTCGGAATGCGTAAAGGTACAGGAGCAGAAGAGGCTGAAGCATTTATTACAGAGATACTGGATAAAAACAATATTATAACATGTGATATTTATTCTGTATGCACCATAGATATCAAGCAGACTGAGCCGGCAATACGCGCATACTGTGACAAATACAGGCTTCCTCTTATAACTTTCGATGCGGCTCTTCTAAATAAGGCCGAGGGTGATTTCACCTCCTCGGAATTCGTTAAGCAGACCACAGGAGTAGACAATGTATGTGAGAGGGCAGCAGTGATGGGTGCGGGACCCGGTTCCTCGCTTATCGTCAGGAAACAGACAGGGAATGGCATCACAGCGGCTGTTGCAGTCAGAAATCTGACGCTTAGACACTGACAGACGACCAATATCGGATGAAATCCGGGTCTGTCTTATTATCAGAGCTGCTTTAAAGGAAATAAAAAGCAAAAGGACTAACAGGTTACATTGAGAAAAACAGTTATTTTTTCCGGAACAACAGAAGGACGGCAGCTGTCTGAGCTGTTAAGCAGGCAGAAGATAAGGCACATCGTTTGCGTGGCCACTCAATACGGCAGTGATGTGATGTGCGATAACCCATATGCCGATATCCATGTAGGACGGCTTACTGAAGCCGATATGATCGTCTTCCTTATGGATAACGGATTCAGTGCCACCGATCTTGTAGTTGATGCAACACATCCGTATGCCGCAGAGGCCGGAAGAAACATTAAGGAAGTCGCTGACAGAATCGGATGTGAGTATATAAGGGTTCAAAGAAGTCTCGACGAATCCCCGGCGGAAGACGGCAGGATATTAAGCTATTCAACACTGAATGAATGCATCTGTCATCTCAACGGTATCGCATTTGATACTTCCCATGCTCCCGGTGTTTCTGATGTTTCCGGTATTTCCGCTGATCCGGGTAGAACCTCATCAGCATTTAGCCCGGCATCACCGGTAACAGAAAGTACATATCCCGCAATCCTCTTGACCACCGGAGTCAAAGAGCTGCACGAATTCTGCTCGGGAATAAACAGGGAATTGCTTGATCATACTTATGTACGTGTGCTTCCTTCTGAAGACAGCATTAATGCCTGCAGGAGAGAGGGTATCCCGCAGAGCAATATCATTGCCATGCAGGGCCCATTTTCATATGAACTGAATCAGGCCCTTATGAGCCAATACAGAATAAAACATTTAATAACCAAGAACAGCGGCAGAAACGGCGGATATGAAGAGAAGGTACGGGCTGCTCTTGATCTTGGCGTTACCGTGCATGTGATAGAACGTCCTGTCAGAAACGGGGGTATCAGCGTCGCAGAGGCATATAAGCTGATCGTTTCCATGGCAGACACATGTATTAACCCGGAAATACTAACTGAACACATAAAACACCTGGAACCCGAAGAACCCAGAAAGTCCGGAAGAACCATACTTCTGTGCGGATGCGGTGTGGGTTCCCCATTACAGCTGACAGAGGCAGTAAGAAATGCGATAAAAGATGCGGATGCGGTATTTGGCTCCGATCGGATGCTGGCTGATTTTTCCGCTGTTCCTACTAAGAAATGTCCGCAGGATCCTTCTGTAAACACCGAATCAGAACCTGCGGATACCTCTGACAGAAGCATGGGAAAAAGCATCGAAAGACGTTATATCGAAAGAAACTATATCGGAGAAAGCCATATCGAAAGAAGTTATACCGGAAGATGCTATAATAAATACCTCGCAAAAGATATAATCCCTATCCTTGAGGATAATGCAGATATTAAGACGGCAGCCGTTCTGTTCAGCGGCGACAGCGGCTTCTTCAGCGGCGCGAAGGCAGCCTTCAGGGAATTCAGAGAATGGGATGAAAGCGCCGATGTACGTATACTGCCCGGTATATCCTCAGTATCATATTTTGCCGCAAGACTCGGTGAAAGCTATGATGATGCAGGTCTAAAAAGCCTTCACGGAAGAAACAGTGAACAGGCCCTCCACGAGCTTATACAGAATATAAGATATAACCGAAAGACCTTCGTGCTCCTGTCAGGTACAGCGGATATAAACAGTCTTGGACGGGAGCTTATATCGCATAAGACTGACTGCAGGATATATATCGGCTGTAACCTTTCATATGATTCGGAAAGGATCGATATCCTTACTCCCAAGGAGGCCGTTTCATATTCCGTAAATGCTTCACCTGATAACCGTTCCGTACATACTGCCACAGGCATAAACACTCCGGCAGAGTACAGAGAGAGCAGAGAGGATAGGGAAGGATATACCCTGTTCATCGCTCTTGTGGTAAATGAGAACCCGGAAAAATACCCGTCATCCTGCATCGATACTCAATCCGGACGTTTCTTTGCAAATAAACAGTGTGAATTCTATCCCTGTCACAAGGGACTTTCGGAGCTTAACTGTCTGTTCTGTTACTGTCCGCTGTATTACCGTGAGTCCTGTCCCGGCAATTATAAGATGAAGGAGAAGAACGGGCGCCTGATAAAAAGCTGTATTGACTGTATTTTTCCCCACGATCCGGGCAATTATGATATAATCATTTCGATAATAAAGGAGCAGTGAAGGAGACCCATGAAAAATATCGAACTGATAAATGACCTGCTGATAAACAACGAAGGACTTATTACTACAGAAGAAGTCCTTCGCTCCGGTATTTCCAAGCCGTCATTTTATGCCATAATAAAAGAACTCGACCTTAAGAAAGCAGCACACGGCGTATATGTAAGGGATGAAGCCGAGATCGATCATAAATACATTCTTCAGCTTAAATATCCGAAAGCGGTCATTTCCCATGAGTCTGCAGCATTTATTCACGGCTTGCTGTCGCAAAGGCCTGCGCAGCTGTCTGTAACTTTGAATACCGGTATAAACCCCGCAAGACTGACCGGGAACGGAATAAAGGTTTACACGGTAAAGGAAGCTCTTTTAGACCTTGGAAAAAGTGAAATCCAGGATGAATATGGCCGTTCTGTCAGTATTTATAACATAGAGCGTACAGTATGTGATATCATAAGAAGCCGCAATAAACTGAATACCGATATAATGAGCGGCGTTCTTAAAGCATATGTCAGACGCAGCGACAGGGATCTGGTAAAGCTTATGCTGTATGCTAAGTCCTTCAGGCTCAGAAATATTATAAGAGAATACCTTGAGATATTGTTGTAGTTCATTTATAATGTATAGAATAGCGAATTTCATCAGAAATTCGGTATTCGTACTGGACCAGGCTCTGCTGAAAGCAGAGACGTGTCATGCGGAACGCATGATTTCTGAATGCATTTCCTTGTTTGCATTCAGAAAGTCATACGATTTACAAAGTAGCGTTAAGGTTTTATGAGGGTAGGGGGGTAAGATGACATTAAAACAATTATTCCAAAAATCGGTTATTGTTACTGAATTGTATATGGATGATGGCAATATTATATATCTTCACAGAATCCCCTTACAGAGAGTAACCCAGATGACCTCAAATGTCCTTGTCAAGGATATTTTTAATCACGATCTTGTCATAAATATGGCCAAGCTCAAAACCGCTCATGAAAAGGTAGGATTGTTCCTGGAGGAAGAAAACAAGCTTCTGCTGTTTGAAGAAGATGTATTTGATGTATTGCCGGAAGAAATGATCGATCATGAGATATATGTCAGCTCAGAGCTTGATAATAATGCCTGCCGTATCCGTGTAGGGAATTACCTTCTTATAAGCCAGAATATTACCATGACATTTGCGTGCTTCCAGAAAACACTGCCCATAAACAGAAAATATCTTGAGGCACAGAAAAAACCAAAGGCTTAAACACATCATCGATATCAGCATATATGTCCTGATAAAATCAGCATAGGAAACATATTAAGGGATAGATTAATGGATGCAGTTAACGAAGCACTTAAGAAGTGCCGGGATATTTGCGCCATGTACGGCGGGGAGATAAATAGAAAAGACAGTGATGAGCTGTATAACATATTCAGAAGTGACGCGCTGAATGTTGGTTATTTTCTTGGCTGCAGTGACGGAAAGGTTTCCGATGCCGAGATCATGACCATAAATGTCATCTTCAGTATCCTCGTCGACGAGGATATGCTGAAAGACAGCTACGGAACAGATATCATAGGAGAGAATTCCATTATCCGCAACGTTCCGAGAAGCCTTGAGATCATCGCCCGGGGTGAAAAGGATGCCAATATGGGCAGCAAATGCTACCTTGTCAGCACGAGAGAGGTACTTGATACCTTCATTCTTATAGCCAATCTTATCATCAACTGTGATGGCGGAAGACTTCAGTATCCCGTCATGCTGCTTCAGCATTTCACCAATATGTGTACCGGTTTCATTGAACAGCTTGAAGAGAATGACGAGCTGACCATTCATGAGCCCGGCAGCATTAAAGAAACCACCCTGACAGGCGCTGCAAAGAACGCAGAAGTAAGCAACGGGCCCGTTAAGGATATAAACGAGATCCTTGGCGAGATTGATTCTCTTATCGGACTTCATTCCGTCAAGAAGGAAGTCCACGACATGGTCAACCTCATGATGGTGCAGAGGTTCAGGCAGACACGCGGACTTAAATGTACCGATATATCACGACACATGGTCTTTATAGGCAATCCGGGCACCGGCAAGACAACAATTGCCCGTGAAATGGCGCAGGCATATCATTCCATCGGCATCTTAAAGAGCGGACATCTTATCGAAACAGACCGCTCCGGCCTTGTTGCGGGATACATGGGGCAGACAGCCCAGAAGGTACATGATGTAGTGGAGTCTGCCCTTGACGGTGTTTTATTTATAGATGAAGCATATACCCTGGTCAGTGAACACGAGGGTGATTACGGCCAGGAAGCCATCGATACGCTTCTTAAGCTCATGGAGGATAACCGCGACCGGCTCGTAGTCATAGTAGCCGGCTATCCGGAGCAGATGGAGCGCTTCATCAATTCAAATCCCGGATTGAAATCACGCTTTAACAAATACGTACATTTCAATGATTACACTGATGATGAGCTCATGCAGATTTTCCTTACCTACTTAAAGGAACAGGATTATCTTATTAATGAAGCTCTGTATCCCTATATTCTGGAGCGCATTTCACAATTAAGGTATTACGAAGGTGAACACTTCGGTAATGCCCGTTCCGTGCGCAACTATTTCGAGCAGGTCATTTCCAATCAGGCTAACCGTATAGTTAAAGGAATGACCGGCACCAATGCAGACCGCGCTATCATGGAGATCACACACGCAGACCTGTAGTATCCTCAGGGGATGGAGTAAATTGACTATGGTTTTCCCATAATTCCCGTATCAGGAAATAAAATGAGTCCACACGCGTTCCTCTTCTTCGGGCAGTCCGTATTCCTGCTTCCCAAGCTCGATACTCCTCATAAGAAACGTCATATTTCGGGCAAGCACGCGCACAGTGCGAAGTCCTTCCAGATCCTTCTCAGCTTCACCCTTTTCCCTTCCGTGAACACTGTTCCAATACTGACTGGATGCAACCGGCATACCGCTTATCGTAAAGTATTTGTTGAGTTCATCAAAGGTTGCCGAACATCCTCCCCGTCTTGCCACGACTACGCATGCTCCGACCTTCATTGTCTTATCAAACCCCGTACTGTAGAAGAGTCTGTCAAGGCAGGCTATCAGAGTCGCATTGGCCGAAGCATAATATACCGGTGATGCAACCACCAGTCCGTCGGCTTCCTCGAACTTAGGTGCCAGCTGATTAACCACGTCGTCAAAGACACACCTGCCGGTCTCACTGCAGCTGTTGCAGGCGATACATCCGCGTATGTCCATATTTCCGACCCTGATCACCTCTGTTTCCACACCCTCATTTTTAAAGATGTCAACCATTTCGTCCAAGGCAATGCTTGTGTTTCCGTCCACTCTGGGACTTCCGTTCAGAATAAGTACCTTCATAAATAACCTCCTCAATCTGCCCATGATCCCTTATAAAGGGAACCTACCATCTCACGAATCTATAATAGCATACTTAAGCAGGAATTATAAGCATAGAAATCAGCCTGCCCTAAACCTGAACAGACTCCATCAGACTCCATTAGTCTTAAGAACCTCCGTGTAATATGAGATGATTTGTGATATACTGATTTATTAAGAAGAAGTAAAATTACTACGGAGGATTCGATGAAATGCGCGGTATATATACATCGGTTAACGATATAAGGAAAAGAGTATATGCTGAGGTAGCCAGGCTGTCATATGACTACAGGGACGGAGACCTGTCACAGATGGACGAGATCCCATACAGGGTTATCCCGGGCGAAGTTACGGTATACCGGGACAGTGTTTTTATCGAGCGCGCCATCGTCCGCGAACGTATGAGAATGGCTATGGGACTGTCAGTCCGCACGGCAGCCGAGCATGCACCGGTAACCCAGGGTGCAGAGGAATGCGTTAAGCCCGAGAAATATTACCAGCCGCCTCTGATCAATATAATTAAATTCGCCTGTCATTCATGCCCCGACAACGAGGTCAGGGTAACTGATGCCTGTCAGGGCTGTTTCGCGCATGCCTGTAAGGAAATCTGTCCGGTAGGTGCCATAGAAATGAAGCACGGCAGGTCGGTCATAGATAAAAATAAATGTATTAAATGCGGTAAATGCATAGAAGCCTGCCCATACAACGCAATAATCAGGCTCGAACGTCCCTGCGTCAAAGCCTGCGGGATGGATGCCATAAGCTCGGATGAATACGGAAGGGCAGATATCGATCAGGAAAAATGCGTCTCCTGCGGAATGTGTCTTGCCAACTGTCCGTTCGGAGCAATAGCGGACAAGGCACAGATCTTTCAGGTAATACAGGCAATAAAGAGTGATGTTCCCGTATATGCGGCTATAGCACCGGCAGTGACAGGGCAGTTCGGTGCCGATTTTACCCCTGAGAAAATGCGCCCGGCTTTCAGAGCCCTCGGTTTCGAGGATGTTGTGGAGGTCGCCATAGGCGCCGATCTGTGCACGCTTATGGAAGCCAAAGATTATGTGGAGAATGTCCCGGACAATATCCCCTTCATGGGTACATCCTGCTGTCCGGCGTGGTCGGTAATGGCCAAGAAGCTATTCCCGGAACAGGCACAGTGCATATCTATGGCTCTCACCCCCATGGTGCTTACAGGGCGGCTTATAAAGCACAGACATCCCGAATGCAAGGTGGCCTTCATTGGTCCCTGTGCAGCCAAGAAGCTGGAAGCATCGCGAAGGACGATAAGGAGTGATATTGACTTCGTCCTCACTTTTGAGGAGGTAATGGGCATGTTTGAGGCTAAGGAGATTGACTTCACACAGCTGCCCGACGATGATACTATGCATGGAGCCAGCGGAGACGGAAGAGGCTTCGCCGTAAGCGGAGGTGTGGCTTCGGCTGTAGTTAACTGTATAAAGGAAATGTACCCGGATAAGGAAATAAACGTCGAAAGCGCCGAAGGCTTAAGAGAATGCCGCAAGATGTTAGCGATAGCCAAGGCCGGGAAATACAACGGTTACCTCCTTGAAGGAATGGCTTGTCCGGGAGGCTGTGTGGCGGGCGCAGGCACGGTCCAGCCGATCGCCAAATCGAAAGCATCTGTAGCAAAGCACAAGAGTGTATCCACGAACGCACACGCTTACCAGAGCAATTATAAAGAACTGCTTGAGCTTCTTGAGGAGAATCAGCTTAATAAGGACCCTGAGGATGAGCTTGAGTGAAATTACCGGTAAAGCTTCGGTAACGGCAGAAAAAGCATGCGATGAACAGGAACAGAAACAGGAGCGGTTATAGGTATAGGAGCGGTATATGTAAATGTATTTCAACTATGCGCGAAAGCCAGCTTTAACGAATAGTTCAACTATGTTTTAAAAGGCAGGGCCATATTTTTGATATGCCCTGCCTTCTCTGTTTGTTTACTGCTTCACATAAGACAGTAGAACCGTCCGCGTGTCTTACCTGTGATCAACTCACTTAATCCATGGGATTATACCCTTTACTATCTTGAATGTGACGTTCTTGCCTCCGTAGCAGGTCTCACTGGTTTCTGTTGCATTAAGTATTATGGTCGCATTGCCGGATCAGTAATGTCAGTTTGATCTTTCCCAAAGTACCTTTCATTTCTTTTCTCCTCCAATAATCGCTCAATATTATTAGGCATTTTGTCATTTTCCGTATCATGCATAACCGATCTGCCGTTTTCTGCCACGGGACACAATGGCATCTTCCTCAATTGCAATTTCCTTTTGGATCTCAAGTACACGATGTTCGGGAACTTCGGCCCGGGTTGCAAACTGCGGCCATTTTTCCACTGCATCGG
>JAEEGL014232545.1_pt1 | contig 33952 bp, 36 predicted proteins | sample 9134231 | NCBI WGS metagenome assembly JAEEGL01 (sample SAMN16246548, study PRJNA631951) | gut metagenome | biome: gut microbiome; feature: rumen; material: fiber-attached | host: Bos | place: Iran: Karaj | collected 2018-10 | reverse complement strand
TAAAAGTTGATAATATTAATACGGGGGATGAGTTATATATGCAGTGGAACCCAGAAACAGCGGGTCACTATGTGGCGCTTGAGTCATTAACAGATTATAAAATAATTTCATTAGAATAAATTAACACTTTGTGAATTTAATGGGGATGGATATCATCCCTATTTTTTACAAATATAATAGTTTTTTAATATTCACTAATAATAAAAAAAATATAAAAAAAACAGGTTGCAAACAAATAAAATAATGATTATAATTATTGTATGTTTAAATCAGAAGTTTTTAAAAGTTGGGCTTTGGTCTTGCAGCTCGGCATATCAATAATGGTGCCAGTGTTTTTAATGATAGCATTTGCATATATATTAGAAAATTTTTTTAAAATAGATGTTATGCTTTTATTCATTATCATTGGCATACTTGCAGGAGTTAGAAATGTGTATGTGATACTTAAAAATTATCTAGCTACTATGGATACCAATAGAAGCAAGGAAAGTGAACTGATGAAGAAGCATTTGAAAAATTTTGAGAAAAAATAATGATTTTAGGGGCAATATTTGCCCCTATTTTATTGTAAAGAATGTTGTTGAAGTAAAGTTAATAACTTGCTATAATTATAATAATACATAGTTTATTACATAAAAGCACCTCAAAGAGTGAGCACTTGAAATACTTGTTTACTTTAGGAGCTGTTTTTGGTTGAAAAAATGAGTTAAAGAAAACCGAAAAACAAGTAAGGAGGGTATATGTGGAATTCCAGAGTGGTTAAAGAGATAAGAAGAGTTATATCTTCAGTACTTTGTGTTGCATTGATTGTTTGCGGCATAAAAATACCAGTATATGCAAGTGAATTCCCTGGAGGCAGTAATTCAAATGGTGAAAATGAATTTGTTGCTGGTACTTTTGAATTTCCTTCCTCTATATATTCTAACTATGAGTTAAAAAATGAATATTATTATAGTGACGATTATTTTAAAAACTCTGCTACAATATTTGATGATCATATGGCAACTATGTCACTTAATTTTGCTCTTACAGCATTTTCAAACTATTTTTATGATATTAAAGAGAGAAGTGCAGATGCAAGAGCTCTTTTTGGAAAGTTAGGATTTAATAATGTTACACCAAATAGTGATTATCTTGCAGAGCCAGAACCTAATACTATGGGTGTAATATGTGCAAATAAACATATATATGTAAAAGAAGGCAGTGATGTAAGAGAGTATAATTTAATTGCTGTCGGTATGAGAAGTTCGAATTATAAAAATGAATGGTATTCTAATTTTAAAATGGGACCATCAGGTGATCATCAGGGCTTTGTAGAAGCGAGTACTATAGCATACAATCATGTGAAAAGCTTTTATGAAACACATAAAAGTGATTTTAAGGCAAGTGCTACTGATCCTGATTTACCACCTAAGTTTTGGGTAACAGGATATAGTAGAGGTGCTGCATGTGCTAATATGGTTGGTGGAAGATTAACTGATGAGGCTGCAACTACATTTAACACTACAAGAGATAATGTTTATGTGTATACATTTGCAACTCCACAAGGAGTGAGTAAGGATGTGCATCCAGACTATGCAACATCTTACACAAATATCCATAACATTTTAAATCCTCAAGATCCAGTAATAATGCTTGCACCAAGTGCTTTGAATTTTACTAGATATGGCACAGACCATTATATTTCAGATTATGTTAGTAATTCTAATCCAGACCATGCAGCTATAAATCAAGATTATATGGATAGAAAACCAGATGTCTTGAGAAGATTAAACTTAATTGATCCAGGTTTAAAAATGGATTGTGAAAACTTTATGGTCAAAGATTTTACTATTATGGGCGAAAAGGGAATGATGTATACAACTGACCGTGGTGGTAAACCTGAATCAACTGACAGAGACAATTATAAGCAAGGCGAGTTTTTCAAATATATGATGGATTTTTTAATCAATGATGTGACAACAAGCAATTGGCCTGGCACAAACTATACATCAACTGGAAGACAAAGATATTACGAATATTATCAAGAACCTATGATGAAACTTTCAGAAATGTTTCTTAGATATGATTTTAATGGCATTATAAATTTGGCGAAAAAAGTACAAGAGAATGCAGGTAAAAATTCCTTTGGCTTACTTAAAGCAGGTATGTCGCTCATGGGTTGTGTAATTAATAATCAAGCAAGAAGTCAAAGTACTTATGACAATGTAGGTAGTTTTATAGCAAGTGCACTTGAAGGTGCTGTGTCAGAAGATGAAGTAAACTATGTAAAAAATAATAAAAAAGCTGTAGTCGATTTATTTTTGGATATATTGATTACTGACCAAAAGAAAGCTGACTTTACAATTTCGGGTTCAATTTTAGGAAACCCATATGCAGTTTTAGAGGGACATGGTCCTGAATATTTACTTGCATGGTTACAGAATAGAGATTCATATTATACTAATCCACCTGCTGAAAATGATTATGATGATGGATATAAGGCAATTACATTTTCAAATATTGAGAATACAACTATCAACATATATGTAGGAACTGATCTCAATTCTTCAATAGTTGGTGATGCGAGTGGAAACTATACAATAAATAAACCAGCAAGTGATGCAGCAGAGTTTAGATTTATAAAAATAGCTAGCCCTGTAAGTTATGAGTTGCAATTTGATGAACCTTATAATTATACAGTTGAAGTATTGTCAACAGCTGTAGATGGCACAGTTTATAATTCTATAGGATATCATGATAAGTTCTCTCAAGATGAAGCCACAACCTATAGAAATGATTTTAAAGTTAACAATGTAAATCTTTTAGATGGTGAAAAAATTAATATAGATTTGACTTCAAATGCTATTATTGATGTCACTGCAGTTTATGATATAAATGCAATACCTTTTAGAAAGAAAGCATATTTCAAGGAAAAGGAAATTGATAATAAAAAATATGGAACAGCTGTTGATGAATTCCCTTATGCAGTAGTTCCAAAAATAACTAAGAGTATATTGCTAAATGCAAGTGTTAAAAAATCAAGTGATGGTTCGCTTTTACCTGCAGGAGGAAATTTCTCTGATTCATATTTTATTACTCAAGAGGCAGTTAAAGAAGATATTGATTTGACAAGTGTAGTTTATAAAGATATAGACTTACTAAAAAAAGAAAAAGCATATGTTGTTGTTAAAAACAATGTGGCAGCAGGTTACAATGGTGTTAAAACTTATAACGATTTTAGTCCTGAAACAAAAACTGCTACAGAAATGGAATACAATCATACAAGCATATATGAAATAAATCCAGCAGTGCCAAGTGGAGTAGATCATGTACTTGAAGTGTCTACAACAACGAGCACTATAAGTGATCCTGGTTTATTAGGGGAAACAGTTAGTGAAAGTACGACGGAAAAAGAAGAGCCAGAAGAGGATACTACAACAAGCACGAGTGAAAGTATAAGCGAAAGTACAGCTGAGAGCATAACTGAAAGTGAAACTAATACTACAAGTGAAAGTGTAGATGAAAGTACAACAGTAGCGGAAACTACAAATGAAAATGAGAGTACTTCAGAATCTATTGAAGAAAGTAGCAAAGAAATAACAATAGAAGAATCATCAAGTGAAGAAACATCTGAAACTACTGAAGAGAGTAGTGCTGAAGAATCTACAACTGAATCTACCATAGAAGAAACTGCTGAGACAGTTGAAACAAGTGAAACGACTGAAGCCCATGAAGATCAAGAAGAAACAACAACAAAACAAATAGAGGAAGAGACGGTATCTGGATTTACTGGTACTTTAACATTGCCTAATAGTGAAAAATATACTGTAGCTGTACCATCTGGTAAAGCAACTCTTAGCAATAATAAAGTTTTGTATGTAGATGAAGGAAGTAATTTAAAAATTACTATTACAGAAATTCCGGAAGGAAAAAAATTAACAAAGATAAAAGTAAAAAAAGAAAGTGGCGCAGAACAAGAGATTTCTGCAAGTTACAATGTCCCTGTTGATTATGCAATGGGAAATGAGAACATATATGTAAAACCGGTTTTTGAAGATTTGAAGTATACAATTAATTTTGATGGAAGTTCATTTGCTAAAATTTATGATGATACTGGTACTACCCAATTGCCAAGCACGGTTGAGTTACCACTTGGAACTGAAGTAATAATAAAAGCACCTTGGGCAGGTAATGATCAAAAATTATTTTTAGGATGGACTATAACTGATAAAACTGGAAAACTAATCAATGATAAACAATTTATGTCTGCAATTGCTTTAAACAATTCTGACGGAGTATCATCTATAATAAATATTATAGTTCCTAACTTTGATTTAAAGATTAAAGCAGTGTATGTGGATGCAACTGAGGAAGAAACAAAATTATTTAAGAGAACAGTAACCTATAATAATGGTGAAGAGACAATGACTAAAGATTATTTTGCTACTCATGTTGTCGGATTAACTGCAAGAGCAACAAAGTCAGACGCCGATCCTACTAAACCACCTATACCACTTCAAAGTTTTAAGGTAACACAAGTTGGAATGGTTTATTATTTAGAGCCATCAGCTGATTCGTATTTCATGGAAGGCTTTGAGTATAAGGCGACAACATTTGAGATGCCAAATGATGATTTATTGATAGAAGCAGTTTATTCATTTGAACCAATTCCTGAGCCACCAACACCACCAAAACCAACACCACCAAGTCCTAGTCCAAGTAGTTCTGGTTCAAGTAGTGGAGGAGGAAGTGATGCCACACTCCCACCTGCAGGGTTTAAAAAAGATGAAAATGAAAATCATTCATGGGATGGAGCTGGAGTAGTTTGGAGAGTAAAAAACAAAAAAGATAATACTTATGTAAGAAATGCATGGGTTAATCTCTTCTACGATGGTGTACAAAAATGGTATTACTTTGGTGATGATACAATAATGAAGATAGGATGGATTAACTACAATAATAATATTTACTATTTACAGACAACATATAATAGTACTTTTGGAGCGATGTTAACTGGAGTGCAAGTGATAGATGGTGTAACATATGAGTTTAGTAGTACTGGCGAATTAATACGAGAAATTAAATAAAGAAATTCATAGTGGAAAACTGACTATTAAAAAATAGTCAGTTAGGTAAGATTGTGGAATTTGAATTAAAAGTAGAAGCAAGAAATGGTTTCTAATGGCAAATGGATTCAAGTATAAATTAATAACTTAACTTAATATTGTATTTCACTAAAAGTGCTTGATTTTAAAGTGAAATTTGAGGTAAAAATCACTTGCAAGCAATTGGAAATTATGTAATAATATAGAGTAGGTATTGTGAGCGCTTATGAAAGAGTTAACTCTTGAAACTACAATAGAAAATGTGGACAAGGTTATAGAGTTTGTTAATAAGGAACTTGATACTTTCGGTTGCATAAATAAAACTAAAATGGAAGTCAATGTAGCAACTGATGAAATATTTGCAAATATCGCTAACTATGCTTATGATAATAAAATTGGCAAAGCAACGATAAGAGTGGAGTTAAATGAGAATCCGAAAGCTATAGTAATTACATTTATAGATGATGGAGCTCCATTTAATCCTTTAGAAAAAGAAGATCCAAATATAAGTCTTTCGGCAGAAGAAAGAAATATAGGTGGGCTTGGCATTTATATAGTTAAAAAGAGCATGGATAAAATTGAGTACGAATACAAAGATAAAAAAAATATTTTGAAAATAACAAAATACATATAATTAATATAGGAGGAAATGATTATGACAATTAATGTTAAAAAAGATGGAGAAAAATTAATCCTTGCTCCAGAGGGAAGGATAGATACAGTTACTTCACCAGAATTTTCTAAGTCTATTGATGATAATATTGAAGGAGTAAAAGACTTAGTAATAGATCTTGAAAAATTAGATTACATTTCATCAGCTGGTCTTAGAGTGCTCCTTACAACTCAAAAAAATATGAATAAAGTAGGAACTATGAAACTCATAAATGTAAATGATGTTATAATGGATGTATTTAATATAACAGGGTTTGTTGATATTTTAACTATAGAATAGACTTGACAAAACTTTAATTTATGATAAAATATATAAGTTATGGGAAATGTGATATAAATACATTTTCTGTAGCTGTATGCTGGTATAGCTCAATCGGTAGAGCAACTGATTTGTAATCAGTAGGTTGACGGTTCAAGTCCGCCTACCAGCTCTGGTTTATAACCAACTATGGAGACTTAGCTCAGTTGGTTAGAGCAATCGGCTCATAACCGATCGGTCCCGGGTTCGAGTCCCTGAGTCTCCATACTGAAGTGCAAAAGCACTTCTTTTTTTATATTAAAAAACTTAATAATATTTGCTAAAAATGGTATAATATTATAAAAGTTTGATATATAGTAGAGGTAAGAGTATTATGATTACAAATGACAATAGTATTATGAAATTTAGGCACAAGGTTTATGATGAGATATGTAAACTTGAGTTTGATGATAATTTAAATGAAGAAAGCATAGAAAACTTAGTACAAGAATTGATACCTGGACAAAAAGCAAGTTATAGATGTTGCGTATATAAAGAAAGGGAAATAGTCCGTCAAAGAATAAGACTTACTATGAATAAAGATGTAAGTGAAAATAATTTGCATGGTGGCAACATTGTGCAAGTTATAGATGCAGCTTGTGATGAATGCCCTATATCTTCTTACTCTGTGACGAGTAATTGTAGGTTTTGTCTTGGAAGACCTTGCAAAGAGAATTGCAAATTTGGCGCAATAAGTGAAGGCGAAGTTCGTATGCGAATAGAAACAAAGAAATGCAAAGAGTGTGGTATGTGTGCAAAAGCCTGTCCTTTCCAAGCAATAGTTCATCTTGAAAGACCTTGTAAAAGATCATGCCCTGTTGATGCTATAAGTTATGATGAAGATGGTATATGTAGAATTAAAAATGATGTATGTATAAGATGTGGACACTGTATACATAGTTGTCCTTTCGGTGCTATATCTTCAAAGACTGATTTGGTAGATGTGATAAAAGCAATCAAAGGTGGAAAAAAAGTAATTGCAATGTGTGCTCCTGCTAGTATAGGTCAGTTTGGGGAGAATATAAATATAAATGCTTTGAGAGAGGCTTTGAAAAAGATAGGGTTCTACGATATGATTGATGTAAGTCTTGGTGGAGACCTTACTGCATATTTTGAATCAAAAGAGTGGATGGAAGCAAAAAAGGAAGGCAAGAAACTTACAACTTCGTGTTGCCCAGCTTTTGTAAATATGATGAAAACACAATTTGAAGATATTTATAAAAACAATATGTCAGAAACTGTAAGTCCTATGTGTGCGGTGAGTAGACTTTTAAAATCACAATATAAGGATTGCGTTACTGTATTTATAGGACCTTGTATAGCAAAAAAATCTGAGGCGCATGAGCATAATATCAAAGGAAATGCAGATTATGTTCTTACCTTTGGTGAATTTAATGCTTTACTTAGGGCAAAGGGAATAAAACTTGAAGAAAATAGTGAAGATAACCAACAAGCATCACTTTACGGAAAGAACTTTGCAGTCTCAGGTGGTGTGACTACTGCAGTTCTTCAATGTATAAAAGAACAAAATGGAAATGTGGATGACATAACATATGCAAAAGCATCAGGTGGCAGTGAATGTAAAAAATGTTTATTGCTATTAAAAGCAGGTAAGTTGCCAGAAGATTTTATAGAAGGAATGGTTTGTGAAGGTGGATGTATTGGTGGTCCATCAAAACATTTAACTGAAAATGAAATAAGGAAATCACGCGAAACACTTTTATCTAAAGTGGATAATAGAAGTGTCAGTGAAAATTTAAAAGATTATGAAATAGATAAATTTTCTATGAGTAGGGAAAATTAATTGAGCAAAAATATTGATTGTTATATAAGTGAATAGCGAGATGTTAAATGAAATAAAACTTGACAATATTTAAAATAACAATTATATGTATAGATTAAATCAAATAAAACTTAATATTAATCATAGCGAAAAAGAATTTAAAAATAAGATTTCGAAAGTTGCCAATGTAAGTGTAGCCGATATTGATTGGGCTACACTTGTTATTTTGCATAAGGCAATAGATGCAAGAGAAAAGAAAAATATTTTATTTGTTTATAATGTGGCATTTGATTTTGTGGGTACTGGTGTAGGGGCGAAAAGTAAACTTGAGAAGTATGAGCCTATAGTTTTTAATCCTATTGTTTCGGGCTCGCATAGCTCGCCCATACGAGAGGGCTTGCATAGCTCGCAAATACGAGAGGGCTTGCATAGCTCGCATGTACAGGATAGCGAGTTCGCTCGCCCATTAGTTGTGGGCTTTGGCCCTGCTGGGATATTTGCGAGTTATATTTTGGCACTTAATGGTCTTAGGCCAATTGTAGTTGAGAGAGGAAAATCACTTGATGAGAGAAGCAAAGATGTAGATAAGTTTTTTAAAACTATGGATCTTGATGAAGAATCTAATGTAAGCTTCGGTGAGGGCGGAGCAGGAGCATTTTCTGATGGAAAGTTAAATACAAATAATAAAGATAAGACTGGTATATATAAGTTTGTCTTAGAAACTTTTGTGAAGTTTGGTGCGGATGAAAAAATATTGTATGAGAATCTTCCACATATTGGGACTGATAAGTTGGTTGATGTGATAAAAAATATGCGAGAGGAAATTATAAGACTTGGTGGGGAGATACATTATAATACAAAATTAATTTTTAGAGACGGGCTCGCAGAGCTCGCCCCTACGGGAGATGTGCTCGCAGAGCATGCACCTATGAGAAAAGGGCTCGCAGAGCTCGCCCGTACTATAAAAAAAGATACGCCAATTATTCTTGCGATAGGGAATAGTAGCAGGGATACATTTAGAGAGTTGATAGAGAATGGTTTTGATGTGAAGGCGAAGGCAATCGCGGTTGGATATAGGATAGCACATAGGCAGAGTTTTATTAATGAGTCGCAGTATGGGAGAGATGTGGGGCTTGCCCGTACAATTGGTCCAGCGACTTATAAACTTACTTATGATGTGGGTAATGGTCATTCGGTGTATAGTTTTTGTATGTGCCCTGGTGGGTATATTATAAATTCGTCAAATAAAAAAGGAATGCTCTCTATAAATGGTATGAGTTATAATGATAGGAGTGGGAAGTATGCTAACTCGGCTATAGTTGAGACTGTGAAACCAGAAGACGTGGTGGGGCTCGCTGAGCTCGCCCATACGAAAGATGAGTTCACCTATACGAAGGGAGTCGCAGAGCAAATCAATATGTTAGACCACGCGGAGTGCTCGCCACTGCAGATGATAGAGTTTCAAGAACGAGTGGAGCGAGCGGCATTTGAACTTGAGAAAGGATTTATTCCTTATGTGACGAGTGGAGGCAGTGGCATTTGCAAGGAGGATGTCTTTAAGGGACAGGCGAAATATTGTGAGAGATTAAAGTCGGTATATGAAAATTGTGGGTTGAAATTTGATATTAATAAAGATATAGAGATGGCGCTAAAACATTTTAATAAAATAATTCCTGGATTTTTTGATACGGAGTATGTGATAGCTGGGGTGGAGACGAGGACGAGTAGTCCAGTGAAACTTGATAGGGATGAGAATTATATGTGCAATGTGAAAAATTTCTATCCTTGTGGAGAGGGACTTGGACATGGTGGTGGTATAATGTCATGTGCTGTGGATGGTATAAATGTGGCGATGAAGATAGTTAAGAAAATATATTGTGATGAATAAATACGGCATTTGCACGTAAAATATGGAAAGTAGGGCGGATTGGCATAAAAATCACAAATAATGCATAAAAATAACCACAATATATAGTGGCAAAAATTTTAAAAAAAATGTTGAAAATACTTGACTTTTTTAAAATTTGTATTAAAATATATGGGTAGAGTGCCTAAAAATCAAGGTCTCAATATCTACATATAGGAGGATATTATGAACAAAGCTGAATTAGTTGGAAAAATAGCAGAAGCAACTGGATTATCAAAGAAAGAAAGTGAGGGTGCTTTAGATGCATTCGTAAACACTATTCAAGATGCACTTAAGAAGGATGATAAGGTTGCAATAGCTGGATTTGGAACATTTGCAGTATCTAATAGAAAAGCAAGAACAGGTAGAAACCCACACACTGGTGAAGAAATTAAGATTGCTGCATCAAAAACTCCAAAATTTAAACCAGGAAAATCATTTAAGGAAATGATGAACTAATTAATGCGACTTGACAAATACCTAAAGGAAGCACGAATTATCAAAAGGCGGACAGTGGCAAATGCTTTGTGCGTAAATGGTAAGGTGCTTGTAAATGGAGTCGTAAAAAAGGCATTTTATGAAGTGAATCTCAATGATAAAATCACTATAAAATATGGGGATAATGAGATTATCCATGAGGTAAATATATTGCCATATGAAAGAAAAAGGAAGAAGTAGGGGCGGTGCAGTAATATTTTCTGCCACCAAACGAATAATAGTATTAATAATAATTTGTACTATAACTATTGCCATTTTTTTTGCAAGAGAGTTATTAAGCGATAAAAAATCTGAATATGTAAATAAGATTAATGAAGTTGAGAAGCTTGAAATGGCTATCAAAGACGAAGAAGACAAAGCTGAAAAACTTAAAAAGAATGACAATAAGGCATTTGGTGATGAGGAAATGGAATCGCTTGCTAGGTCTGAACTGGGTCTTATTAAAAGAGATGAAATAGTCATAAAGCCAAATTAATATAAAGGGTGCAAATGCATCCTTTTTATTTTCAAAATGTGATATAATAAAGTATATGCATCATATATTTATAGGTGAAAATGAAATAGATTTGTCAAATAAACTCATAGAGATTGAGAGCGCTAGTGAGAACTATAATCATCTAGTAAAGTCACTTAGAGTTGAAAAGGGTGAAGATGTGCTTTGCTCAGTTGATGGATTTGCACACGCATTTGATTATAGAAGCATTGTGAAAGATATAAATGCTGAAAAAATCATATTGTTTATAGAAGAAAATGTAGATGCAAATGAATTGCCAATAAAAATAAATTTATATCAAGGCATAACAAAATTTGACAAGTTTGAGTTTATAATTGAGAAGGCAGTGGAACTTGGGGTCTATAGCATTTGCCCAGTGGCAAGTGAATACTGCGTTGCAAAAATAGATGACAAAAAAACTGATAAAAAGATAGATAGATTTAATAAGATTTCAAAAGCTGCAGCAGAACAAAGTAAGAGACACATAATACCTAAGGTTTATGAACCTATAAGTTTTAAGAAGATGATTGAAAATGTTAGTACTGTCAGGTATGACGATAAGGGAAATGCAATTAAGATTTACAATTTATTATTTTATGAAAATGCAGCAGGAATGCTAAGGACAAAAGAGAAAATTGTTGAAATTGTGAAAAATCTTTTAGATAAAAATACCGATAAGCTAGAAGTCAATGTAATAATTGGACCTGAGGGAGGCTTTTCTGAAAAGGAAATAAATCTTGCAAAGGAAAGAGGTATAGATATTTTATCACTTGGAGATAGGATTTTAAGGACGGAGACGGCAGCTATTACTGCTATGTCTATACTCATGTATGAGTTTAATGCTATATAGGGCACATCGAAAAAGTATAATTTTGCAAAAATATAAAAGTTGTGATACAATAATATAAGCATAAATATAAATAATTATTATAAAGGAGAATAAATAATATGATAGTTGGATTTAAGGGCGAGGAGTCAAGACTTAAAAATTTATATAAGGAACTTGGGCTTAAAGAAGTAAAGGTAAATTCATTTGAAGATATCATAAATGCTTTAAGTGAAAATACTGGCAATACTGTGCTTACAAATTATAATGAAATCATGGTATTTGAGCAACCTACTGCAGACTTGATAGAGAAAAGAATTGCAATCATAAAAATACTTGAAAGCACAAATAAGAAAGTGTATTTAACACTTACAAAAAATGATCCAAGCCTTGATAAGGTGCCACTTGATTATCATATATGTACCAAGGTTGATTCAAATGATAAAAAATTTTTAGAGAATATTTTCGGATTTGTAAATACAGACCTTCCATTTAGCGGAAAATTAGCTGATGATGAATATGCAGTAAGAGCTCATGATGAGGTAAGGGCTGAGGCAAAAAAAATAAATGAAGTGAAAAAACTTATAAGATAGTTTTAGAAAATAAAGAAGGAGCTAATTATGGAAAATCGTTTTTTTAAAATGTCAGAAGTTGCAAAGGAAGACCCAAAGCAAGCACTTAAAACTATGTTTTGTAATACTGATTTGTCATCAGCATCTATATGGGTAGTAAAGCCTGGTCAAGAAGTAAAGACTCATATGCACCCAAATGCAGATGATATATGGATAGTGATTGAGGGAGAAGGAGACTTCCATCCAGAGGTAGGTAAGGATGTGCATGTAAGTGCGGGCACAGTTATCTACAATAAAAAAGGTGAATGCCACGGCATCACAAATAATACTGACAAGGACTTAAAGTTTATAGGTGTGATAGCACCACATCCAGCTGAGTATGTGGCACTGCCATAGAAATATAATAAAGAGAAGCAAAATATAAAAGATAATTTTAAATAGGTGAGATCATTAGTTTTGATGCTCACCTATTTTAAAAATGAATAATGAAAGGATGTAAAATGCTAAAAGAATCAAAAAACTTAGATTTAAAAAAAGAAATGACTGATACATTTTTAAAAACTGTATCTGCATTTGCTAACTTTGGTACTGGTACTATTATTTTTGGTGTCGATGACGATGGTACTATTGTTGGTATAGATGATATGAAAAAAACTCGCCTTGATATTGAAAATAAAATCAACCAAAATATCAACCCTATACCTGATTACACATTAGAAGAAGATGAAAAAAATAATATTGTAAAGCTAGTAGTTAAAGAAGGAAAAGACAAACCATATTTTTACAAATCAAAAACTTACATGAGAAGAGACACTTCAACTGTTGAAATGGATAAATATGAACTTAAAAGATTTATAATGGATGTAGATAATATATCACTCGATTCTTTGAAAAGCAGTAATCAAGATTTGGAGTTTAGAGTATTGGAAAAGGCATTAAAAGAAAAAATGGGTATCGAGATATTTTCACTTGATACTATGAGAACACTAGAATTATATACAAAAGATTATGGCTACAATAAAGGTGCTGAACTTCTCGCTGATACTAATAAATATGAGGGAATAGATATTGTACGATTTGGCGAAAACATTAGCATTTTTCTTGATAGAGTAAGACTTAATAGAATTTCTATAATAGAGCAATATAACAAAGCTGTTGAGAAATTTGTGCAGTATTACACTTATGAAGAGGTTGAAGGTTTTTATAGAGTAAAAAAAGAAAAAATACCTGAAGATGCATTTAGAGAAGCCATAGCAAATGCATTAATTAATAGAGATTGGGATTCTGTCGCTAATATTCAAGTGTCATTTTTTGATGATAGAATTGAAATTACATCACCAGGTGGACTACCTAAAGGAGTAACAATAGAAGATTATTTGCATAAAGAATTATCAATTCCTAAAAATCCTATTATAGCAAATGTGTTTTATAGGATGGGGTTAATTGAAAGATATGGTACTGGAGTCCAAAGAATATGTGCTTTATATGATAATAATGAAAATAAGCCGATTTTCAATGTGTCAGAAAATTTAATAAAAATCACATTACCTTTATTGGGTAGTACTACCCCAATGACTACCCCAAACACTACCCCCAAACTACCCCCAAACTACCCCCAAACCACCCCCAAAAATGATAATGAGGTTGATACAAATAGTGTTAAGGATAGAATAATAAAAGCCATTAAAAATAATAAGAATATAACTAAAGAAGAATTGGCAGTAAAAATAGGAATAACTAAAGATGGAATTAAATATCACATAAAAAAATTGTCTGATGAAGGAATTATTAGTTATATTGGCACATCTAGAAATGGATATTGGAAAATATTAAAAGATAATTAGTATGCCAAGAGATAATCATTTACCTTATTCAAACTTAATAAATACCAATAAGCTATCTATGATGTTTAATGACACTGTAAATGCCAACATGAGCTATTTTCGTGATAAATTTTTAAGTAGAGTAAAACCAGGTGGAACTATACTTGACTTAGGGTGTGGTACTGGACGAGATAGTAAAGCATTTAAAGAAGCAGGTTATAAGGTAGTTGCAGTTGATGGGTCAAGTGAACTTTGTAAAATGGATACAAAACTAATAGGTCAAGAGGTAAAATGCATCACATTTGAAGATTTTGAACCAAAAGAAAAATATGATGGCATCTGGGCTTGCTCTTCACTTCTTCACATATCAAAGGATGAGATTAAAAAAGTAATAAAGAAATTATTGCCATATATGAATGACAATTGCATACTTTATATGTCATATAAATATGGTGACTATAGTGGTGAGAGAAATGATAGATTTTTTGTAGATATGACTGAAGATAGTGTAAATGAGATATTTAAAGATTTTATAAACTTATCAAAAATAGAAGAAGAAATAACCACTGATGTGCGACCAGGGAGAGGGGAGGAGAGGTGGCTGAATGAGTATTATATTAGATCAAAATAAAATGTAGAAACTGTTATTGATGTGATAACTGGGGGGGGCAATGAGTTATTTATATATAATTCGCGATAAAGCAAAAATTGCATGTAGAGAAAATGAGTGTGTTGTGGAATATGATGAAAATGAAAGAAGTTTAGTGCCAATAGAGACATTGGAGGGCATAGATATTTTTGGAAATGCTCAGCTTACTACTCAAGCAATTCATAAGTTTCTGTTAAAAGGGATTCCTGTGTCATTTTATTCAAAAAGTGGAAAATTCTTTGGGAAATTAATGTCAACAGGGCATATAAATGCAAAAAGACAAAGACAGCAAAGTTCATTAGGACTTAATAAGGAACAATGTCTAAAGTTTGACAAAAAAATAATAAAAGCTAAAGCTAATAATCAATTGATAGTATTGCAAAGATATAGCCGTTATAATGATGAAAACATTGAAGAAGAAAGAAAGAATATAAAAGCACTAATAAATAGAGTAGATTTATGTCAAGAAATAAATGAGCTAATGGGTTATGAAGGCAACATTGCAAAAAACTATTTTAAAGGATTAGGCAAATTGATTGATAAAAAGTTTAAGTTTGAAAAAAGAAGTAGGAGACCGCCTTTGGATGAGTTTAATTCACTTATAAGCTATGGTTACACAATTCTTTTAAATGAAATATATGGGAAAATTGAAAAACATGGACTTAATCCTTATTTCGGTTTTATGCATAGCGATAATGAAAATCACCCTACGTTATGTAGTGATTTAATAGAGGAATGGAGAGCAGTTATTGTTGATTCATTAGCTATGAGTTTAATTAATGGGCATGAAATTACAAAAGAGCAGTTTGAAAGAGATTTTGAAAATGGTGGTATATATTTAAATAAAGATGCAAATAAATTATTTTTAAAAAAGATTAATGATAAGTTATCAACAAATCAAAAATACATTGAAGACTATGAATATGAGGTTTCTTATCGAAGGGGTATAGATTTACAAGTTATGAATTTAGTGAGGGCTATAGAAGCAGAAGATCTATCACTTTATAATCCAATTAAAATAAGGTAATAATGAAAATACGAGAAGAAGAAAATTTAATATTTGAAACTATAGAAGAAGTAGGAGAAAAAGAGTATTATATTTTAGTAATTTATGATATAATTTCAAATAAGAGAAGAGTTAGATTTGCAAAACTTTTAAAAGGTTATGGGTTCAGGGTTCAAAAATCATCATTTGAGGCATATGTAAACAAAAGCGTTTTTAATAAACTGCTAAAAGAAATTGGAAGATTTGCAAATAAGACTGATACAATAAGGGTGTATAAGATACTTAGTAAAAATCAAGTTTATATGTTTGGAACGAATGAAGAAATTAAGCATCAAGAAATAATAATAATATAAAAAAAATAAAAGGTGATAGATATGAAGAGATATTTATTTTCAGCAATAGGTACAACAGACCCAATTAGAGATTTCCATGATGGCGCATTGTTGCATATCATAAGATATTTTAGTCCTGATTATGTGTGTTATTATATGACAAAAGGTATGATTGATATTGAAGAAGAAGATATAAAAAAAGAAGGTGTTGATAGATATTTATATTGTTTGAACATGATAAAAAAAGTGATTAATAAAGATTTTGCTGTTGAAGTGATGAGAGATGAGAAAATGGTTGATCCGTCTGATATGGATGTATTTTATAGGATTTTTTTACAAAAAATAAATGAAATAAATCAAAAGGCAAATGAAGAAACAAATGGTGAATATGAAATTTTATTAAATGTATCGTCTGGCACACCATCTCAAAAAGCTACTTTGCAAGTAATAGCAACATTAGGAAATGATAAAATAAAAGCTATACAAGTTAAAAGTCCACATAAAAAAGCAAATCCAAGAGAAGATAATGAAAAAGGATCTTTAATAAAGGATGTATGGGAAACAAATGATGATAATGGAACTAATGTAGAGAATAGAACAAATATATCAGAAGCAAAAAATTTTATTAAATTAGCAACTCAGCGGGAAATAATAAAAGAACTTATTAATAATTATGATTATTCAGCAGTATATGAATTGCTATGTATGCTTGGAAGTGATGAACACTTAAAGAGTCTAGTTAAATCTGCAATCTATCGTTTGGAAATGAATTTAAATCAAATAGGGGAAGGATTATCAGAAATAGAAAATAATAATTTTATAGTAAATGTTGGGAGCGACATTTTAAAAAATGTTGAATATATTTTAGGTTTGGGTATAAAACTAAAAAAGAATAATTATACTGATTTTATAAGAGGCATTACACCGATTATTGTTGATTTGTTTGAACGGGCGTGTATTAAAATAGACAAGAATATGATTAATAGTATTTGTGATGATGTACCTAAGAATATGCTTGGCAAAAAAAGGTATATTAAAAATATAAAATTGGATAAAATTAAAGTTTATGATTCGAATCTTTTAACTTTTTTAAATGATAAATATTTGGGGAGCGGTGGATTCAGGGAAGGAGAGGTAAGTTCTAGTACATACTTATTAATTATGGAATATTGTTTAAATAATAATATGCCTAAAATTAATCAAGATGAGTACGATATTGCAAAAAAACTGAGAGATGTGGAACAAAATGTAAGAAATATAGTGGCACATGAAATTGAATATATGTCTGATGAAAAGATAAAAGAAATAACCGGTATATCGGCAAAAAAAATATATAATATGATAGTTTTGTTTGCTAATTATTGTAATATGAAGATAGATGATGAAAAACTTGAATCATATAATAGAATGAATTGTTATATAAATGATTATTTAGATAAAATGTTTATATAAAACTATTTTAAAGTTTGATAATTACCTTTAAATTAAATTATATGAAAAGTATAAAAATTATATTAAATAAAAAAGTTAGTTTCAACAAAGGCAGTCGCCTTCAAGGTTATATTATGGAAAATCTTGATAGTGAGTATGCTGAGTATTTGCATACTATGCAATATCATCCATACACTCAATATATTGAAACTATTGATAAGGACACTTCTTTATGGCATATTAATTTATTAGATGGTCAGGCAATAGATAATATTAAAAAATTGTTTAATGTTGGAGACACTATTAAACTTGATAATGGTGAAGAGATATCTATTGTTGATATACAGTATGACGAAATAACTGAAGATAACTTATTAAAGGAACTCAGTATAGTAAAGCCTAATAGATATGCAAGAATTAAAGTCATCACACCAGCTGCATTTAAATCTTATGGCGAATACTATTTTTGGCCAGATGTAAAACTAATATTTAATAGTATTATTAATAGATTTAATAAATTTTCATCTAGTTTCACATTAGAAGACATTGACATAATTAATAATATTGTGGAAAATTTTGTAATTGCAGATTATAATATTAAAACTAGAAATTTTTATTTAGAAGGAATAAAGATAAAAGGGTTTGTTGGCAACATTACATTTAGATTTAATGGCACGATGCAATTAGCAAATATAGGCAATATGTTACTAAAATATGGAGAGTTTACAGGAATAGGAATCAAAACATCTATGGGAATGGGTGGGTTTAAAATAATAAAGGAGGACGAGTAACAATTGAATAATGAAAAGAAAAAAATTATCATAGGCTCTTTATGTCATGATTTAGGAAAAGTATTATATCGTGATTATAGTGTTGCTAACCATAGTGATATGGGGTATGATTATTTAAAAAATAAGGTTGGCATAAGTGACAATGAAATATTAGATCAAGTTAAGTATCATCATTCAAACAATATCAGAAATGCAAATCTTGATAATAATTCTTTAGCATTTATTACTTATATTGCGGATAATATAGCATCAATGTCGGATCGAAGAGAAGATATAAGTAAAAATGAGAAAAATGAAAAGTTATATGATAAGCATATAAGATTAAAAAGCATATTTAATAAGTTAAATAATAATGATGATCAAAAAGTTTATGAATTCGGAACTCTTGATGATAGAGAAGGAATGAAGATACCGATTGATGAAAAAATGATTAATAAAAATTTAGATGACAGTTTTTATGGAAATGTTGCAATTAAGATAAAAGATTGTTTTAACCAAATAGTAGATAGCAATAAGGAAATTAATGAAGATTATATTAACTCATTGTTAGAAACTATAGAGGCTACACTATCATTTGTTCCGTCATCAACTGATACTAACCAAGTTTCTGACATATCATTATATGACCATTTAAAGATAACATCAGCTTATGCAAGTTGTATATTTGATTATTTGAAAGATAAGAAAGTAGAAAACTTTAATGAATACTTGTATAAGAATGCAAATGCATTTTATGACGAAAAAGCATTTATAGTATTAAATTTAGATTTGTCAGGAATACAAAATTTTATATATGTACATAGTATTGATGCAAAAGGAATGTTGAAATCTCTAAGAACAAGATCGTTTTATTTAGAGATACTACTTGAAGATGTTGTGGATGAAATACTAAATAACCTTGAATTGTCAAGGGCAAATGCAATATATATAGGTGGTGGACATGCATATTTAATGTTGCCAAATACTGATAAGACTAAAGAAATAATTGAAAGGCAAATCAAAGAAGTAAACAATTGGCTTTTTAGTGTATTTGATATAAGATTATTTCTAGCATATGGATATAGTGAATGTAGTGCAAATGAATTGAGTGGAATGGAAAGTGAGAGTTATAATGAAGTTTTCAAGAAAACTCAAATAGAAGTTTCTGCACGAAAAATGAAAAAGTTTTCGGCAAAGGAAATACTTAAATTGAATGATTCACAAATGAATAATGGAGAGAGAGAATGCTCTATATGCAAAACTAATGATAAACTAATTGATGGACAAAATAAGTGCGAGATATGTGAGTCTATAGAGAATATATCTAAAGAAATTTTAAATAAAGATTTCTTTTTGGTCGTAAACCATTCTGACGATAACAAATTAAATTGCTTACCACTTCCGTTTGAAAAAGAGTTGATTTTTAGAAATGAAAAAGAAGTAAAAGAAATGGAAGATGGAAGAATCGTTAGATTGTATAGTAAAAATAGAAGTTATACAGGGAAAACTTTATCTAAAAAAATAAATTTTGCAGACTATTGCAATAATGATTTGTACACTTTTGAAGAATTAGCAAATGCATCATATGGTGGTTATAAAAAACTTGCGGTTTTTAGAGCGGATGTAGATAATCTTGGCAATACATTTATAAATGGATTTAGGCATAATAAGTATGGCACAAAGTATATGACATTATCAAGAAATGCAACATTTTCACGAATGATGTCGTTGTTCTTTAAAAACTATATAAATAATATTGCAAATGAGCCTTTTGATGATAGTTATATAGTGAGTGTGGAAGAAAGAAATGAATTCTTAAAAAATGAGGATAGAATATTTAAAGGACACGATTTAGCAATAATATACTCTGGTGGAGACGATATATTTGCAGTTGGTGCATGGGATGAAATAATTAATTTTTCTATACAACTACATAATAGATTTAAAGATTTCTCGCAAGGTACACTAACATTTAGTTGTGGAATAGGGCTATACAATGATTCTTTCCCAATATCTTCAATGGCAAGAATTACAGGTGAATTAGAGGATGTATCTAAGTCATATGAAACGAATGATAATGGTAAACTGCATAGCAAAGATGCAATAACATTATTTGGTAGTCCTATTGCAAATGAATTTGAAAATACATACCATTTTGATGAATTAATTGATAGTGTACTATGTAATAAATATGAAGCAATAAAGTCTTATTTTGAAAATAGAGACGATAAAGGGAGAAGCTTTTTGTATAAATTAATAGAGTTAGTTGATGATAGAAAAGAAAAAATAAACATAACTAGATTTGCTTATATATTAGCAAGAGCAAAGCCAGATACTGATAATGAGGACAAAATAAATGAGTACAAAAGTTTTGGTGATGATTTAATTAAATGGCTAAAAAATGAAAAAGATTCAAAAGAATTGCTTACAGCATTAAAACTATATGGATATTATTCAAGGGAGGAAAGTTAAAATGTATCAAAATAATAATAATAGGTCTTTTGGGAATAATAGCTATTCTCAAAAGGCTGAAGTAAAAAGTGTAAACATTCATTTTAATGAGAAAGATGAAATTACAAGCAGTGGCAAAGACTATGTAGATGTTGCTAACGATGTTGTAAAATCGTTAAAACCTGGTACACTTACAACTTCAAAAATACGTAGTATACTATCAATGATTGCTGAAATTTATAAGGTTACAGTAATTGATAAAAATCAAGTATTGAATAATGACATAGTTTCGCAATTGCAGTATTATAAAATAAGGTGTATATATGAAGCAGGTCGCGAACCAGCTGTTAAATATTTTATAAATAATGCAAATATTGATGGTTTAGTTAAGGAAATAGGAGATAGTAAGAAAAGGTTAATAAATTATTATCATTATATGGAAGCTTTGGTAGCTTGGTTTAAATATAATGGTGGAAAAGATTAGGAGGTTGATTATGTTTTTGAAAATTAGAGTCAAATCAGATTTGGAAGTATTAACTGGACTTCATATAGGAGGGAATTCGGCATTTGCTGCTATAGGAGCCATTGATAGTCCTGTAATTAAAGATAGTGTTACAATGGAACCAATAATTCCTGGAAGTAGTTTGAAAGGAAAGATTAGATATTTATTGTCAAAAAAATACAATACAAAACTTACAAAGAATCATAGTGAAGACGAAGAGTGTATTTTAAAACTTTTTGGTAAAGCTAATTCTGGAAATGATAAAGCTATACCATGTAGATTATTATTTAGTGATATTTATCCAACAAATGAAAATGAATTAAAGAATAAGGGTGTTCAAAGCCTAACAGAAGCAAAATATGAAAATACAATAGATAGATTAACCGCAAGAGCAAACCCAAGACAAATTGAAAGAGTAATAAAAGGAACAAAATTTGATTTTAGTGTAGTGTATACAATAAGTGGTGACGAGAATATAAAAACTAACGAAGTAAAAGCAGATTTGGAATTATTTTATGATGGTATTAAATTGTTGGAGGATGATTATCTTGGTGGCAGTGGGACAAGAGGATATGGAAGAGTAAAATTTGACAATTTTGAGACAAAAGTATTAAGTTATAAAGATATAGATAAAAATGAAGTAGAAAAAATAATACAAGATATATTTAAGGTGAATGATGAAGTTTAAAATTTATAAATTGCAATTTAATACCCCAGTGCATTTTGGCGATGGAAATCTTGATGAAACAGATATGACATTTAGAAGTGATAGATTATTTTGTTCGCTATGTATTGAAATGCTGAATAAATATGGAAAAATGGTTTAGATCAGTTTATAGATTTAGTCAAAACTGATAAATTATATTTGTCGGATGCAATGCCTTATTATGAAGAAGAGTATTATATGCCTAAACCTTATATTACTATAAATAGAGATGATAAAATTGAAGAAAATGGTAAGTCCGATAAGAAAAAGATAAAAAAAATGAAATACCTTCCTGTATTAAAGTTACAAGAGTTTATAAGTGGAGATTTCAATGATGCTGGAGAAGTTAATAAAAATTTAAAAATGCTTGGAAATAAAAATTATACTACTCGTTCGACAATAAATCGTGAAAATGATGTGGCAAAACCATATCCTGTCACATCATTTAGCTTTGCAAAAAATGCAGGACTATATATTTTGGTTAAATATGAAGATGAACAGATCATAAATCTTATAAATGAATTATTAATTGAACTTGGTATTAGTGGTATTGGCGGAAGAAGAAGTTCAGGTTATGGGAAGTTTAGCATTACAAGTGTTAGTGATAGTGATAATATCATAAATGAATTTGATAAGTTGATAAATCATAAAAAAAGTATTCAAATGACTATCAGTGTTTGTCTTCCTAAAGAAGATGAGATAGAAAATGCTTTGGATAGTGCTAATTATGTGGTTATAAGGAATGGTGGTTTTGTAGATAATGTATATAGCATAAAAAATGTGAAGAAGAAAAATATCTATTATATCTCTAGTGGTTCTTGCTTTAAAAATTCTTTTGATGGAGATGTGTACGATGTTTCTTTTGATAAAGAAAATCCTATATATAGATATGCAAAACCTTTCTTTTTGAATATGGGTGAATAATATGAATGATTTTTATAAAGTGTATGAGATAACTGCAGAAGTTAAAACTCCTATATATATAGGGGCAGGGACGACATTGTCAAAAAAAGATTATTATGTTGATGATAAAGAGCACAAGATATACATTGTTGATGTAAATAAATTAATTAGAAGAAATAGTAAAATATTATCTTTGTATGAAGATTATGCAAAGGATATCACAAAAACTTTTAATGAATGGATTGAAAATGATTCAGTTAAGATGTATTTAAATACTGATATAATAAAGAACGATTACACAAAGTATGTTGTAGGTATTGGAAATACTGCTATAAGAGGTGGTAAACAACAAATTAGTACTAATAGAAAAGATAATAAAACAAATAATATAGATGAATTTATAAAGAATGCCTATAATGAACCATATATACCGGGAAGTAGTTTGAAGGGAGCTATTAGAACAGCAATTCTTTCAAGTGAGTTGTTGAATAGCACTGATACAAAGTTTAAAAGTAATAGTTTGGAACAATTGTTAAAAGTAATAGAAGGTATGAGTGATAGGACTATAAAGGGATATAGTGCAAAAAATATTGAAAAGCAGTGCTTTAATAAATTGGATAGAACTGACAAGCGAGAAGATGTAACTAATGATATATTTTCGTATATTAGTATAAGTGATAGTGACTCAATTGGTTTGAATTCATTAGTTTTGTGTGAAAAAAATGATGTAGATGAAAATGGAAATGAGAGAAAAAGTAATCTACCTTTAGTTAGAGAGTGTGTAAGACCTAAAACAGAAATTAGATTTAGAATTAATGTTCAAAATAATAGCAAAGTATATCAAATTGATAATATATTTAAAAAAATAAAATTCTATTCAGATTATTATTTAAAGTACTTTAATAGACATTTTAAATTATCTCTAGCAAATTACAATGGGATATATATACCTATAGGAGGAGGTGTAGGATATATTTCTAAAACAGTGACTGATGAAGTAGCAAGTGATGGAAAAGGTGCTTATTATATAAGTCAAATACTCGGAAACATCTTTCGTAATCATAAGCATTTCAATGATTATAAGAAAGGTTTTGCACCGAGACTTGAAAAATTAACAAAATATGATGACCAATTAGTTCTTATGGGACTTTTAGAGATTAAAAAAATTTTTGAGCCGAAAACTAATAATTTTATATTGAATAATTAAGGTTATAGCGGGCAGGGATAACATAGATAGAACCCCGATAGGGGACGAGAACATTTACAAGGAGCATCGTTTTAATATCGTTTTCAAAGATAACATAGATAGAACCCCGATAGGGGACGAAAACAGTTTTTTGTGTTTCATCAATAGTAACATCTTTCAAGAAGAACCCCGATAGGGGACGAAAACATATTGCCTGTGTCTTGTCTTTCTATGATGTCGCAGATAATATAGATAGAACCCCGATAGGGGACGAAAATTATTCACAAGTTGTATTAAGTGCATTTTTGTCAAAAGATAATATAGATACAACCCCGATAGGGGACGGAAAGATTATTAATAAAAAGGAGATAATTTCTATGTTCGATGACGATTTTATGAATGACATGCTTCTAAACCCAGATTTATATGGGATGGAGGATGAGGAAGAAGACGATTACGATAAAACAGATGATTTTGATGATAACGGCGGTGAGGATGATTAAATCTTGGAGCATTTCCAAGATTTTTTATTGAAAAATATTTAAAAATAGTGTATAATTAAATAGAAAAATAAAATTTCATTTTGGCTATATTATGATTTATAATTATATTGTTAAAAAATTTAAAAATGGAGAGCCGTTCTTCTTATCAGAGTTGCCTGCTAAATCCAAGTCCTATTTGAAACTTGAAATGAAAAGACTTGTTGATAAGGGGCTTGTTTCGCGATACTTAAAAGGTGTTTATTATTTGCCTTATAAAACTATTTTGGGAACGGAAGGGAAAGTTTCTTTTAATGATTATATTAAAAAGAAGTATTTTTTTGATGGAAATAATCCAATAGGATATTTGACAGGAGTTGCACTTGCTAATATGTATGGTTTTACCACTCAGGTTTCAGCAGTTTATAGTATCGTGAGTAATGCAGCCACGACAAAAGAAAGGAAATTGAATATAAAAGATAGAAGAGTAATTATTTATAAACCATATGTAGAAATTACAAATGAAAATGTGAATGAATTAGAGTTTTTGGAACTTATGCGAATTGTTGATGTATATGCTGAATATAAAGCTGATGAAATAAAAAAAGGAATAGATAAGTACATTACAAATAAAATGATTGATTTTAAAAAAGTAAAAAAATACATAACTTATTTCCCTAATATAGTATATAAAAATATTTATAAATATGGAGTTGTGAATGAGCTGGTATAAAGATAAAATTGAGGCATGGAAAGAAATAATTAAAGACACAGCTGATAAAACTGGCAAAACCGAATTAATGGTTGAAAGAGATATAATTCAATCAATATTTTTGTATAATTTGAGTAAAGATAACAAAAATTTAATTTTCAAAGGTGGAACTTGCTTATCAAAAGTTTATGATATTATTGATAGATTTTCAGAAGATTTGGATTTGTCTTTAAGAATAAAAGCAACTGAAAGTGAAAAGAAAAAAGTTTATGAATTAATTTTAAAAACAGGAAAAGATTTAGGATTAGTTTTGACTAATGAAGAAGATATAAAATCAAGATATAGTTATAATAAATACAAATTTGAATTTAATTCTCTTTTTACAACCAATATTCAAAATATAATTGTGGAAACTAGTTTCTACCAAATAATTAATGATTGCAATATTAAAAAAGTATCTTCATTTATAGAAAAAAGTGACAATAAAAACATATTATCTAATATTTGTGATAATTTATTTTTTGAAATGCCAGTTCAGACATTAGAGCGAACTTTGATTGATAAAATATTTGCTATATGCGATTATTATTTAGAAAATATGAGAGAACGAGATTCAAGACATATATACGATATTTGTAAGATATATAACAATATTGACATTAATGAAAAAGCATTTATAAAACTATTCAATGAAATTAGAATTGAACGAACAAAGCACAAGAATAACCCATCTGCTGAATCAAAGTTTTGTATTAATGATTTACTAAAAGAAATAGTTGAAACTCAGTTTTATGAATCTGATTATAATAATATTACTACTCAGCTGTTATATGAGTATGAGAGTTATGATGATGTAATAAAAAATGGTGTACAAAAAATTATTGATTCTGGAATTATAATAAAATGTGAAAATGTATAGAGACTGGACAATGAGGAAGAATAGAATTTTATGAAAAATGATGATTTTGATAAAGATGACGATGGTGAAGATTAAATCTTGGAGCATTTCCAAGATTTTTTATATTTTTTTGTAAAAATGCCTACCGCTTACCTAATCTGATTTTGTCAAGTCTTGACAAGTTATAATCATTGTGGTATATTAGCACCACTCAAAAACAGAAAAAAGGAGTTAAAGAATTAAATTTAGTAAAAAGAGACGAATTTTGTGAGAAAAAATTGATATTTATAATCTTTGGACGGCATTCTAAAATAATGATTATGGAGAATGCGGCAGAAAAAAGATTATTTTGCGGAACTTATGGAGAGTAATTGAGAGACTGGCTCGAAGACATTACACCAACCTGTGCGCACAAGGTGGTAAACCCAGATGGATAAGGACTACAAGAATACAGTTATTGTGGTATCTTGGAGTCACCAAGATATTTTTATTTTTAGGAGGTGATTTATGCAAACTAAGATTTATTGTAAAGAGCAAAAGAGAGGTACATTATCATTTTATTTAAATCATATGGGAGTTGACTATTTCCTATTTTATCAACATTTTAAAAGTGGAACAAATGATTATTACAAAAATGGCGTAAGTTTAGATGAAGCAATAAACTATTCAAGAGGACAAAGGAACAGGGCTGTATTTAAGACAATGGATAAAATACCGATGTATATAAAGTATATTGAGAAAGAGAACAACATACAAGTTCTTAATAAAACGAAGGCAAAGAATATTAGCTATATGACTGAAAAAAAGATGAAAAGTATAGCTTAAGATTATGGGAATAAGGAGAAAATCAATGAATAAATATGAAGTAGAATTTACATATTTGACTTATGATGAGAACGATGACATTCATGATGGAGGGCCAGTGCAATTTACTATTGAAGCAGACTGCAAGGAGTGTGCATTTGAAGAAGCCTATGGAACTGCACTTGAGATGGATGGTGTAGATGAGGTTACTGATATGACTATAACATGCAAAGAGACTAGCGAAAAATATAATTTAAATGATATTGAGAAGTATCTTGAGAAAGAAGAAGAAAAGAGAGCAAGAGAACTTAAAGAAAGAATTGAGAAATGTGCAACAAAGTATAGAGATTCAGAAAGAGTAGGTTTACTTAGAAAACTTTATGATGATACTATGATAATTTTTAAGAAAGAAGTTGAAAACGAGATTAAAGAATTGACAGTAGGTGAATTTACAAAACATTTCAGTGTGTATATTGATGATGAAACATTTGTATCGTTATTCGATAATGCACCATCAAATAACTGTAAGTTTTATATAGCTCTTATGTATTGCGCAAGCGCACATTCATTGAGTAATATTGAAAGTGAAAACCCAAGCGGTTTTGAGATAGATGTCGAGGCGATGAAGCAATATTTAGAAACTAAACTAACAGCATCAGATTATAAATATTTAAGAGATGAAGTTGCAAACTTCCCAATGTCAAAGACATTTTATAATAGCATGATAGAAGAATTGGAAAAGAATGGGAAGGTTGACTTGGATAAGGTAGAAAGAGTTGGTAGTGAGATATATTTAGTTTAAAAAAGGAGAAAAAATAGTATGGAAAGAGCGATTAAGGTAAAAGGGAAAGCAGTTCATTATGTAAAGCCAGATATGCAGAGGCTTGAGTTTAATTTTTCGCTATTGCTTGAAAAATATGAAAAGTGCTTAGAAACATTTGATAAAATGCATAAGGCCATTCATAATAGTTTTAAAAAACAAGGATTTGACACAGAAAATTTGAAAACAACAAAATTTGATATTGATAAAAATTTTGTATACTTTGATGATAAAGTTGGGAAGAAGACATATAGAAAAAAAGAATTTGCTGGCTATGAATTGAAAGTTGCATATAGCCTTGAAACACCATTAGATGTGAAGGAATTGGTAAAACAGCAAGAGGCAATTAATGAAGTATTTAACGATTATAAAACTAAGGAGTTTTCAATGAATACTTCATATTTTATAAAAGATATGGAAAAAGTTAACAATGAATTACTTAAAGATGCTGTGAAGGATGGAATGAGTAAAGCCCAGGTTTTAGCAGAAGCTTCAAATGAAAAACTTGGATCAATTCAAACAATTAATTATTCATGGACTGATATTAGAATCAGTAGCGATAGTTGTTATTTTAAAGATGAGTTATTACTTGGTATGGATGTCGGTAGTTATAGGAGGTCACCTATCATTTCTGAAAACATCGAAATATTTGTCAAGGATATTAAAACGGAGGCAGAAGTTGATTTAGTATATGGTATAAAATAATTTTATTTTTAGGAGAAAAAATGAAAATTGATAATTATAATGCAATTGAAAAAGAAGTGAAAATATGGTTTGACATTGATTTATGTAACAGTCTCAAGTTAATTTCAACTGATGGGAGTTTTGATAAAAATTTAAACAAAATAGTTAATTACTATAATGAAAATTCTGAAGAGTCTTTAAGATTACTTAGAAAATGTATACACGAGATTAAAGTTCGGATGTTGGAAAAACAATATAACTGTAAACTGAATGGTGAGCACGGATATAATATCATAAAGATTATAAAGGATTATGATTTGAATCAATTGGCAGATGCATTAAACTTTGGTATTTGGCTAAAACAAGAGCTTTATAATGCAGGCGTAGGAAGTTTTTATGACATTTGCTGGGGGATAGGTGGAAGCAGTACTGGTAATAAGGGTGGTGGACACGATTCTCTTGATTCACTTGAACTAACAGTGAGAAGTTACAATGCACTTAAAAGAGCGGGGATTAACACCATTGATGAATTAAGGAAGTTGAGCCTTGAAGAACTTAGAAATATTAGAAACCTTGGTCAAAAGTGTTTTGAAGAGATAGTGAGTAAACTTGCTGATAGAGGTTATGTTTTGAGCGATGAGTCAGATGAAGGCAGTAATAATGTAGTTCACACAAATGCTAAGTCAATCAATTTAAGTGATAGGTGTCGTGACGAGATAATTAAGAGGTTTAATGCCGTAGGAATTTTATTAAGAATATAAAATAGAGGAGCAATTATGAAAAATCTTGATTATGATTATGATGATAGAATTAATGACGAGGATAGCACTGAGCTATAAGGCTTGATGATTTAGTAGGTATTATGTGAAAGTAAAATAAAAAGGAGCAAAATAATGGAGAAAAACAAAGATTTTGTTTTAACTAAGGACGATTTTACAGTAACAGGTAAGACTCAGGCAGTAGATGAGGCAAGTAATTATAATTTTGTCAACAAGTTTGGAACTGGAATGTTTTGGTGGACATTTTCTATTGGGGATAACTTGACTACCAATAGGGGTATTACTATTGGAAGTACTATGAAAGAAGTATTTAAAAAATATTGTGAAGAAGAAATATTTGATTTTGTTCCATATGATGATGTGCTATTTCAAGGCACACTTCAACTTCATGAAGATGAATTTCTAAAACAAGAAATAGATTTTGCTGAAAGCAACAAAGTTGACTTTAGTGATATTAATGCAATAAAGAAAGTAATAAGCGAGCAGTATCTTGGTGATTTTAAAAATTTGAATGGTGGTGAAAAGTGGGTTGAGTATTCATTTCCTGATGTTGACACAAAAATAATTTATGTGCTTAGATTTTATTTTGATAGTGATGAAAAAGTTGTTCTTATTGGATTTTATAATATTGATTGTAATTTGAAAGAATCAAATCCAGTAATTGATTATAAAACAATTTATGACTTACAGTATGTGGCTTTGCCTGCTATATTGTTTTATAATACAAAAGATATTATTAGAAGCTTGGTAGAAGATACATATGGATTAATTTCTTCATTTTATGCGAGAAATTTGATAGCTTGTCCATACGATAAAGAAGATTTTGTAACTACCAATAAAATAATCTATGTGGATAATGATACATTTAATTTACTTACAATCAAATTTGATATACCTATGACTGGTATTCTTTCAAGAGAAATCCGTATAGCATATAGTAATGATTTTAAAAATGTAAGGTATTTTACTATTGAAACAGATGCTTTAGATGAAGATGAGAATAATATTCATTTTTGTGAAGTTTTTAAAGGTGGCAGAGAAAATTATGGTCAAATGACATATGATGAAAGTGTCATTGAAAAAGAAATTATTGATATATACACCAACAAGATTGTTACTACTGGTATGGTAACAAAGTTTCCTAAAAGAAAGCCTAAAAAGAATGAAATAAATAAGAATGACAAACCTTGGATTGGAATTAGAGGAGAAAGCATTTCTGAATTTAATATGTATGAGCCTGAGAGTAAGCTAAAAAATGTTCAAGGCGTCTTGATATATTGTTTAGAACTTGGTTCGCCATTTAAAGAATGTAATTTAGATTTTGACACTGAAAATATAATAACTAAATTTGATGATAAAGAAGTAGCAAATGGAGAGGCTTTAAAGGCATTAATAGATGAACATGAGCCTGGCGATAAAGTAAAAGTCACAATAGATGTTTATGACAGTAAAAATGATGCATTATTACCAAGAGATTACATAATAACTATTAGCTCTAAAAATGATGAAACTTATAAGATAGATATTGATTATGAAACAGTAAGTAAGACGGCTCAATTTATGAAAATAAGAAACAATAAAAAATAATGAGGAGGAAATATGAAGAATTTTTATTTTAATTGTTATAAGTGCGACGACAGCAACGACGACAGAGAGCCACTTTCAGGCGACGACATTGAAACTCAAGATGACTGGGAAGTGTGGCAGAGATTTATTAATGGCGAAGGTGGGTAGTAAAATTGTAGTTTCGCGGGAGTATTTAAGTTTGCACTAGGGGAAGAATTGCCATTTGAAAAGCTTGAAAAATGTATAAAATTTCACTTGAAAAATGTATAAAAAATAACTTGAAAAATGTATAATTTTTTGATAGAATTTTGTATATAAGAGGTGAATTTATGAGAAATGATAGGTATCTTCCAAGAATAGTAGATGATAAAGTGTCCAATCTGCTTAAAGTTGCGGGGGCGATTTCGATTGTAGGTCCTAAGTGGTGTGGTAAATCTTGGACTGCAAAATATCATGGAAATAGCTTGATAGAATTGGACAGAAAAGAAAATATTGATAGAGCAAAAGTTAGTTTAGAATATATTTTAAATCTTGAAAAACCTGAAGTAATTGATGAATGGAATGCTGTGCCAGAGGTATGGGATGAAGTGCGACATAAATGTGATGAAGATGATGAAAAAGGAAAGTATATTTTAACATGCTCAACTAAACTTGATGAAGATGATGAAAAAAAAATATTCCACTCAGGTGCTGGTAGGATAATAGAGTTAAAAATGCATACTATGAGTTTATATGAATCAAAAGATTCATCAGGAGATATTTCATTAATGGATATGTATAATAACATTAATATTGCTAGGCAAGTTAAAAAGACGAGTATATCGGATTTATGTTATTTTATAATAAGAGGAGGATGGCCTGGTAATATAGATGTTGACAGAAAGAATGCAGGAATATTGCCAAGAAGTTATATAGAGTCAGTATTAAATAAGGATATTAAAGTAGGAACAAATTTTAACAAAAGTAAAATGTTGTTGTTATTAAAATCACTTGCGAGAAATGAATCAACAATTGTAGGTATTCAGACACTAATTTCTGACATTGAAGATTATGAAAATAACAAAGAGTTGAAAATGAGTAGAATAACTATTAATAGTTATCTAGATATACTAGAGTCATTACATCTTGTTGAAAACCAAGAAAATTTCAGCACAAGTTTACGTTCAAAAAATAGAGTTGGGAAGGCGTGCAAGAGACATTTTGCTGATGTATCTATTGCAGCAAGTTTATTAAACTTAACGATTGATAAATTAGCTAATGATGTAGAAACACTAGGGTTTTTGTATGAAGCTTTAGTTGAAAGAGATTTAAGAATTTATATTGAAGCATTAAATGGAAAAATATATCATTTTAGAAATAACACAACACAACTTGAAGTAGATGCTATTTTAGAGTTTGAGGATGGAGAATATGCTGCTTGCGAAGTAAAACTTGGAGCGGGACAAATAGGAGACGCATTATCAAGTTTAAAAAAATTCTATGATAGTGTGATTAAAAAGCCAAAATTTATGTGCGTAATAGTTGGAACAATTGATATGATATATAGAGATAATGATACAGATATATATATATTGCCAATTACGGCCTTGAAATAAAAAACTTATGGCGAGCAATAGAGATCTTATAATAGTTAGATAGGAGGTAAATATTGAAGTCATATACATATGTTTTGTCTGACATTCATGGGCAATATGATGCATTTATAAAAATGCTTGAAAAGATTAAGTTTAGCGATGACGATATTTTATATGTTAATGGTGATGTCTTAGATAGAGGACCAGAACCAATCAAAACTCTTTTATATATTATGAAATGTAAAAATATCAAAATGCTAGCAGGAAATCATGAATATATGGCCGCCTTATGTTTAGACTTTTTATTAAAAGATATTGATGAAGAGTTAATTGAAAATATTTCAGAGCATATGCTTGGATTACTTAGTGAGTGGAAAATGAATGGTGGGTCAGCTACTATGAACGAGTTATTTGGCTATGATAAAGAGACAAGAAACAAGGTAAATGAATATATTAAGAAACTAAAATTATATAAAAAATTAAAAGTAAATGATAAAGATTTTATACTTGTTCATGGTGGTCTAGGTCATTTCAGTGAAAAGAAGAAACTAAGTGAATATAATATAATGGAACTTGTGTGGGAAAGACTAGATTATGATAGACAATATTTTAAAGATAAATATATAATCACTGGACATACTCCAACGCAAGTAATTGAAGGAAACCCAAAACCAGGATATATTTATATAAATAAAAATAATATTGCGATTGACTGTGGCTGTAGTTTTAAAGAGAGACTTGGATGCCTAAGACTTGATGATTTTAAAGAGTATTATGTAGAAATAAAATAAAGAGGGAAAAAAATGGAGCTCTTTTATGAGCCCCATTATTTTTTCATATTTTTTAATTCTTCAAATAGCTTCAAATCATCTTCGGTGATTTTAAGATTGGTGTCAATAGTATTTCCATCTGGATAAGTAAGTTTTAAATCAATAATAGTGTCTACTTGAAAACCATTCTTTTGAACTGCCTTTACAAATTGTGGAAATTTAGGGTGATTTTTAGTGAATTTAGCCCACATTCCACCAAGTTTTAGCATCATTCCAAAATCCATATTGCCTCCTTAACAATCTATAATTACTATAATATTATACCATATTTAGTGAGAAAATTGTTAAAAAATATGTAAATATTATATTGACAAAAGGCTTAATTTATTATAAAATAATATGACTTGCCGACGAGGGTTGGCAATGTATTTTTTTGACATTTGAAAAGATGTCTAAATCATATGGACAGGTATCGAAGTGGTCATAACGAGGCGGTCTTGAAAACCGTTGGGCAGCAATGCCACCAGGGTTCGAATCCCTGCCTGTCCGCTCGTAGGGGCGAGTTATACGAGCCCTTTATGAATAAGTACAATGACTAGTTTTTCACCTTGTAAAAGAACAAGTTGTAAATTGCCTAGTCATTGCCACGAGAGTAAACTCTCGTTGTACAATGACAACAAAATATTCAGACAAACCCGAAAATTGTTTTGAAAAAGTATGTATATGAATGTAGCAAATGGAAAGCTCGCTTTCCGATTTGCGTAATGAATATACATAAAACGCGGGGTGGTTGTTTCCTTTTAAAACAACATGACACCGCGTTTCGAACGCAGTAAAGAAAGATAAGAAGTTGAGCAAACAACTATAAAAAGCGAAGTCAGCGAGAGCTGTAAAATCAAACTAAGCTAATCGATGTAATTGGTTAGTTAAAATATTTTAACAAGAGAGTTTGATCCTGGCTCAGGATGAACG
>JAEEGL010834033.1_pt1 | contig 33954 bp, 30 predicted proteins | sample 9134231 | NCBI WGS metagenome assembly JAEEGL01 (sample SAMN16246548, study PRJNA631951) | gut metagenome | biome: gut microbiome; feature: rumen; material: fiber-attached | host: Bos | place: Iran: Karaj | collected 2018-10 | reverse complement strand
TTTACGCCGGGGAAGTATTCTACACCTTCTGCGGGCATGGGAAGAGCTTCGAGATTCTTTAAGATTTCGGAGAAATCAATTCCTTCGATAATCTTACCGTACTTCTTAAATGAGGGGTCTGTTACTTTTTTGATTTCCATAGTTTTCTCTCCTTTATAATATTTGCCGTAAATACGGTTATTTTTATTTCCATTTTTTGTCGGGGCAGGAGGACCGTTTGTGGGCGGCGCGTATTTCGACGAAGCATCCGCAGGCCGCGCACGTTCCCGCGTTTAACTTTGTGCATTCCCTGCAGACATCAAGCCTTGCTTTGTATAAAGCGTCATCGCTTCTTTCTTCTTTTTTGATGACGTCGACGTGCTTTCCTATCATTTCCCTGTAGGCTTCTTCGCCCATCTCGGAAATGAGGCACCGTCTGCATATCTTTTTGGATTCCATGATTATACGGTTACTTCGATGTGAAGCACGCTGCAGGTGGGAATCGTATATTTTAATTTGTCGTTTTCAAACGAAATCTTATCGAATGCTTCGGTTTTTACGACGTCGGGATTGTCGAATGTGTTGTGATCGTCCATCTTTCCGGTTACTATTTCGGCCTTTGCACCTTTTATGACGCTGCCGAGTATTTCGCTTTCGACTTCGGCTTCCTCGTCGAGGGAAAGGTTCGTAATCGTAATATGAATCTTTCCGTCCCCGTCAACGGATACGGATTCGGTAAGATTGGGTACTTTGTATTCGTCCTCGAGGCCGATTGTCTTGGTGTCGATGCTGCTTTCCAAAAGATCGTTGTCCTGATGGGCGCTGTACATCTTAAATACAAAATACGTGGGCGTTTTAACCATCTTTTCGCCTTCGGTTAAAATTACGGCCTGAAGCACGTTGACAAGCTGTGCGATATTTGCCATCTTGACTCTGTCCGAATGCTTGTTGAAGATATTTAAATTAATGCCGGCAACAAGCGCATCACGGATGGTGTTCTGCTGATAGAGGAATCCGGGGTTCGTGCCTTCTTCGACATCGTACCAGGTTCCCCATTCGTCAACCATAAGTCCGATTTCTTTTGCCGCATCGTATCTGTCCATTATTGCGGAATGTTTTGTGATGTATTCATCCATGTACAGAGTCTTTGCAAGAGTCATGTACCATTCTTTTTCGTTGAATACCGTTGCGGAACCCTTCTTTGACCAGTCGTAGGGCAGAGTATAATAATGCAGGGTCAGACCGTCCATGAAACCGTGTGCATTGTTCCATGAACCCGATCTGTCAAAGCACTTTTTGAGTACGGTTTCGGTCCATGCGTAATCTTTGTCCGAAGGACCTACCGCAAGTCTTTTGATTTTCTTGTCGGGATTGTAATTTTTGACAAATGTCTGATAATGTCTGAAAAGATCGGAATAATACTCGGGGCTCATATTTCCGCCGCAGCCCCAGGTTTCGTTTCCCACACCGAAATAATCAACGTCCCACGCTTCGTCGCGGCCGTTTTTTCTTCTTAAATCCGCCATCGGGGAAACGCCTTCGAATGTCATGTATTCTACCCATTCGCTCATTTCTCTGACGGTTCCGCTGCCGATATTGCCGTTAATATATGTCTTGCAGCCCAGCTGACGGCAGAGTTCCATAAACTCGTGCGTTCCGAAACTGTTGTCTTCCACGACGCCGCCCCAGTTGGTATTAATCATTTTCTTTCTCTCGGATTTTGCTCCGATGCCGTCCATCCAATGGTATTCGTCGGCAAAACATCCGCCGGGCCATCTCAAAACGGGAATCTTCATTTCCTTCAGGGCTTCGACAACATCCGTACGCATGCCTTTAACATTCGGAATGTCCGAATTCTCTCCGACAAAAATTCCTTCGTAAATACATCTTCCGAGATGCTCCGAGAAATGGCCCTGGATTTCAGGATTGATATGACTCTTGATATTTGTCGGATTGACGATATGTCTGTACATTTGTTTCTCCCTAAGAAAAAAATATTGCGGTTAGTTGCCCGAACAAAGTTAGGCAAAAACCCACAATTAATATTATACATAAATTTAAAAATAAATAAACCAAAAAAGACCCATATTTTACCATGTAGACTTTGTGGTGTTTTTATCTATAATTTGTCGGTAAAACCGCTTCGTTTATTTGTCCCCGTTTTCGCATTCTTTTGTTTCGGAAAATCTGTATTTTGTGACGTGTTTTAATGAACTTTGTCAATAGTTTGAAAAAATATTTTAAATATAATAAAGAATAGCAAAATTTTGTCCTCGTATATCGGACAAAAATATCGTACGGAGGGCTTCTATGTTAAAGACAGTTATGACCGAAAACGGCCTTGTTCGCGGTCTTTCGGGCAACAATACCAGAATATCGGTTTTTAAGGGAATTCCTTTTGCGGCTCCGCCCGTGGGCGATTTGAGATGGAAGGCGCCGCAGCCCGCCGCAAACTGGGAAGGCGTAAGGGACGCATACAAATTCGCTCCGATTTCCATGCAGGACGTTCCGGGTCTCTCGGACGATATCTACGTTCGCGACTGGCATGTCGATCCCGAAATCGATATGGATGAGGACTGTCTTTACTTAAATGTATGGACCAATGCCAAAAGCGATACGGACAAACTTCCCGTTCTCGTCTGGTTTTTCGGGGGCGCTTTCCAGTGGGGATACACTCCCGAAATGGAATTCAACGGTGAAAACATTGCCAAAAGAGGAATCATCGTCGTGTCGGTCAACTATCGTCTCGGCGCATTCGGTTTCCTCGCTCACGACGAACTTTGCAAAGAAAGCCCCGACGCTCCCTCCAACTTCGGTCTTCTCGACCAGCAGGCGGGCATCAAATGGGTTAAAAGAAATATAGCCGCATTCGGCGGAGATCCCGACAATATCACGATCATGGGTCAGTCCGCGGGCGGAGGCAGCGTTTTTTCGCACATTACCGGTTCTTCCCAGGGACTCTTCCAAAAAGCCGTTATTTTAAGCGGAATCATCGGTTTCCCTTATTTTGACGATCCCGTAATCGTTCCGAGAACTTATGAGGAGGCAAAGGAAAAGGGCGCCGAATTCATTAAATCCCTCGGCGTAAACTCCGTAGAAGAAGCACGTAAGCTGGATGCGGCATTCGTTCGCGACAAAGCAAGCGAATTCAGAATCGGCACCGGATTTTTCTTCTGCCCTACAATCGACGGCTGCTTCCTTAAGGAAACACAGACCAAGGCTTTCCTCGAAGGAAAACATGCGCATGTTCCGATGCTTTCGGGAAATACCGGCGATGAATTCAAGAGCTTCATCCAAGCCGAAAACGACGAGGATTTCGAAAAGAAAGCACGCGAATTATTAGGCGACAAAGCCGACAAATTCCTTTCTTTCAAGGAAGCACATGTCAAAACCGGCAATCTCTACGCAAAAGCCGAAGGGCTCGAGTGCGCCATAAAGGGTATATTCGAACACAATGACAAAAACTGTTATTACTATATCTTCAACGCCGACATTCCGGGCTGGGACAATCCCGGAACCTTCCATTCGGTAGATCTTTGGTTTTTCTTCGAAACACTGGGTCTTTGCTGGAGACCTTTTGTCGGAAGACATTTCGACCTTGCAAGACAGATTTGCAATTATCTTTGCAATTTCGTCAAAACCGGAGATCCCAACGGAAACGACGCCGACGGAACTCCCATGCCGCTCTGGGTTCCCTACACGAAGGAAAACAAAGCCGGAATGGATTTTACGCAAAACGGCCCCGTTCCCACGGTAAGAGAATCGGAATTCAACGAATTCATCAAAGACTGGCTGGTTGAAAAAGGCTTGAAGAGATAAAGGTTTTACATCAAATCCGAAAGGTTCAAAATACATGTTCAAAAAACTTTTTCCGGCCCTTATTTTCCTGATAACGGGCTTATTGTTTGTCGGCTTCGGCATTTACGTGATTTTCTTTCACACCAACGGCTTTTTGCCCACTACAGCCACTATAGTCGAAATCAAAAAAGTATCCGAGCCCGGCAACGAAACCAGACAATACATCACCCGCGTAAAATATACCGTTCCCGAGGCGGAAGGATACGAATTCACTTCAAACATGGATTATTACAACAGCACTTACAAAGTAGGCAAAAAGATACTGATTTACTACGATCCGGCCGTTCCTCTTCACATCAAGGGCAACAGCAAAAAACTCGGTATCTTTGTCATTATAGCCGGGTTGCTTTCCGTTTTGGTTTCCCCCGTTGTTTATAAAAAAAGCGCCTCGGATTCTCCGAACCCCGAAGACCCTTATTAATACCTCAACGGCTTTTTTGAAAGGATTTTTAATGAGACAGGCATTTAACCCCTATTTACCTTCTTACGAATACGTTCCCGACGGCGAACCCCATGTTTTCGGCGACAGGGTATACGTATACGGATCGCACGACAGATTCGGCGGACATTTTTTCTGCCAGAACGATTATGTCTGCTATTCCGCTCCCGTTGACGATTTGACCGACTGGAAATACGAAGGCGTTATCTATACGAGACTCGACGATGCTTTGAACATAAAAGACAATATGTGCCTTTACGCACCCGATGTTACAAAAGGGCCGGACGGAAGATATTATCTTTATTATGCGCTCGACAAAGTATCGATAATTTCGGTGGCGGTTTGCGACACCCCCGCCGGCAGATATAAATTTTACGGATATGTTCATTACGAAGACGGAACAAGGCTCGGCGAAAAAGGCGAGGAGCATCAGTTCGACCCCGCGGTAATTACGGAGGGCGACACGACCTATCTTTACACGGGCGGCGTTTGCGCAAAGGGCGATTCTTCTGTACACGGCTCGATGGTTACCGTTCTCGGAAAAGACATGCTCACGATAAAAGAGGCTCCCAAATTCCTGGCACCCTCCCCCGCTTTTACCGAAGGTACGGGCTTTGAAAACCACGGATTTTTCGAGGCTTCATCCATTCGTAAATTCGACGGAAAATATTATTATGTTTATTCATCCGAAGTAATGCACGAGCTCTGTTATGCGACAAGCGATTATCCCGACAGGGATTTCAAATACGGCGGAGTAATCGTCAGCAACTGCGATATCGGAATTTCCACATACAAAAAAGCCGAAGAACCCGCAGCTTACGGTGCAAACAACCACGGCGGTCTCTGCGAGATAAACGGAAAGCGCTATATTTTCTATCACCGCCAGACCAACAACGACTGGTATGCGCGTCAGGGTTGCGCCGAAGAAGTTAAATTCCTTCCCGACGGAAGCATTCCCCAGGTTGAAATCACATCCTGCGGTCTTAACGGCGGACCTCTTTCGGATACGGAAGAATATCCTTCCTACATCGTCTGCAACATGTATACCGACAAGGAAAGAATTCCCTATGTCGGCGGTCATCACGTTCCGAGAGTCACTCAGGACGGAAAAGACGGCGAGGAATGTGTGGGATATATTTACAATATCGTCGAAAACACGACTTTAGGTTTTAAATATTTTGATTTCAAAGGCGTAAAAGGAATCGAACTGGACGTTTGCGGATACGGCAGGGGTGATTTCGAAGTCCGCACCTCACCCGACGGTCCCGTCTATGCAAGGTTGAGCGCAGATTTTGAAACCGTATGGGTAACCTACCGTGCGGACTGCAACATTCCCGACGGAGTATCGGCTTTGTACCTTAAGTACACCGGCTTCGGAAACATGGGACTTAAATCCATCAGATTCATTCATTAATTTTTTATCTTCTATAGTTACTTTATTTGCAAAAAGAGACTGCCTTGCGACAGTCTCTTTTTGTATGTTTTATGAAAATCTTATTTTATCATTATCATTCCGGCCATCGTGCCTCTCTTGCCCTTTTGCGCGCGGTGCGAAAACAAAACGTCGTTGTTGCAGCAGGTGCATAATCCCGAGATGCTTATATGCTCGGGCAAAATTCCCGCGTAAGCGAGCGTTCCGAATATGATACGGCTTAAATCCAGATCGAATTTGTCGTCGTTTTTTTCGAAATACCACGCATGGTCGAGATAATCGAATTCTATGAATTCCTCATAGACATCACGGCTTACCTCATAGCAGCACATTCCGATGCAGGGGCCGATTCCGGCATACATTTCCTCAGGCTTCGATCCGTATTCCTCCGTCATTTTCTCAACCACCTTGGCGGATATTTCAAGGGCGGTTCCCTTCCATCCCGAGTGTGCGATTCCGACGGCTCTGTTCACGGGATCCACAAAGAAAACCGGAACGCAGTCGGCACAGGTCACGGTTATCGCCAGATTGGGTTCATTGGTAACAAGCGCGTCAACGTCTTCGTAATTAAACGGTTTTAAGATTCCGCAGCCCGCATCTTCCCTTCGTGCGACCCGCACATTGTTTCCGTGATTCAAATTTCCTATTACGACATTTTTTAAATCAATTCCGACGGCGTCCGTGAAAAGCTCGTAATTTTTCATGATGTTTTCCCTGGAATCCTCCGTTTTGATTCCAAGATTCATCGAAGAATAATATCCTTCGCTCACTCCGCCTTCCCTTGAAGAAAAGGCATGCGTAAGAAAATCGAACTGTTCGAAATCCGGAAATGTGTAATACATTACTTCGTTGTTGTAATTCTCTTTCATGCAAACTCCTCGGTTGCAAACCGGTTCTCCCGATTTTATAAAAAATGCCCATGAACTTCGGGCTGCTGCCATACTTAAGTGACACGCTCAGGCACCCTTGCGGCACCCGGAAGATTCCTCTTAGTGCTGCTTCGTTCCCGACCTGACACGGTTCGTGGATTTCCGCTGCGCAAGACCCGAGCATGCCGCCTACGTGCGGCAGAAGCCATGAAATTATCATGGGCGAATATGAGTATAAAGATTTTCGCGTCTTTTGTCAATCTGACGCTTTTCTTCTCTCAAAGAATAAGCTCCATGCCCACTTTTTGAGGCTTAAGTCCCATCGCTTCGTAAAACTTCATTGCGGAAGGATTGCAGGTCCATACATTGAGGGTTATATTGTAAAAACCCTTTTCCCCCGCATATTTCAAAACGCTCTCGTACAAAGCCTTTCCGACATGTTTGCCCCTCTCTTTTTCATCCACGCAGATATCGTCGATATAAAGAGTTTTTATATCAGCAAGCACATTGTGATTCTTCACTTCCTTATGGATGCAGAAAGCATGTCCGAGCACTCTGTCTTTTTCGTCAACGCAGACAAAAATCGGGGTTTCGTCGTTTGCGATTATTTCTTCGAGTTCTTTGCCGTTGTATTTTGTAACCGGTCCCTTGAATATATCGGGACGGCCCGTATGATGCACCATATCGACCTGAACAAGAAGTTCAAGCAGGCGCGGAATATCTTCTTTTTTGGCTCTTCTGACCGTGTTCATCCTTACATCTCCGTTTCGGTTTCGGGTTCTATGTCGGCGCTTTTTCCGTCCGAATCAATGATCTCGTATGTAAATCCCATCCAGTCGTACATAAACTGACCCCGGTAGCACGAATCCGCCCTGACCGTAAAAGTATTGTTTCCTATCGTTTCTCCGCACTCAAACGAGGTTACGATATCTCCGATTTCGGCTTCGTAGGGGTTCGTTTCGACATAATTTTCCTTAACAAGGGTGTAATATCCTTCTTTGTCGTATCTTAAAAGATCTCCGCTGTAATATGCCGAAAGTCCGATATTTGCTAAAAACGATTTTTCGATATACGTGATTTCTCCGTGATTGTCAAATTCAATGAAAGGCAAATGTGTGATTCCCTTGGGGAGGCCTTTCTGAACGACCTCTATCGAATCTTCCTCTCCGGGAACGGCTCTGAATACTCCGTATCCGTCTATCGACGTTACCTTGTAGGTCGAATCCGTACCGCCGCCGTACCATACTACGGCAAAATACACATAACCGTCATGTTCGACGATTTGCATTACATCTTCATAAATGAAATCTTCGCCCGCATAATCCGACTCGTTGATTCTGCCGAGTACGGTTTGATCGGTGTCGGAATTTCCGAGACTCTTGAAAATGATGCCGTCGTATTTCTTTTCGTCTCCGAATTCGAGAATGGCCGCGTTAAGGCCCGATTCGGTATAACGCGCATTTATGACAAATCCGGAATCTTCAACGTAAATCGAATCGGAATAAATCGTTCCGTTGTCGGAAATTATTCTTTGACATGTTTCGATGGCTATCTCATAATTCTTGTCGTTTATTCCCCAAATGCTGCTGTAATAATCGCTTTCGGTATATGTTTCCATTCCCGAACCGTTCGGCCAGAATCTGTTTACGACTCTCGTCGTGCCCGTAAAATCAAACGCCTCGGTGTAAAACATTCCGTTCATGTAATACAGTTTGCCGACACCGCGGTCTTCGCATGCGATTCCGCTTTCCTTTGTGTATAAATTATAATATGCCACGCAGCCCGCGGAATTTAACTGCACGTCTCCGTAGAAAAACGGCAGTTCTCTCTGCGTTCCCATCACATATTCGTTTTCTTTGAAATATCTGAAAAATACGACATCTCCGACCCTGACAAAATATGTTCCGTTGTTTTCCACGTCTATTGTATCGTTTAACTGTACCTTTATGTCTCTTTGACCGTAGGGGGAATTAAACGTAAGTCCGCCTTTAATCGCTTCGACATCGTCCGCTTCGTACAAAACAACAAGAGGCACGTCTCCCACGCCGATTTTATCAAACGTAATTTCCTTCGAATTCAGAAAAGAATCGACCGGCAATATTTCTTCCGTTCCTTCAAAGACCAGCTTTTTGTCGTTAAAACCGTATTTCAGACGGTACCCCGAGGGATTGTACGTGGAGACATTCATCGCAAATATCTCAAGATTGCCGTCGTCCGCTTTGAATTTTCCTTCGAAAAGCGTGACATTTTCTCCCTCGTCTTTTCTGTAAACCGTAACCTTTCCGCTCTCTCCCCCGTCTTCAAACGCGAGATACGCATCCTGACATTTCCATACGCCGAAAAGTTCCTCTTCGGGATTGTAAGAAACCGTAAAATAGTCATCCGCCTGACCCCCGGTCAGAAAAATGTCTTCTTTGTCGCTCTTTTTCAAAGAAACGGATTCGCCGAATCCGAAAGCCATTCCGCTTGTGTCGTTAAGTTTGATTCCGTCGGATGTTATTTCGATATTTCCCTCCTCGGGAGGGCCCCAGTAACGCCCGATATTGGCCATTGATGAAAACGTCATGGCCTCGATGTCGCAGTTGTCCTTGTTTTCGTCAAAAAAATCTTCGGGAGCGTAGGGGAAAATTTCCAGTGCCCAAAAAGAATAAACTTCTCCTTCGGGACCTTCCGTATATGCGCCGAACCCGTAAAGATTGTCAAAAACGCTGAACAAAGAAATCATTATGTCGTTACCGTAGGAATTCGTGCCGTAATACGTTCCCGCAACTCTCGATACAAACGCGTCGGAATTGTCGTAACCGTTTTCGATATTGCCCGATCCCCCGGCCGGATTTTGAATGCTTGTTTCATTCACTTTTGCGCGGTTTAAGTTCGAATCTTTGACACCCGTATTGTTCAAAGGCATTGTACAGGCCGTATTGGCCGCCGTGAGCACGATAGCAAGCAAAGCGCATAACGTCTTTTCGAATCTTTTTTTCATAATGCCCCCTTTTTTATTCTATATTGTCCCTTGTAATGTTTTTGGCCCATTTGTGCGAATAAAAATTCTTAAATACCCACGGCCATTTGACGAATTCGTCGGTACAAAGCAGGAAATAAACCCATTTTACGGGAAGTTTCAAAACAAATGCCGCAAAAAGTCCGAGCGGAACGGCATAAACCCACATGTCGATAATGTCGCACCAGAACCCGAATTTGCTGTCTCCTCCGGCCCTGAACACTCCCGCGATCAAACAGGTATTTACCGATGTTCCGCATATGTAATACGTATTGACCAAAAGCATGAATTTAAGATAATCCATGGCGGTCGGCGTAAGATCCGCCACTTTAAGCACAATCGGAGTTATAAGCAGGACGAAAATACCGCCGATGATTCCTGTTATGACCGAGAGCCTCAGGCACAGATGCCCCGCGGCGATGCCCTCTTCCCTGTTGCCCTCGCCGAGGATTTGTCCGACTATGATTCCCGATGCGGAACCGATTCCGTAGCAAAGCACCGTTCCGAGGTTTCTTACCACGTTTACGATCGAATATGCCGCTACCGCATCGTCTCCCACGTTTTCCATATGTCCGAGGATTGCCGAATATGCACTGAAAGCAAGCGCCCATGCAAGATCGTTTCCGATGGCGGGAAGCGCCATGGTAATGAAATCATGTTCGAGAAGAGGGTACCTCTTGAACATTGTCAGGAAGGTGAGTTTTACTCCCGGTTTCATGAATTCCGAAACAATGATGCAGCCGACAAGCTGAAGGAATCGGCTTATCGTTGTCGCAATCGCAACTCCGACAACTCCGAGCTTGGGTGCGCCGAAAAGACCGAAAATAAATACCGCATTGAGCCCGACATTCACAACCAAAGCCACCGCTTCGAGTACCGTTGCGGTCGTGACTTTTCCGATACATCTTAAAATAGCCATGTATACGGCGCTTACCGCCCAGAAAATAAGACCCGGAGCGATGATTACAAGATATCCCGCGCCGATTTCGACAAGATTATCAACGTTTGTATAAATTCTCATCAGGGTTTTGGGCATAACCACGCAAAGAGTTGCCCCGATGACCGCTATGGAAAGAGCAAATTTAAGACCGATACCCTCAACCTTTTCGATTGTTTTCAAATCGCCTTTTCCGTAATACTGCGCCGAAAGCATCGCGATTCCGGTTCCTATTCCGAAAAGGAACATAAAAAGAATACCCACCAAGCTGTTGGCGAGCGAAACCGCGCTTATGGATGACTGTCCGACATAATTTAACATCAAAACATCGGCACTGCTTACGCCCGCGTCGATGATATTCTGAAAAACAATCGGCAGAGCAACCACGAATAATTTATTGTAAAGACCTTTTTTGCTATCCTTCATATTTTTCACCTTTTACGATTATACCATTTTATGCGTATTTCAGCCAGTATAATTGTTTTTGTATGTTTCAAAATGTTGACTTTTCAACTTTGAATCATTATAATCATTTTGAAAAATCAACATTTTAAACTATCCGAAAAGAAAGGACTATTTGTTATGGACGACAGATTTGAGAGATTCACTTTTTCCATTTTTGAAATCGAAAAGTGCTGGCACAAACTCACCGGCGACGAAATGGCGGCATACGGTCTTCGCGGTCCGCACTCCCTCTATCTCGTTACCCTTGCGAAATACGAAGAAGGCATAAGCGCCTCCAGACTCTGCGAACTCTGCGGAAAAGACAAGGCCGATGTTTCGCGTATGATGGCCATCATGATCAAAAAGAATCTCGTGGTTAAGGAAGGCAGTTACCGCAACAATTACGGCGGTGTTTACAAGCTTACCGCCGCGGGAAGGGAAGCAGCCGAAAACGTGCAGCAAAAAGTTCTTGTCGCAGTCGATGCCGCAAGCAAAAACCTTTCGGACGAAAGCCGCAAAACCATGTACGATGCGCTCAATCTGATTTCCGGAAACCTTAAAATTCTCGTTCGCGACGGTTTGCCCGACACTTCCGGAACCGTTTCTTGAGATACTCCCGGATTTATGCTATTATTCTAGGGAAATCCGACCCTTCGGGGCATTTGTCAAAAAGCGAGAAACATTATGGAAAAAAAGGGCAGAATTTACGTTTGCCACACCTATTACCATGTGTATGTGGCACTGCTTAAAGAATTAAATCTTGGCGAAGACGAGCGATTTGGGGCCGATCTGGTCTTAAGTCTCATGTCAAACGACTTCGAGAGCCTCTCCGAGCGAATCAGGGAAAACAAAGTATTTGAAAACGTATATCTTTTCGACGAGCAAAAAGAAACCGCTTTCCCCGAAATCGTCAAGTTGAAGGAAGACCGCGGAAACATCGTGCTTAACATGATTTCGAGAATCAAATTCACAAAACGTTTCGCGAAAGCGCAGTCTCCCTTCGTTCCCGTCGATTTCAAAAAATACAAAGACGTTTACGTATTTTGCGATTCGGACCCGATAGGTCTTTATTTAAACCAAAACAAAATAAAATATCATGCTCTCGAGGACGGGCTCAATTATCTTAAGCCCTACTCCCCCGTTCCGGCAAAAGCCGACAACAGCGGATGTTTCGCCCTTAAAAAATTCTTCAGCATGAATCTTAATCTTATATTCATCCGCGACGGTTACAGCAAATACTGCACCGACATGGAAGTTAACGATATAAGCGTTATAGACGATTCCTTCAGAAAATATAAGGAAGTTCCCAGAGCCCTCCTTTTGCAGAATCTCGACAAAGACGCGAAGGAGCTTTTGATCCGTGTTTTCGTAAAAGACTACGACGAACTGAAAATCCAATTGTCGAAAATGGATTCGGACAAAAAGAACATAATTATTTTAACGGAGCCTCTTTGTAAGGATTTCGCACAAAGGGAAAGACTTTTCAGGGATCTTGTAAACGAATATTCGAAGGAAGGAACCGTGTTCTTAAAACCCCATCCCAGGGACGAGCTCGACTATCCCGTTTTATTTGCCGACTGTAAACAGTTTGACCGTTCCATACCGATGGAGATTCTCAATTTCCTCGAGGACATTTCCTTCGACAAAGTCGTTTCGGTTTACACGCAGCTCGATGCAATCCGTTTTGCCAGGGAAAAGGTTTTCCTCGGACACGATTTTATGGATAAATACGAGGATCCCGAGGTTCACAGAAAGAACAAAAAATAACCGGCTCCTCTTTCTTATCGGATAAATGTTGATTTTCGCCATATTATTTTACTCAAAGGAGTTACCCGATAAAAATGAATACACGTATCATAATCGACTCTACCGCGGACATAAGTAAGGAAACACGTGAAAAAGTTACCGTGATTCCCTTAAATCTTTACTTCGGCGAAGAGGAATATCTGGACGGAGTTACCATCGATTACAGGGAATTTTACGAAAAACTCATCGAAAGCGATGTGCTTCCCCACACTTCACAGGCAAATCCCGAAGCATTCAGGGAAATATTCGAAGAGGTTAAGGAAAAAGACGAAACGGCCGTTTTGATAACTCTTTCTTCGACGCTTTCGGGTACCTACCAGAGCGCCGTTATCGCAGCCGAAGAATACGAAGGACGAATCTTCGTTGTGGACAGCAGAAACGCGACAATCGGCTCGGGAATTCTTGTAGAACTGGCCGTAAAACTCGCGGAATCGGGAATGGGCGCGAGAGAACTCGCGGGAAGACTTGTGGTCGAACGTGATAAAATCTGCCTTATGGGAATCGTGGACACGCTCGAATTCTTAAAGAGGGGCGGAAGAATATCGAAAACCGCCGCTTTTGCGGGAGAAATGCTCGGAATCAAACCCGTGCTTCGAATTCAGGACGGCGAAATCGTCATTTTGGGAAAAGCAAGAGGTTCAAAGAAAAGCAACAACCTCCTTGTGACGGAAATAGAAAAGACCGGCGGAGTTGATTTCTCCAAACCCGTTATGCTGGGTTATTCCGGTCTTGAGGATTCAATGCTTAAAAAATATGTCGAAGACAGTCGTTTTCTTTGGGAAAACCACCTCGACGAATTAAAGCAGTCCTGCATCGGCAGCGTTATCGGAACCCATCTGGGACCGGGCGTCGTTGCAGTCGCATTCTTTGCAAAATAATATTATTCGAGTTTCAGCAAATCGGAAAACGAATACCGGCTGTCGGTCGAAGCTTCTTCGAGATTAATCGTGTAGCTTCTGGTCTGGCAGCCTTCTTTTTTGAGCGTAATTACTATGGTTCCGACCTTTTTGTCAAAACTTGCGGGAACAACTCCCACGTAATTTCCGTCAAGATAAAGTTCCGCGCCCGAAGGAGCATCTATATACACTTTGGCGGAAGTTTTGTTTTCGCCGTTTTCCGAACCGTTTTCCGGGCTGTTTTGATCGGTCGTGCCGCTTCCTCCGGTCTCGTTTGATGAGGTATTATCTGCTTTGGAATCGTTTTCTTTGCTCTCTTGCTTATCGTCGTCGGTAAGTTTGGTCAGTTTAAAAGCAACATCCGCAGCGGATGAACCGACCGAAATGAATTTGGATGCGGTCTCGTATCCGTCGGCTCTTATTATAATCTCGTGGATACCATATTCCATGCGAACGGGCTTCGAATAATCGTTTTCCCTCACGCCGTCTATATAAAGGAGCGCATTTGAAGGCTCGACGGAAAAAGTGATATTTCCGTAATTTTTCTTAATCTCAATATCTCCGAGATCGAGTTTGGCTTCCTGGTTTCTTCCGACGGTTACTTCCTTGACGGCACTCGTTCCGTCCTTGCTTATCAAAATGTCGTATCTGCCTTCGGGAACCGTAATTACCATATCTTCGGTTATTTTTCTTATGTCTTTTTCAATCTCGATAAAACCGTCTATGAAATATGCATCGTTTTCGAGGCTTAAATATCCGTGCCCCTTGTCAACGGAAATGCTGTAAATCACATGGTCCGTTCCGTGAAGCGTTAAAACATCCGAATCGGATATTTCGAGCACATCTATGTTTTCCCTGCCCGAGCAGACCACCAGATTGTCGTCAAGCACGTATTTGTCGCCGAGATATTCCATTCTCGTGGCCGAATTGTAAAATCTGAATCCTTCGACATTCGAATACGCAAAATATTCCGGGGCGATTTCAAGCGTCTTTAAAAGCTTGTCCTCGCGGTAAAACGTAATATTGCAGATTCCTCCCGCACCAAGCTGACCGGCCGTAATCGCCTCGCCGTGTCTGTCGGTAAAAAACGTAAGGTTGTTGTAAGAAAGCGTGTATCTTAAGCCCGTTTCCAGGTTTTGGAACGTAAAAGAATCCTCTCCCTTATTGATCGAAACTATCGTGCAGGTATCCGAATAAACGAATTTCGATGCCGGCTCGATGATGTTTTCGTTAACGGGATCGACGGCTTTTTGATCCTTCTGGCAGGAACATAAAACAAGCCCCGCCGAAAGTGCGATTATTAAATTGAAAAACCAACGCGCTTTTCTCATTTTTTCCCTTTTCTTTACACATATTTGCCAAGAAGGTATTCCTTGTTGTTGCTCTCGGGATTTTCAATCACTTCCTCGAGCATTTTGTTTAATATTTCCCCGATTTGCGGTCCGCCGGGAATTCCTTTTTCGATTAAATCCTTTCCCGTAACCGAAAGATCCTTTAAGCTTACGCATTCGTTTTGTCGAATGATTTCTTCGTAATCGGCGATGTTTTTTTCGAGTCTTATGAACTTTTCTTCCCTCATGTAATCGCTTTGAGCTTCAAGATCCGCTCTCCAGATTTTGAATATTTCGGGGAAAGCATCCGACCCTATCCTGTTCATCGCACGCCTCATATAAATGCATCCGGGTTCGAGTCTCTCGTCATGGAATCTTACGAACCGCGACACTTTATCTATCGTGTCATTGTCGTATTTAAGCCTTCTTAAAATCTCCTTGGATTTGTCGAAGGATTTTAACTGATGACCGTGAAAATGATCTATGCCTTTTTCGTCTGTTTTGAGACATTCGGGTTTTGCGATATCGTGCAAAAGCATCGAAAGGCGCAAAACTCTGTCTTTTTCAATGCATTCGACAGCCTTTATTATATGGTCTCCCACTCCGAAACAGTGGTGGGGATTGTTTTGCGGAGTTTTAAAACACTCGTCGAGTTCCGGCAAAAACCATGCGGTAAGTCCGAGTTCGTAAGCGGTTTTTAAAATCGCGGGATTGTCCGAAACAAGTATTTTGTCGAGTTCAGAACGAATTCTCTCGGCGCTTATTTTTTGAAGAGAGGGCGCAAGTTCCTTTATGGCCTCTACCGTTTCCTCATCGATTTTATATCCGAGCTGTGCCGCAAATCTTATTGCGCGAAGAAGCCTGAGCGCGTCTTCGGTGAATCTTTCCCTTGCGCATCCGACGCATCTTACGGTCTTTTTTTCGATATCCTCAAGTCCGCCGAAAATATCCACGAGACCGTCGGTATCATTGTACGCCATGGCATTTATCGTAAAATCGCGCCTTAAAAGATCTTCTCTGAGATTGGCCGTAAATTCAACGCTTTTGGGATGTCTTGAATCTTCGTATTCTCCGTCGATTCGATAAGTCGTAACCTCGTAAGCCTCTTTTCCCTTAAGCACCGTTATCGTACCGTGTTTAAGCCCGGTATCGACGGTTCTTTTGAAAATCCTTTTAACCTCTTCGGGTCTGGCCGAAGTCGTAATGTCCCAGTCGTTGGGAATACGTCCGAGAATGCTGTCCCTGACGCATCCGCCGACCGCATACGCTTCATAACCCGCTTTATTCAATTCTTCGATTATTTCACGAACCCTGACGGGTAAATCAATTTTCATCAAAAAACTTCCTAGTCTATGTCAAGCTCCACGGGGCAGTGATCCGATCCCTGAATCTGTGTATGGATTTTGGCATCCTTCATTCTTTCCTTAAGTTTTTCGGATACAACAAAATAGTCTATGCGCCAACCCGTATTCTTCTCCCTTGCCTTAAACATGTAGGACCACCATGAATAGACATCCTTTGTATCGGGATAAAAGAATCTGAACGAATCGAGATATCCGTTTTCCAGAACCTTTGAAAAACACGCTCTTTCCTGATCGGTAAAGCCGGCGTTTTGATGGTTGGTTTTGGGGTTTTTAAGATCTATTTCGTTATGTGCGACATTCAAATCCCCGCAATACAAAACGGGTTTCTTTTTCTCAAGGCCGCAGATGTATTCGAGAAAAGCCTCTTCCCATTTCATTCTGTAATCAAGCCTTGCGAGCTCTCTTTGCGAATTGGGAACATATACGCATATCACGTAAAAATCTTCGAATTCGGCGGTAATGACCCTTCCCTCGGTGTCATGCTCGGGAATTCCCATTCCGTAGGTCACTTTCAAAGGCTCTTTTTTGGTGAACATTGCCGTACCCGAATACCCCTTTTTGTCGGCGTAATTCCAATACTGCCTGTATCCCGGAAGGTCCATTTCAATCTGTCCTTCGGAAAGTTTGGTCTCCTGCAGGCAGAAAATATCCGCATCCGCTTCTTTGAAAAAGTCCATAAAGCCCTTGCCCATGCAGGCTCTTAATCCGTTTACGTTCCAGGAAATGAATTTCATTTTTTATCCTTTGCCTCTTTTATCAGTTTCAGTTTATCTTCTCTCGTCAATTTGTGTTTTATGAACCACTCGCGCTTCATCGCTTCGTTTTTGTCGTCGAATTCTTCATGATACACAAGTTTTGCGGGAAGGCGGGTTTTCGTATATTTGGCGCCCTTTCCCCCGTTGTGGGCCTTTAATCTTTTTTCCAGATCGTTGGTATAGCCCGTATACAGTGTCCTGTCCGAGCATTCGAGAATATAAATATAGTGTTTTGTCTTTTTTTCACTCATATTTCGCCTGCCGGGTGTTCTTTCCCAACTTTTATTATATTACGATACGGCTCGTTTTATCAATTGTTCCCGGTGCTGATTTTCTTAATCCATTTTTTGCTTCTTAATCTGAGAAAAGCCCAAATCGTCTTGATAATCTGATCGGATTTAAGGCATATGTAAATCCAAAAAGGCGGGAGTTTGAAAACAAAGCCGGCCAGAATGCCGAGCGGAATCGCCAAAACCCATAGCAGAATATTGTCCGCAACCATCAGAATCGTCGTGTCACCGCCGCCTCGAAGCACGCCCTTTGTCATGATGCTGTTCGTACCCTGGAATATGACGATGATGCTTATCGCAAGCATGAGCTGTTTGGCAATAACTGCAGTCTCGAGGCTGACTTTATCGTAAAAACCGATGATTCGGTCGCTGAAAAGAATGATAAAGAATGCCGACAATACGCTTAAAACAAGGCCCAGACCGAAAAATCGGTATCCGTTCCTCATGGTCTTTTCCCTGTCTCCCGTGCCAAGCGTAATACCCGTTACTATCGCGCCCGCCTGGCTGACGCCCGATATTACGACATTTGAAAGCTGTTGCGTAACGGTCGTGATTGCATTGGCTGCCATAAATGTTTCACTCAGATGCCCTATAACCATCGCAACGGCATTGGTCCCGAGTGCCAGTATTCCGTCGCTTACCAAAACGGGTATGCTTATCCTGACGTATTCGAAGAAAAGCGACCCCGTTTTCATCAAAAGGTCTTTAATCCTGAATCCGATCTTTTTGTCTATAAAAAAGAGGTATCCCAAAATCAGCGTAAATTCGAATATTCTCGCAATCAAAGTGCCGAGTGCCGCACCGGAAACTCCCATTTCGGGAGCGCCGAATTTGCCGAAAATAAACATATAGTTCATCAGAAGATTAACGAAAAACGCTCCGATCGAAACAAGGAGGGGATAGAGCACCTGTCCCACGCTTCGAAGAACGATGGTAATAACAAGGGACAGACCCACAAAGAAATATGTCGGTACCGAATAATTAAAATAATAAACCCCGAGTCTTATAAGGTTCCTTTTGCCGGTATACATTCTCATGACCAAATCGGGGGCGAAAAAAGTTGCAAGCGCAAAGGCGGCTGCGAGAATCAGATTTAACCTTATCACCAGACATACCGTCTGCTTCAATGCCCTGAGAGCGTCGTCTTGCTCTTTTTCCCCGCTTTCGGATTTTTTAATCCCCCAGTATCTTGATACAAGAACCGAGGCGCCCATTCCGAGTCCCATGCAAAAAATCTGAAACACGCTGATAAAGGAATTGGCAAGCGAAGTCGCGGACAGTGCGCTGTCTCCGAGTCGTCCCACCATCATCGTATCGAGCATGTTAACGCCTATCGTGATAAGACTCTGCACCGCTATCGGAAGCGCGAGAGTAAATACGTTTATATAAAATTTTACGGATTCTTCGTGTTTTTTCATGTATGGCAATCCTTTGTTTTTTGTTTCCCGAAGGCAAACATCTTTCCTATTTTATCACAAAAAAGACTTCGGGAGTATTTCCCGAAGTCTTTTTTCGAATTCGATATTTCATTTTTAATCAGGCAAAAATTCCATTATTTCGTTATCGTTGTCATTTTCGTTTTTCGGAATTATTTTTAATATGGCTTCCGTGACGGCTTCGTATTTTTTCATAAGCGAATCGTGTTCGGCTTTAATCGTCTTTTTGTCGCCCTCGTTTGCGGCAGCCTCGAGTTTTGCGGCCTGTTGCGAAAGATTTGCGGCGCCTATCATCTTGGAAGTGCTTTTTAACGCATGCACGTAAACGGCATAATTCTTCCAGTCTTCTTTGTAAAAGCTGTTTTGCATGTTTTCGGTTTTCTCATCCGCGGAATTCGCATATTCCGCCAAAACCACACGGTAAAAATTCTCGTCGTTCTGGCAGTATTGCAAGCCTGTCGAAACATCGATATCGGCAGCCGAAAGAAGTTCGAGCCCTTCCTTTTTGGTCTCCTCTTCAATCTCCGACAAAGCTTCTTCTTTTACGATTTCAATCTTGTCTTTGGGAAGATGGCGCATAAGCATTTTTTCGAGAGCAAAGCTGTCGATGGGCTTTGTCAGATAATCGGAGAAGCCCTCCGCCATATATCTCTCCTTGGCACCGATTACGGCATCCGCGGTAAGGCAGATTACCGGAACGTTTTGGCTTGCGCCGCCCTCACTCGCTCTTATTCTGTGAAGCGCCTCGGTTCCTTCCATCTCGGGCATTCTCTGGTCCATGAGAATCAAATCGTACTCGGTTTTTTGTGCCATTTTGACGGCTTCCGCGCCCGAAGTGGACGTATCGATTCGTATCAGGGTATTTTTCAAAAGATTTATTACGACCGTCAGATTAATTCTCGTATCGTCGACAATAAGAATATGCGCATCGGGCGCCCTGAAGGATTCCTTGTAGGCTCTTGCTTCGAGAACGCTCTTTTCGAAATGCTCCTGAAAATCTCCCACGGGTGTTTCGGAAACGATTTTCTGAGGAATCTTTACGCAAAAAGTCGAGCCCTTTCCGTATTCGCTGACAACCGAGATTTGACCGCCCATCATATCCAAAAGGTGCTTGGTGATAACAAGTCCGAGACCCGTTCCTTCCACGGTGCTGTTTCGCTCCATCTCAAGGCGTTCGAATTTGACAAAGAGTTTTTCAATGTCATCCTGTTTGATGCCTATACCCGTGTCTTCAACCTTTGCGACAAGCATCAGGGAACCGTCTTCCCTTCTGTCTCCGCGAACGGTCATTTTGACGTAACCTTCCATGGTATATTTGACGGCATTGTTTAAAAGATTTGTGAACACCTGACGTATGCGGACTTCGTCGCCGTAAAGTTCGTCGGGAAGCGTTTTGTCAACGTCGATGATGAATTCGAGTTTCTTCTCTTTGGCCTTAAAGAGAATCATGTTGCTTAAATTGTTAAGAAGCGAGCTTAACTGATATTTGGATTCCACAAGGTCCATTCTGCCGGCTTCGATCTTCGAAAAATCGAGAATGTCGTTTACGACCGCAAGCAGATTGTGACCCGCATTTTCCACATCTCCCGCATAAATGGTGATGTTTTTCAGCGCATCCCTCATAGCTTTGGGATCGTCCTCCGCCGTCTGCGTGGTGCGGCGGCTCTCCCTTAAAATCACCTCGTTCATTCCGAGAACCGCATTTATCGGGGTTCTGATTTCATGGGACATATTTGCCAGAAATTCGCTCTTTGCGAGATTTGCGCTTTCCGCGCGGACTTTCTCCTCAAGAAGTTCTCCCTGAAGATGCACAAAGGGACGAACCGTCAAAAAGGCGAGAATTGCGGCAAAAATCTGCGAAAAAACAAGGATTATAACGTAACTTACAACCGTTGAACGCATCTGTGAAGCAAGCTGTCCTTCAAACCAATCCGCCGTAAAATCGACCGCAACTATTCCCGCAACGTTTCCTTCGGAATCAAAAACGGGACTGTACGCACTGTAAAAAGTTCCCCATGTATCGGTATACGAAATATCATCCACCGCCGCGGTTCCGCTTCCGGCTTTGGCAAGCGCTTCCGTGTATTCCGCGGTTTCACCGTATTTTGCGGGTCTTACGGGGTCGATATCGAGCGTGAAGATGAAATGGTCCTTTTCCTCTTCCTTGATACAGTAAACATATTCGAGTTCGACATTGTCCTTGAAAACCGACAGGGTTTTGTAAATTTCATTGTATTCGTCGCTTCCGACGCTGTCTTTTTGCAGGTTCTTTAACATGTCTCCGTTTACGGAACCCGATGCGCAGTTTGCTATATCAAGCATACGCTGCTGAATCGCTTTTCTTATTCCGACCCTCGCCCTGGAAACCGAAACGGTGCAAAAAAGAATACTGGAGATCAGCAAAATGACCTCCACCATGATAATGATTGTGGTTGATATTCGTGTCTTAGAAAACACTTGGGTTCCTCCCAAAAGAAACTTAAAATAACGGCAAATCTATTTTTCTTCCGTAACCTGGAAAATCAAAAATTTCAAATAGTAGGATTCGTCCGCTGCCCAGAGAATCGGATGATCGGGCGCCTGCGTTCTGAATTCGATCTGTCTTAAACGTTTTCGGGCACTCTTTGCTGCCTGAAGAATCGTTTGTTTAAAAAGCTCTTCCGTCATAAAATGCGAACATGAGCATGTGGCAAAAAATCCCTTGTCGCGAACAAGTTTAAGCCCCTTCATGTTGATTTCGCGATATCCTCTTATCGCATTCTTTGTGGCTTCCCTCGATTTGGTAAACGCGGGCGGATCGAGGATTACGATATCGAATCTCTCACCCTCTTTTTCAAGCCTCGGAAGTTCGTCCAAAACATCCGCGCACCTGAAAGACGCCGAATCCGAAAGATTGTTTGCTCTTGCATTTTCCTCTGCCTGCGAAACCGCAAATTCCGAAATATCGAGTCCCGTAACGTCTGTGGCTCCTGCTTTTGCGCAATTCAGGGCAAAAGTACCCATATGCGTGAAGCAGTCGAGAACCTTAAGTTTTCCCGCACCGCCGAGATTTTCGGGATTGTTCAAAACGCTTTTGCAAAGACGCTGCATCGCAAGACGGTTGTATTTCTGGTCGAGGAAAAATCCGGTTTTCTGACCGTTTACGACATCGACCGTATATTTGATTCCGTTTTCGCTTATACAAACATTCGTGTCGAATTCTTCGCCGATAAAGCCCTTGTGAAGATACATGCCTTCCTTTTTTCTGACGGAGGCATCCGACCTTTCGTATACGCCCTTTATATCCGTTCCGTCCTTTTTAAGAACGTCCTTTAATTCGTTTATTATGATTTCCTTAAATCTCTCGATCCCGAGTGAGAGCGACTGGACAACAAGAACATCGTTGTATTTATCCACCGTAAGCCCCGGCAGAAAATCCGCTTCGCCGAAAATGATTCGAACCGAATTAAGGTTGTCGAACGTTTCGGCATTCATTACCGATTTCCTGTAATTCCATGCGTCTTCAACCCTCATTCTGAAGAATTTTTCGTCAATTTCGGTATCCGCGTTTCTTGTCAGAAGACGGATTCTTATCTTGGAATTGCCGTTTATAAAGCCCTTTCCGAGCGTAATGCCCGTATTGTCTTTTATTATTACGATTCCTCCGTTTTCGTATTCGCCCGCGATGCTTTCGATCTCGTTGTCGAATACCCATGCCCCGCCGGCTTTAAGGAGTCTTCCTTCATTCTTTTTTAATGTAACGACAGCACTCATTTTTTTATCCGTTTACACTTCATAATCGAAGCAGCTTCTGATTTTGGTAAAAGGTCTTACCTTTTTGGTTGCGACTTCCACATGATCGGGATGAATCGCATATCCCTTGAGCGCATCTTCGTTTTCGAATGTCGAATCAAGCATCAAATCGGTGTTTGACGATTCAAGGGGGTTTATTTCCACCTTTATTTCAACGATTCCGGGAACTTTTCCCTTTAATCCCTCAAGGCCTTCTTTTATCTCTTTCAAAATATTTTCTTTTTCTGAAACCGAATATCCGTCGTTAAGCGTCCAGACAATAATATGTTTTACCATTTTCTCTTCCTTTCGGATTAATCTGTGTCTTAAAAAAATTATAAAATGATTTTACCCTTTGCACAATACAAAAATGACCGCAAAACAACAGTTTTTAAGCGTTTTTTTGCATGTAAAAACAAGAGTGCGCACGTATTATTCGCGATAAAAAACGAACACGCGGCGGGGGAAACGAAAGAGGTGTCGCGTTATCGATTGAATTATGAATCGATTTTCGATATTATTGAATAATCAAAAAACACTTCAAAAAGGAATTTTCGCAATGTCCGACTTTAGCAAATCCGCGTTTGTTTTCGACCTTGACGGCACGCTTATAGATACCGAAAAATTATACAGAAAATACTGGCCAAAGGCTCTGGCCGATTACGGATACGAATTGAGCGACGAACGCGCTCTCATGCTTCGTTCACTCGGCCGCCCCTTTGCGCCGAGGCAGTTCAAAGACTGGTACGGAGAAGATTTCGATTACGATCTGATAAGGAAAAGACGCAAGGAATATGTCGAAGGATATATCGAAGAAAACGGTGTCGAACTCCGTCCGGGCGTCAAAGAAATTCTCGCCTTTTTAAAAGACAAAAAAATAACCGTTGCAATCGCAACGGCCACGGATCCCGCCCGTACGGAAAAATACCTTGAAATGACGGGAATCCGTGAATATTTTTCTGAAATAATATGTGCAACAATGGTAGAACGCGGAAAGCCTTCGCCCGACATTTACGAATATGCATGCAGGGCCCTTAACATGAACCCTTCCGACTGCTTTGCAATCGAAGATGCTCCAAACGGGGTAAAAAGCGCATACGCCGCAGGTCTTAAGGTAATCTTTGTTCCCGATCAGGCCCCCGCAGACGAGGAAATTTCAAAAATGATTTTTGCGACTTTCCCCATTATCTTTGACATCAAAACCCTGTTTGAATGATTTAACAGAATTTGCCCGTAACTTTTGCGCATGCAATCGTAAAAGAGGTTAACTGAACTATCCAGATAACCGCAACGCAAAGAAGCGGAACAATCGTAATATCGGCAAACATTCCGATAATGATAAGCAGTACGGTCATTATCGTACATGTCATGTTCACTATATTGTATGCTTTGTAGGCTGCAATTCCGACCTGCTTCTTTTCGGCTTCGTCAAATCCCGAAACCCATTTCTTTTTAAACGAAAAATCAAAGATGCTTCCGTTTTTCTCGGGATTAAGGAGTTTTTCTATTTCGAGACTCTTTCTTTGAATGATAAAAAACAGCGCCGTGAAAATCACCACTCCGATGAGCGAAAGGAAGAATCCGATCTCGTAAATTTCGGCGATAAATCCGGTTTCCGTCTTTACGCTCCTTAAATTGGGAAACAGATTGTAAATACTTGCGCCGTGGAGGAAGAAGCAGATTATAATCGATCTTCCGACGGTTCCGAAAAGATCCGCCACCTTATCTTCGATCAGATCCCAATTGTCCTCTCTCTCTTTTTCCGTTCCCCAAAGCTTTTTGACTTTGATATATTTAACGATTGAAATAACGGCCGTTATCGTACCGAAGACATACATTGCGGCGGCAAAGCAAAGACTGAACAATTTTCCGTTTTCTTTGAAAAAATCAACCGACATTTCAAACAATTCGTGCTTGGATGCCAAAAAATAACCAAAGAAACTTCCGCCGATTGCAAAAACAGCCATCGCAATAAAGAATACGGGCATTCTTTTGTAATCTTCTTTTTTTATTTCGTTAATACGTTTTTCTTCATTCATTTGCTTCGTCCTTTCCGTCATCCGTATACTCAAAAATATCTTCAACTTTAACGCCGAAAACCCCGGCCAGTTTCAAAGCCAAGGTTACCGAGGGAGAATAATCTCCCCTTTCTATTAAACTGATTGTCTGGCGTGATACATGAACCATCGAGCCGAGTTCCTGCTGATTAACGCCCAGTCTCGCACGATGTTCTTTTAAGCGGTTGTTCAACGACATCTTTTTTCTCCCCCGTCGCGAAGAGGTTTCGGGAGGCCTGCGCGGCCCCCCTTAATACTACAACAAAATCGCAACTATAATTAAAAATGTTAACATATATATCACAAATTTATACATGTTTATTCATCCGTTCGGTCAGGCATTTAATATCATTCCCAGATAATTGAATACGAAAAGTCCGAGAGTTGCGAGAATAAAAATTATCATTCCGATATTTCCCCACGCATATTTCATTCCTTTTTCAACCTGAGCCTCGGATTTTTTGATGACGATTTTTTTCTTAACAAGAACGATAATCCAAATTACGATTCCGATTAACGTCATTACAACACATACTCCCATCCAGCTGTAATACGGAAGGATCGTGGGAATAACCTCTCCCAGAATCTTGGTGTATTCCGCCTGCAAAGCCGTATCCGCGGGGTTTGAAGCAACCTTTTGAGCCATGTCGCTCATTTCTGCCACTTTATCTAAATCAATAAGTCCTGCAAGTCCTACGCCTATTATGCTTGCGGACAGATTGAATATCATGTGGTAAACAATCGAATACCATACTTTTCCGGTACGGATATACACATATGCGAAGACAGCTCCCATTCCCGTAGCGTAGAAAAACTGCGAGAAATTGCCGTGAAAGAGACCGAACATAAGTGCCGATGATATAATGGCCACCCATTCCCCGTACTTAACGGTTCTGTCGATTAAGAATTTGCGGAATATCAGTTCTTCAAAAATCGGTGCAAGAATGCCTATCGTAAGTATTCTCCAAAAAGGTGCGGATCCGAGCATAAGATTTGCCAAAAGATTGCTGTTATTTGCGGATACGCCGAAAGGAAGCGTCAGTACCCTGTTAACAATAAATCCGACAACCGTTCCCGTTCCGCAAAGTCCGCAGCAAAGCAGGAAGCATACCGCAAATCCCATAAAGCCGAGTTTGTTCTTTTCCGGTGTCTTTTTATCCATCTTTCGAACAATCAAAGTCAGAACGGGAAATCCTATTACATATTCCGGAATTATCAGTCCGAACAAAAATGTAAATACGCTGCCTCCCGTAAAGCTCTCGGGAAGAAATTTTCCGATTACCTGAATGATTAGTAACTGTACCGCTACGACCGTGATTAAATAAATCGCTGCCGAAAGCGCATATTTCGAATAACTTTTTTTCATCAATACACCGTTTTCCATTTGATGATTCATCTCCTTTTCAATCTCTCGTTTTGTTTTATATGAAGCTTCTTTAATAACCGTTTATGACAACCTCTTTTGTCGTTTTGACAACTTTACTTGTCAAACACAGTATATCGATGACAAGGAAAGTTGTCAATAACTTTTTTTGAAAAATTTTTTTAATCATCAAAAAGCCCTAAACATGGCGTTTTACAGATCTTGTTTTATTTATTCGATAAATTTTTATCGTTTATCGTTAATTTTTTGTTGACAAAGATAAATTTCGGTGTTATTCTTCCCTTGTAACATACAAAAACCGGTTTTGAAAAAATAAATTTTCATCGGTTTGAAGAACGGATTAACAACGACTCAAACCGAATCGTAAAAAGGAGTTATTATGATCGAAGAGAATAAAAAACTTTCAAATGTTAAGAAAAGCTGCAAGGGAGCAAAGATAGTTTCGACAATCATCTTTATCGTGCTCCTCGTGGGCGCCGTATTATGTACGATATGCTCGATATTACTTTTCGCGGGAAGAGAAAAAACGGATCTGGAAATCAAAAACGCTCAGGCTTCCGGCTATGAAATGGATATTGAATTCAAAGCGGGACCTTTTGTCCTCGGTTCGTTCGAAAACGGAGATTTCGTGGCGCATGAACCCATTGATTCCAATATTCCCGCCGTTGACAATTTCTATATAACAAATGCTGAATCACCCTCGGTTTACATGGGCACCTATCTTTTTATAACGGCCGTTATGCTGCTGTTTTCGGCGTTTGCCTTCTTCCTGATTTCATCCGTGTTCTCCATCATCGTAAAAGAAGGCAATCCCTTCTGCAAAAGGGTGCTTAAAAGAACGCTTGTCGCAATGATAATATTAACCGTACTGGTCGGATTCAGTGCAGGTATTGCTTTCTTCGTACTCATGGGCTTTTTGACCTGGGTTATCTACACTGTGCTCGATTACGGTTGCGTACTTCAGATTCAGTCTGACGAAACATTATAACGGAGGGGAATATATGGGAAAAATAATTTTAAGACTCGACCGTGTAATGGCCGACAGAAAAATATCTTTGAATGATTTGGCCGAAAAGGTGGGTGTTTCAAACGTCAACCTTTCCAAAATGAAAACAGGCAAAATAAGTGCCATTCGCTTTTCGACTCTCGAAGCAATCTGCGAGGCACTCGAATGTCAGCCCGGAGACATTCTCGAATACAGCCGGGAAGAGTGATTACATGATAATTTTTGCAATTATAAATCTTTTGTCATTTCTGATCTTGTCGGAGATGTTTCCATAGATTAAGGACGGGGTTTTGCCCCGTCCTCTTTTATTCTTTCCTGTTTGCGTATGTGCAAAGATATGTGATTACCGGCATTGCGGCTATATTTATATAAATGTATCGGATCCACGCCACCGGCGCAAGGAAACAGCTTAGCATGTACATAAAGGGAATCATCATCAAAGTAAGCCCCCTTCTGTCTTTTTTGTATAAAAGGAATGCAAAAGCCGCAAAATAAGTCAAAACATAGAATGAACTTCTCCACGCATTTCCGAGAAGAGGAATCTTAAGACGCCCTTCTTTTTCGCCGTACATATAATCGAATATGCCGCTTCCCATCGGAAGATAATTCATATTTTCAACGGAAGGATAACCGTCATAAACGTTTTTGTTGTAAAGCTTTGTCGTTCCTGTAAGGAAATACGGGTATTCGAGAGGATACCAGTATCCGAGCGTCATTCCCGTTACCGATTCAAGGTACGATACCGGGTGCTTTAATCCGACTTTGACCACCAGTTTAAGGAAATTTATCTTGTTGGATTTAAGCAAAGCCTCGTTGGCGTCTTTTTTGATGCCGTCCGCTATTACAAAAGAATATTCGGAAAGCGCGTCTTCGGGAATATATGAAATGATTTCCCCGTATTCTGCGTCGGTCAGCGTATCTTTTTCACGAACCGCCACCCTTGCGAGACACGAAAGCGGAAGCGACATGCTCTCCCTCTCGGTATCCGTTTCACGAACGTTATATGCCTTCATCAGTATGTTTTCGCTGACTTTAAATGCGAGAAATATCGATGCAGTAATAAGAATCACCGGAATTATTCTTTTTATTTTCTTTTGCAAAAGAAGAATCAAAACGCCGCCCGCAACCACGGCATAAATCATATTGTTTCTGAAATGGCACGAAAGAGTCGAAGATAAGACGATTCCCGTTGCATAAAGCACTCTTTTTAAATGCTTTTTGGAATCCGTGTCTAAAAATCTTAACGCAAAAGTAAGCGCAATCAGAATAAATGCCGCGGACAAAACGCCCTTTATCGTCGAAATCGCAAACCACGCGTTTGCGGGATTAAGCAAAAATACAAAAAGTGCGGCGATTCGAATACTTTTTCTCACTCTTTTTTCGAAAAGATATTCCATAAAGAAAGCCACCGCAAAGGATAAAATTCCCATTTGAACGAGGGAGTAAATCATCATTCCGCTATTGACGTTTCCTCTCTGCAGGCCCCATTCGTAGGTTTTTCCGAGGAAAAGCGTGTGCAAAATCGAATGATGCGTGGTAAGGCTGTTTGTCAGATAATCATGGAGCTGATAATCCGCATCGTATACGAAATTGACCGGCCAGTGATAAAGGAACAGCGGAATAAAGCTTGCAAAAACGAGGCTCCAGATTGCCAAAAGGTATAAAAGTCCGCCTTTAAGGAAGGATTTTTCTTCTTTTTCACCGTCTTTTTTGGTCCGATCGGAAACCATGCTTAAAAATCCGATGATTTCGGAAAGACAGGGGATTGTCAAAAAAGAAAGTCCGACGGCGACAACAACGGATATTGCGATATTTCGCCCCTCTCCCGAAAACGAATTGTTTCCGTAGAGCATGTATGCGCCCCAAACCGTCAAAAGACTTAAGGGAAGGGCGAATACTGCGGAGATAATTACTCTTCTTTTGTCGCTTATTGCTTCTTTTTTGAAAAATCGGTGCAAAAGAATGCAGTCAAGCGCAAAAAAAACTATGCATGCGGGATTCCATCCGAATGTTTCAGTCCCGAAATACCCTCCGTTCGAAGAGGTAATCCCTGCCAGATAAGCGATTGAGAGCGCATTTATAAAAGCCGAAACAAAAATGAAAAATCCTTTTTTTTGCAGTTTTACGTCTTTAAATTTCTTCATTTCGGGTTAACTCGTCCAATCCTTTTTATTTTCTTCTCTTTTGAATGATGACAATAAGTATTATACCCATTACGAGGGCTGCGATAAAGCCCAAAAAACCGAGAACCGGGATTCCCAATATCTGCGGCTGCATGTCGGTGGTGCAAATCATGGAGGAACTGATTATAACCGATGCCATGATTATGCAAAGAATCATATCTCCGACAAGCGTTTCGATACGCTTCATAAGGGGCTCGAATCCGACCGGTTCAATATTGATTTTGGTCTGTCCTTTTATTACGGCTTTCATAAGATCCGCCGAAAGAGACGGAATCGTCAGGGATTTTTTGGCGGAGTCGTAAACAGACTTAGCGTCCTGAACCACCTCTTTTTTAAGGTCGAAATTCTCAAGCATTTCGTGCATTACTTTTCCGGAGAAAAGTTCCGCCATGTTGACGCCCGCGTTAAGCTTCGTGACAACGCCCTCCAGGGTGATGAGCGCACGAACGAGCATCGAGAAGCCTTTCGGCATCGATATTCCGTGTTTGGAAGCAAGTTCGACCACTTCGCTTAAAAGTTCGCCCATGTTCAGATCTTCAAAATTAACGGAACAATATCTCTCCATCATTTCGTCGATGTCGTTAAAAAGGGCGGGATGATTTATTTCCGTTCCGGGATTTCCGAGCGCGATTACCGCATTTTTCATAAGATTGACGTCTTTTTGAACTACGGCCGTAATTGCGGTTTTAAGGATGTTCTGCTCTTTGGAACCGAGCCTTCCGACCATTCCCCAGTCAAGCCAAACGATTTTGCCGTTTAATATTTCAAGATTGCCCTGGTGGGGATCGGCATGAAAGAGGCCGTCGTCGAGAACCTGTTTCAAAAAGACATTTACGAGTTTGGTTGCAACTTCCTTTCTGTCGTAACCCTCACTGTCGAGTTTTTCAAGATTTCCGATTGAAAATCCGTCGATGAAACTCATGGTCATGACTCTTTGCGTGGTATACGCCTCTTCGATGACGGGACAGCTTACGTAATTGATTCCCTCCATGTTTTTGGCAAATTCCATCGTGGTCTCGGCTTCGATTCTGAAATCGAGTTCGTTAATCGAAACTTCTTTCAATTCCCGGACCAGCATATCAAAATCCACTGTCTGATTGACCGGAGAAAGCTTGGCCATTTTGGCCGCTTTCCCGAGAAGCGCAAAGTCCTTCATCATCATGTCCGCTACGTACGGACGCTGAACTTTGACAACCACTTTTCGTCCGTCGGGAAGAACCGCGGCGTGAACCTGTGCTATGGAAGCGCTTCCCAAGGGCTTCTCGTCAATCGATTTGAAAAGCTTATCTACGGGAGCGCCAAGTTCGTTCTCTATTTCTTTTTTGATTACTTCTATATCAAGCGGAGTTACTTCGGCTCTTAAAAGTTCAAGTTCCTCGCAATATTCCCTGGGCAAAAAATCGCCCCTCGAACTCATTATCTGACCGATTTTGATAAAAGTCGGTCCGAGATCCTCGAGAATATGTCTTAAAGTTACCGGGGTAAGGCCGTTCTTGACCAGATTGTGCTTTCGAATGACTCCGAGTATTTCCTCAAGACGTTTTGTTTCATCGAACATTTCCCTCGGAATGCTCTTTAATTTCATTTCCGCTTTAATCATCAATCTTCACCTTCCTTCTTTTCTTTTAAGGTTTGACTGACTTTTTTAAGTGACAATTTGGATTCGTCGGGAGTGTCCTTCGCTTCCAAATCCAGGGCCTTTGCCTCTTTTTGCCCCTTCCTTTTGTCAAATTCGATTTCTGTTATTTTCCCGTCTTCGAGTTTTTCCCGGTTAAAATAAAGCGTTTTTCCGTCGCCCAAATCATAGGTTTTGTCTTCCTTTTCGCGCATTTGGCGACGTGCGGTTATTTCATCGCGGTTGCCGTTGTAGAGGAGTTCCTCGTTGTCAACTTCTCCCATTCCGAAAATGACACTTCCTCTTCGAAGCAAATCTTTGATCTCTTCGTTTTGTTCGTCAATCGAGCCCAACGCTGCCAAAATCATATCTTTTGTTACGTCTTTGACTTTTTTCATGTAAACCTCCCTGTATAAATGCGCTTTGCGAATCTTTTTTCAAGGATTGTTTTTATGCGATTGCCGCATCAGAGCAATTCTTTTTATTCTTCCTCAATCACAGCCTGAAATTTTCTTATGGATTCGGCCATATTTTCCTCGGTGATTTCATTAAACCATCCGAATCGAACCGTGGTTTTGGAAGCTTTGTCCTGATTGTTTAAAATCTTTTCGTAATCGGCCCCGCTTATCGTATTCTGTTTGTCGTCATAATAATTTTCCGTCCTGCCGTTTTCGTCTCCTAACACTTCCTTGGCGCAGATTCGCTCAAGCACCGCCATGTCATACCGGAAAGACATCAAATAGTACTGCTTCTTTGAGCCGTTTCCTTCCAAATTGCAGTTTCCGTCCACGAGATATTTGTATCCTTCCATGGTTTCCACGCGTTTGCAGGTGTTTATGGCATAAAGATTCGGGGGCAGTTCGTAGAAATTCGGGTCGCTCAAACTGTTTGAATTAATCTTTTTTATACTTCCGTCGTTTTGAACCTCATATATGATCGAATAACCGTATCCTTCGTTTCCGCGGTGTCCGGATTTGATCACTTCGGGATAACCGTCACCGTCAAGATCCGTGATTGCATATGCAACGCCTTCTATCGTATCCTTTTCGCTTGCATCCCAAAGCATTTCGTCGGACAGTTCCCATTCTTTCGAATTTTCCAAAAGAATCTCAATCGGGCGGATATAGTTGACTTCAACTCCTTCCCATATTTCATCGTCCTTGTAATAATAATCCCGTCCTTCGTATCTGAAGGATTTTTTGTCATCGGATATTTTTACTGCAAACGATGCATAAGAACCCCAGCCCGATCCCGGCTCGGATATCTCGCAAAGGTTTTCATCCGATCCGGATTTCGAAAAAAACAGATCGTGACATTCCTGATACATGCAGGAATCCGCGTCGAAATACAAAAGTCCCTTGCCGGATTCGTATTCATATATGTCAAAATAATCCATGTTGTCGCTGACCCACCTGCCTTCGAAGAAATCGAATAATTCCTTGTCGGTTTCTTCTCTCTCGATTATGTTTTGCTCTGCGACTTTGGATTTTTCTCTTTGTTTCTCCCTCTCCTCGGCAGTGTAATAATGATTCACGTCTCCTTTATAGTCGCTCCATCCCAGATCCGTTGCCCCTGTACGCCAAATGCATACGTACGCGGACGTATTAAGCTGTCTGAATTTAACTTCGTATTCGCCGGAGTAAACGTCCAAAGAGGTAATTGCCGTCGGATTGTCGGAATAAACGGTTATGGTACTGTTCCCTGCGTCGATGGTGGCTTTGGAATCGTCGGATGTCGAAAAGTGCGTAAAATCAGAGCCTCCTTTGAAACTTATTTTTACCCTGTCGTCGTAATAAACGGTTTTGGTGATATAAAACCAATCCGGATGGGATATGTTTTTTACGTCATAGGTATAGGCCGTACCCTTGGAGCATCCCAGAACGCACAAAATACCGAATATGACTGTTATTATCGTCAATGTGTTTTTCTTCATGTTTTTTCCTCCCGTGCCGGTATTGAACTTTCATATCAAAGATACGATTAAACCGCCTTTTTTTATGGCATTCGGGTACCTTTTGGCCTTTGTGTTTACATGCATTCAATATCTTTACTCTATATTATACTTCGTAAACAAAAAAATAAAAGTCAGGTTATACCTTTGCGATATCCTGACTTTTATATTGCAAATTTGTTAACGAATCAAATCGGGCGGTGCTTTTCTACTTCTGTCCGTAGTATGCGTTCGCACCGTGCTTTCTGTAATAATGCTTATCCTGCAACTCCTGTGGTGCTCTTTTGACTTCGGGATTTATCTGCTCGGTGAAAAGAGCCATCTTGGCAACTTCCTCCATAACAACCGCGTTATGAACGGCATTGTCAGCATCCTTGCCCCATGCAAAAGGTCCGTGATTCTTGCAAAGAACACCGCATACGGCTTCGGGATCTTTTCCGAGACGATTGAATTCCGATACAATGAGCTTTCCGGTATTAAGCTCGTATGCCTCGTCAATTTCCTCTTTTGTAAGGCATCTCACGCAGGGAATATCTCCGTAAAAATAATCCGCATGCGTCGTTCCGTAGCAGGGAATGTCTCTTCCCGCCTGCGCAAAACTTGTCGCATATGTGGAATGTGTGTGAACAACTCCTCCGATTTCGGGAAATCCCTTGTAAAGTTCAAGATGCGTGGGCGTATCGGATGAAGGATTGAGCTTTCCCTCAACAACATTTCCTTCCAAATCCACTACCACCATATCTTCGGGCTTCATCACATCATAATCCACACCGCTCGGCTTAATGACAAACAACCCCTTCTCTCTGTCTATCGCACTTACGTTTCCCCATGTAAAAGTCACGAGTCCGTGCTTCGGAAGAAGCATATTCGCTTCATACACCTTCTGTTTCAATTCTTCAAGCATTGTCTGTATTCCTTTCTCCCGTATATTTATAAACCCGCGAGGGTTTTCGTCTGAAGTTTTTCCCAAACCCCGCAAAAGGATTCGGCGGGTTTTTTCCCGGCCGGATCCCGCGAAAGGATTCGGACCGGCAAACTTTTGCCGATGATTCTTAGCGAGTAAGTCGCGAACTGCCCGTTTCGAGGACTGTTTGAGCGAAGCGAGTTCCGCAGAAACGGGTTTGTTTGTGAGCGGCGAAACGAGCTTAGA
>JAEEGL013836557.1_pt1 | contig 33956 bp, 27 predicted proteins | sample 9134231 | NCBI WGS metagenome assembly JAEEGL01 (sample SAMN16246548, study PRJNA631951) | gut metagenome | biome: gut microbiome; feature: rumen; material: fiber-attached | host: Bos | place: Iran: Karaj | collected 2018-10 | reverse complement strand
GAGCCGTCAACAGAACCGGAGGCAGATCCGCCGCGCAGGACGAGTATCCGGGTTCCCGGCTTGTGAACGGCATTCTTTACTCGGAGGACGGTTCCACCCTCATTTCCTGCGTTTCCGCGCCGAACGGCCCGTGCATCGTCCCGCCGGGCGTGAAGACCATCGCAGATCGCGCGTTTTCCGGCTGCGCCGGATTGACGGAAGTCCGCCTGCCGGAAGGCATCACGAAGATCGGCCGCTCCGCATTCTGGAAATGCTCCGGGTTGAAACGCATCAATTTGCCGGATTCGCTGGAAGAGATCGAGACCAATGCGTTTGAGGAGTGTACCGGACTGACGGAGATCGCGATCCCGCCGGGCATCCGTGTCATCAAGTCCAGCACGTTTATCGTGTGTGCCGGGCTGAAGCGCGTCGATCTGTCGGATTCGCTGACGGAAATCGAGTTTGCCGCGTTTACAGCGTGCACCGGGCTGACGGAGCTTACGATCCCGCCGAACGTCACATCCATCGGGGAAAGCGCGTTTGCGGGGTGTACCGGACTGAAGCACGTGACGCTCCCGGACAGCCTGAAATCCATTTCTCCGGGCGCTTTTTCCGGCTGCGAATCCCTGGACCAGGAAACACGGGAGCGTCTGCAAAAACTGACGCACAAGCCATAGTTTTTCGGGAATGGGAAAGTTATTCCGTTACGACTGGCAACCCGAGGCGTTCCTGCGCGTCCTCCAGCCCACCGAAATTCGAGACGTTGGTGTAGCCCATCGCGCGCAGTGTCTCCAGCGCGGTATTCGCACGGCGGCCGGAACGGCAGTACAGGATGACCTGTGCGGATTTGTCCGGTACGACGGCGGCGATCTCCGCCCCGATCCGGTCGTGCGGAATGTTCCGCGCGCCCTTCAGATACCCGGACGCGTATTCCTCTGCCGAACGCACGTCCAGCAGGACTGCCGTGTTCAGGTCGATTTGAACGGGCTGTTCCGCGGGCGCTCTGTTATTTGAGGCGGATTCCGTGTTACCGCAGGCGCATCCGCAGACCGCGGCCGCTGCGCAGCTCAGAACGAGCGCGTATTGTAAGACCTTCATGGCGTGTATTCCTTTCCCGTGCTGAATAATAATTCGTTTCAATCATTTGACCTAAATATACCCCCGCTTCGGGAAATGTCAAACGTGGTGTACCCCGTTTCTCCTCAAATCGAACATGAGCAATCCGTGTATGGCTTTTCTGGCACGGGAAAAAGAAGAAACCCACACTTTAACTGCGGAATGAAGCTTTCCCCTCAAATCGAACATGAATAATCCGTGTATGGCGTTTCCGATGCCGGAAAACGGAGAAAACCGCACTTTTCAGCGGAAAAACGCGGATTTTTTCGGATTTCAGCTTGCATTTCGCGGAAAAAGTGATATAGTATTTGATACCACATATTGCGGGGTAGAGCAGAGGTAGCTCGTCAGGCTCATAACCTGGAGGCCGTTGGTTCGATTCCAACCCCCGCTACCAATGATTTTTCAGGGCTGTCCGTCACGGATGGCCTTTTTTTTGCCTCAGTTTTGCGAAGTTGGGAAGAACGCTATTGTAGGTATTTTTGGATTTTCTTTTACCGCCCAGAACCATTCTAAACGGCAGTTTGACCCCTGTTAGGCTAACGATAACCTAACAATAACCTAACACGTTTTTCGAAAAAGTCAAGTCGGTTTTGATCCTGACGAGCTACCTCTGCTCTACCCCGCAATAATCGGCAAGATGTGTCCGTGCTGCTGGCTGACGCAGAAATCCCCCCATTACTTGTCTGCATACCACTACCCACTACCTTGCGATACTTTTTTTACTACGACTACGCTACAAACAGACCAAAAGAGAAGCCGATAACGACTTCTCCATGATTTGTCGGCCATGACCGATTACAAAATGATCCGGTCAGATTTCAGATCGGACAAACCAAGACCAATGATTCCCACGACAACGATTACGGCGAGAGCAATCCTCTCAATGTCGGGCGAGGGATAACGAGTCAGAATGGACATTGATTCCTTCCTCCGCAATCAGAACTTGAAGCTGTTGGGAAGACGAACGCCATACCTGTTGATGATAATCCCGGCTGCGATGGTCAGCAGAAGCTTGCCGAGCCATTTCAGAGGATCCATGGTCGAATCCTGCGGTTTTACACTGTTTTTTGTCTTGAACATATTGGTTCCCTCCTGTAAGATTTGATTTTGAACGAGGCGGGGCATTGCGCCCTGCCTCGGGTTGGATGTTTTGTTGATGTGTTCAGGCGAAGATCGCGGCTTGACGACCGTCCAGACCGAACGCACGGTTGAGGGCGAGGTAGCTGTGATCCACGCGTTGCAGTGAGTATTTCTTGATTGTCTCTGTCAGCGCGTTCATCAGGCTCCAACGTGTCGGTTCCGCAAACTCCTCGTGCGAGGGAGCCTTGAACTCGCGATAGACCGGAAGGATGTCGCTTGAATTGATGACGCCGAGCTCGGCAGCTCTGACGATACTGCTCCTCGCTTCGTCGTCATCCTTCAGGTACACATCCTTCAGGTCCTCACAGACGGTTTCGGTCGTCAGAAAGTCATCTTCGAGCGAAGCGACAGCCCGGTCGATGAGTTCGGCGAGGTTGATGCCGCTGGTGTGGCGACGCTTGATGACCGTTGTGCCGCCGAACGCCATGTTTGTGCAGACACAGACGACGATTCCCGCAGACAAGCCAACGGCGAAAGATTTGTCGTGGCTGTTGCGGATGCCGATGCAGCGATGCCATTCGGGCGAAGACGAGCGGGAGATTTCCATCACACCGAACAGCTTCTGTCCCTCACGGGCAAGACCGAACTTTTCGCCCACGATTTCCCATTCGTGAGCGCGGACGACCTTGGTTACCGCGTCGATCACGTCGATGTGCGGAACGGGCTTCCACGAGGCTGTTGAACTGGGCGTGTCGACACGGACGACCTCGTCGCGACTGACAAACTTGCCTTCTTCCATAATCAGTCCCATACGTCACGCTACCTTCCTGTGAGCCGCCTTGCAACGACCACTGTAAGCGCACTCGGCGCAGTTCATACTGGATTCGACTGGAAAGAAGATACCCGTATTCACTGCCGTCTCAATTCTGTTGGCGAGGAAAACGAAGCGGTCGAAGTCGTCGCTCGTTCTGAGCGTGTAGAACTGATGATGAGCGGGCGTTTTTGCCTTGGTAAACACGTCGAAGCGGAACAGGGGATTCACGCCATACTTCTGCTGAAAGGCGTAACAGAACGTCGTCGCCTGAAGGTCACGGTCTGCTTTTCCAACAGGCCATTTCATCGCGGCTGTTTTCCAGTCGCAGATGGTCTCGTCTCCGCCGTCCACGGTAACGAGGTCGAATTCGCCGACGAGAGGTTTGCTGAGACCTGGCACTTTCACGGAAAACGCTTCGGCAACCGATTTGACCAAATAGTCATCGGGCCAGTCAGCAAGGGCAATGTCGAGCATGTCACAGCCTCGCTGATTCCAAAACCAAAAGTCTTCCTCCGGCTTGTATGTCAGATTTTCGCAGGCTTCGGTTTCAAATTTGAAATAGACGGCAAAAGCTTCATGGGCGTCTTTGACGGTATAGGCGAGCCCTCTGCGTGCGCGTTCAGAGAGTACGGCATGGAAAGTACGTCCAAACGGCATGCTGACCGAGGTTCGCTCCACCTCGGCGTGTTCGATGTACCGGAAGTAGTAGCGCATGGGGCAAGCCAGATAGGTCTGAAACGCGCTGTACGACCAGTGAGGTGCTTCACGCATGGTTTCGATTTCGCGTTCCATGGTCATGCTGCCTTTCCGCTGAGTTCGTCGATGGCGCGACTGCACTGCGTTTTCGTGAGACTTTCGAGGACAGGCACATTGAACTTGGCTTTGATTTGATCGGGCGAGACTCCGTACTGTCTAGCGAGGTCGAGGAGAAACTTGATCTGTTTCGCGCTGGCAGGAGCATCAGATGTCGTGCCGTTTCTTTTGCCGTAGGCGGACCTGTTCTGATGCGGGGCAGAAGTCCCTTGGGAGGCATTCGCGGCGTTTCCTGCGGGATGAAGTGCAGGCTGACTCGGGACGGAATTATTCTTCAGTTCGTCCTCCACGCTTTTGCGGAGCAGATCGAAGTTTTCGTGGATCTTCGCCTCGACCTGATCGGGCGTGAGGCCGTCCGAGAGTTCGACTTCCATGGAAACGTGGTACGACTGGCTGGAATATTCAGCCTCGGCCGGGACTTTCTTTGCGTATGCGGTGTTGAGTTTGAGCATTGGGTGATTCCTTTCTTAGATTAAGACAACTCCCCCGGCAGAACCACTGCCGGAGGAGGTTGAGGGTTGTTTTTTTCGTGGGGTTAGTTCAGCCATTCATCAAGAATGTGCCATGCGGTGCCACTCGTCAGCTCTTCAAGACGAGCAACCTTGTGTTGGGCACAGAAGGATGACTCTGAAATCCTCTTTTTCACAAGCAGGTCTCGCAGTGTTTCAAGCTGCTTGTCCGTGATTCTCAATTTCTTTTTTGCGGAGTTGGAACCGGATTTGGATTGTTGACCAATTCCTGAAGCTGACGCATCCTGCACTTTCACTTCGTTGCTCGAAAGAAGTCGTGCCGGAGAAAGTTCTTTCAGAGAATCTTTGACCGACTTGGGAACGGGGAGATCGTTCAAAAGCTCGGTGAACTTTTCTTCAGCGCACCCCTCGACATTGTCTGAGACACTGAACTGGATTAAAGGCTGACCATTTTGAATTGCGAAGATGACTTTTGCGTTTTTTGCCATGAGATTTCCTCCTATTGGCTGTTGTTGAGTTTTACAGAGATTATATCTTCCTATAAGATATCTGTTATCCCACACAATAAAATTTGTAGCCTTTTTTGAGCTCAGTTCAGACAGGAAGCTTTAGTGCGGTGGCTTAGAATCAGGCAGCGCTCACCACATGGACGCGCTCGAGGGCGCGCTTTGCCTGGCGATACTCACGGTCTTTCTGTCGCTGCGCGATCGCAACCTCGCGAACCTTGCGGCTAAGGGCGACAGATTCATCCGACAGCATTTTCAGCTTGCCTTTGATGGCTTCGATGCTCGCCGTCAGGTCATCAAGCGCAGACGGTTCGTTTTGGGGTTCATGGTTCAGGGCGGACGTCTGCACGGACGCAGACACGACGTGGGTGATGTTGTTGGTTTCCATGGTGGGGGTCTCCTTATTTGTGGTTGTATTAGTGGTATGGGTGAATTGCTCGGTTGCGTTGGTAAGGTGAGGCGCGGTCTGTTCAGGTTGAACGGAAGCCCTTGCGTCTGTCTGACTGCATACTGCCTGTTCCGGCTTCTGCTCGGTTTGAGCTTGCGGCGTTTGATGACGCATCGGTGCGGCGATGTACTGACCGATGCCGCCGCTTGCTACGAACGGAGACATGGCGTCGCCGAATCGAATTTCCGTATGACCTTCGTTCAGCAGATGCAGAAGGATTTCCTTGCTGACGGTAATGCTAAAGTCTTCCCATCCGGAATTGAATGATGCGAGGATGCCAGACTCACGCCCGTCCCCGTCCCGCAGGGTAAAGTGTCCTGCCTTGCTCCGGTAGAGCTTGATCTCGTTCGACGGCCTCTTATCGGCGACGCTTTTCAGGAAGGTCTTCAAGCGGTCGGCATGCTCCACTGTGAAACCGACAGAGTGTTTCAGGTCCGATTCCTTCGGAACGATGCGCATCCAGTCTGGATATGCGCCGGGAAGTGCTTTTGCCGTCCAGCTCCATCTGCCGAGCCTGACCGAGAACATCGTGCAGAGTCCAGTGTTCCACGCGGTAAGAGTTCCTATGCCGCAAGTTTTGGTCGCCATTAATGCGAGCGGAAAAGGCATCGTCAAATCGTCGAGGTTGAACCGGTATGGGCGATTGAAGAGTTCCTTGCCGTTCGTGGCCGTGATACCGTCAGCGCTGAGGTTTATCCCGCGCAGGATTTTACGGGGAGCGTCTAGATCGACCAGAGGAGCGGCGGCAACCAGTTCTTCCACGAACTTCCACGGCAGGGGCGTAGTCGTGACGTTGTCGCCCTGCGGCACCTCGACAACAGGCCAGTCTCCTTCAATCGGCACGATGGAAACGTCCTCGATGCGGAGCGTTCCATCGGCGAACTCGAATTTGATGGTTTTGTTGCGGCTGTTCCGCACGAGCGACCGGAAGAGATCGAAGTCCATGGCGAGCTTGAAGGTGTCCAGTTCCTCGGCATCCATCTTGAATTCGATTTCTTCGTCCGAGTTGTGCGTGCGGAAGCAGATCGTGTTGTTGGTCGATTCGATCTGCACGGCGTGAAACACCGAGAGCGGCGACTTGCGGCAAACCAGTTTCCCAAGAGCGGCGAGTGCTCCGGTCAGTTCGGTTTTGTTCAGAATGATTTCCATTTTTATTTCTCCTTTGGGGTTAGGGTGAAAATCAAATCCGTTTATTCAATGGAGAAATATATATGCTTTTTATCTTGACAATCACTCTTTTTCCTGATTATACCCGTTACTTCATTTAATCGCCTCTATAATTTAGAATAGTTTTGAGCAAGCAAAGGTGCGCTGGTGACAGGGCAGAATTCTCTGCGAAGTTGCTGGGGAAAACTGGATCGCAGTCATCGTCTCTCTAACCGACATGATGTCTTGGGCTAATGATTCGAGATCTACAGGTATTTCTGCAACTAACTCAACAGAGCCAATCGAATAAAACGACCAAATGCGTATGGCTGCATCATGAATATCCTGCATGTTTGTTCTGAAATACCCGGAAATAATCAGCAACAAACTATACCTGTCCCGGCAGGAATCATAGGACCAGGAGTAAACTGGACGGCAGTTCACACGTCTTAACGCTGAGAGAAAGGCGTTAAGAAAACTTGAGAAATCACTGTGATTTTTCAACCCGGACAAAAAAAACAGTCCGACTCTTGCCATGCCAAAGCTTGTCACGTATTGTTCGACAAGTTGTTCAATTCTTTCCTGTTTTGCAGCTTCATCGATCATGGAAATCTCCTTTGTTTGGTAATAATTAAAGATAAATCACATATAATAACAGTCTCTAACTCTTTTGATAAGCTTTTGATAAAAAAATAAATCGCGAAATATACTATGCAATCGAAACAATTGGTTGGTAATCCTGTCCCCATGTATGCAATGTTTATTTAGAGGACGCGGAAAAGGATTTTAGATATTACCAACCCAAACACCCTATCTCTATCTTCTCAATAAAAGTATGTTTGTGGTTTAGTAGAGCATAGTGCTTTATAGGGTAGTATGGCGAAACGATTACCTGCGCATTACTCTGAACCAGAGACAGAAAGTGATTGCAATCAAAAACGATAGGAGGTCAGCATGACATAGCTTTTACTCGATACTTCTCATTAACACCCAACAACAAAACAAAATACAAGGAGAACTAACCATGTCTAATTTGCTTAAGGAACTTAACATCTTTTTCCCCATGCAAACTCTTGATAAACCGATGAACAAGCATATTCTCATTGCCTTGGACAATCTCTTAGATGATTATATCCGTCATCATTCCAAGACCTTTGTGATGCGTCTTGATGTCCATCTTCCCAAAGAGATGCAACAAGATAAGATTAGGGATTTTAACCATCGGTTCATAGAGAAAGAAAAAAATGCTGGGTACGATCCCAAGTATGCCATGGCCCGAGAAGTCAGCAGGAAAGGCAATACACACTATCACATGGCTCTCTTCCTGAACGGAAACAAGACGAAGAGCATCTACCGACACATCAAGAATGCTGAAAAGGTGCTTAGGAATGTTGTCGGCGAAGAGAAGAAGGCTGAGGCATGGATAGAGCGTTGCGACAAAAATAAAAATAAACTCAAAAATGGCATCCTGATCAGGCGCAATGATCCCGACAGGAAGAAGCGTGAAGATGTCGAGCGTCAGATATCCTATCTGGCAAAGACCGAACAGAAGGAGGGGGTCAAGGGCAAGACATTCTTCTCATCAAAGACAAAATAATGATTGTGTGGTTTCTGCTTAAGGAGCGTCTGAATTATCTGATGGAACTGAAGAGCAAAGAGTAAGAATAATGCCATCGCCTCCGGCAAAAAAGCTCTGCCGGAGGCGAAGATTAATCTTTTATTATGATTTCGATGCTACAATCATTTCTCCTTCCTTTTTTTGAGTTATCAAATCTATCTTTTTTTGTTCTTGATAAAGGCTTCGTATATGCGATTAATTTCATCCTGCTTTGAGGTGTATGATTTCTCGACATTAGATTTGCTGCATCCCATTAGGTTTGCGACTTCCTCTACGGTGCGTTTCGGATAAGCATCCTTCCTGTAGTGATATGCTATCAGTTTGCCAAAGTCTTTCTTCGAACAAATCGAATCAACGGTATAACCTCCATCCGTGTCACAAGTAACCGAGAACGGATAATCGACTTCTATGTCGGAGAGTTGAACATTCTGTTTCTCATACCTAAATTCCCATACGCGTTGTGCAGATGGGTGCGAGAACTTTTGCTCTTGTTCAATGCGGTTTATCACAATTATTACGCGAGGTTTCATTTTTGCCTCACTACCTTTGCGAATATTGCCGGGATCTGCCAGGTGGTGCAATACCAGAATAGATAAATCTGGGAATTCTTTTTTCAGTTTCGACAAAAACGAAAGCGCCTCATATATTTTTTTCTCCCCAGCGATATCAGACAGGTGGTCTATGATTAGTAGATCGGGACTCTGACCATACTCCCCACGGTAAGTGTATTCCATTAACGCATTTTTGTAGGCTTTCAGGTCAAGAGTCATTTCGGTCATGCATTTTGGTGCAAGCTCAATAAAAAAGTTCTCCGATGCTGCATCGGACAGGCCTTCTTTGTAATACATATTTAAACCATGAATATCGCGCACCGATACATCACTGCCACCCCAGTAGACGACTTTTTTCGGAACAGTTTTATCCGCATCTTTGCAACGAGTCCAAAAACGTTCTTCCAAGAACGGTTTGTCGCCAGCTACAACATATCGACCAGCAGCCAGAGCAATGTGTGTTTTTCCTGCACCAGCCTTTGAACAAAGCTCTGTTATCGCGCCTTTATATAAAAAACCACGGACGAGAAAATCTTCCTCCAATCTTCTCTTTTTTGTTTCCGGCTGGATCGTTTCATGCATCTCCCATGGTGGCAAAATCGAACATGATGCTTTGAGTTTTTCGAGAATAATGCTGAATTCGGCCTCATCCATCGGTTTCACGTTTCCGACCACATGCGGCGGGTTATGGTAATAAGCGCTTGCCAAGTCTGCGGGGGTGGCAATAGCCGATGAATCAGGAAACTCAACTTGACGGAAGACGAAACCAATATCATCAACCGCTATTTTTGTTCCGTGAGACCTGTCTTCCCGTCCGCAAAGATACTCGCAAAGCGCTTTTGCTCTTTCGAATTCTAGATTCAGAGCTTTGTTCTTGTCTCCCGATATGAGAATGATGACAGATTTTTTTGCAAGAGGAGACCAATCCGTCCGGTCCATGTTGTCAGAAACAAAACTGGTAAACGCGACATGCCCAAGCGAAGCATTTGCCTCCTGCAAAGCATGTGCGTCCTCAATGCAACCGCAGATAACGATGGTGTTAACCTTCGGCGAGGCGACATCTCTAAGGTTATACAGTGGTATTTTTTCCTGTTTGGGGAAGTGGGTCATGACGTTATACGCGATCCAATTCTTCTCAATCTTTTCTTGAACGGAAACAACCGGAATTAAGGCTCGTCGCAAACCGCAATTGTCAGGATTGAGGAAAAGACGATACAGCCGCATTTGCGGCAAATGATGTGGCTCGACTATGTCAAAGGCCATTGTGCCAATCGGCGGGTAAAACACCGGATCAGGAAGGGGTACCTGCATGCGAGGCGAAGGAATATATAAATTAATGGTACGCGCCAATGGGTCTGGTCTATTCTCAATCTGCCATACTGTGTACGAACGGGGAAAACCAGCGGTGAACCAACGCCCCAGCTGCCGTTGAAACAAAATGAATCCGTCTCTGTCTGTTTTTGGTGTGTCTTCTAAGGAAAAAAGGAATTCTTCAAACCTGAATCGGCTGGAATGAATTGAGAACGGGGCGTAAGCATCCCGCTCAATCTGGTAAAGATGTAATAGTTCATCAATGCGCTTTGTTTCAGAACATGCTTCCTCTTTTCGAACTGCATCGAAAACTGAAATGTTTTCAAAATCCGCACCGGGCTTGATGCTGATGCAAACCGGCGGTGGTTGATACAGGGGGAGCTTCGGCCATTTCTCTGCAATTTCAAAAAAAGAAAGATGGTGAAGGTCTTTTAATGAAAGCCCGTATTTTTTATTGTTTCTTTCGACCGTGAAATGAGGATTCGGTTTAAGCATGGCGTTGTTCATTCGTTCGATATAATTGTCCTGAGCATGCTCGTATTCGTTGTACTTTAATCTGGGATTGTAGGTCGGATCCTTCATGCGCGCATCAAGAATCAGGAAGGACAGTTTTTCTTTGATCAGTGCATCCGACACATCAAGAGGTTTGAGATTCGTGGCGCCGACAGGAGTGAAATCTATTTTGTCTGTGACAGAGAGGTCCATAGTGCGCGATCCTTGTGCAGGGTAAATTATATTTCTGCGTCTACAGATACTATACCACGAATCCGACAACATTCAAGCATGAGCTTTGTTTTTTTGGTTGCATCATGTCTGCATCCCTATCACCCGTTCCTTTAAAGCTCGTCGAAAAAAGGCACTATATACATTCCTGGCTTTTTTTATGCGTTTGAGCTCAATCTCCTGAAAAAAGTCCGTAAAAAAGTACCCCAAAACCGTAATTTTTCACGCGAAAACCGTATTTTTTACGCGAAAATGTGACGACTGCCCCATCAACAATCGGATTCGTCGTTTGCCAAAAGAAAGACGCTTCCATCGGTTATTCGAGCCACCTTCCGGAATGATTGCCGAATCTGCCCCGGAGGGTTCGCCTTGATATGACACGTCTTCTTGGTTTGGGAATAATGATGAAATATTTGTCGGAAGGCGAAGAATCCGGCTTGATTTTTGTCGAAGTCGGAGTATATTACCGTTTGGAAAGGATTGCCGAGGATATCGGTTTTCGTTTCCGAGTTCTTTACATCGGTTATTTCAGCAAAAGAACATGTAAACCAGCCAAGTTTCAAATCAACTCTTTTGCTCTCAAAAACGAAAAACCAGCAAGGGACCATAGTGTCTTTGTGTCTTGCTGGGCGTTTCTCTGTCGTTTTGAGAGCGGGTTCTTGGCTGGACCTACATGTTCACGCATGGGGAAGCGTCCGGCTTTTTTTGTGTTCGGCCGTTGCCTCGTGCGCAGGATCGCAAACTCAACCCCGAGGCCGCCCATGCTGTTCGATTGTCCCCACAGTTTTCATCTTCCTTTTTCAGCCGAGAAGTATTTCACCCGGCATGGGCTTCCTCGTTTCAGCAATACCCCATACAAAGGAAGAAGGCTTCTCATGAACGACCACGCATCTCTTTTTTTCCGCGGGTTCATCTATGCCATCGTTTTGTTTAATCTTGTCGGTTCCGGCGCTGTTTTCGGCGAGGATTCCCATGCGGGAAGTGATCCGAAAACGTTGATTGTTGCCAGTGCGCGTCCCACCCGGAGCGGTACTGCCGACAATGGCTCCCTTATCTCCTTGCCGGGTGATAACGGGAAAAGCACCAAACAAACGAAATCGGCAAACACGGCAGCTGCGACCGTTCAAACATCGAAATATCCCCGCCCGAATGAGATGCTACAAGGTGTGGTGTATGACCTGAAGCGGACAAAAGACCTCAAGCCAACAGACTTGATCGGTGGCAGTGTGACCAATATGAAAAAACCGGTGGACGGTAATGTCTTCGCATCCATAACGAAACCTTTTGTTAATGGAGCTGATTCCACATGGAGGAATACGACGGACAACCGTGGAGGCATACGGTATCCATATTTCGATACCAATTACTATTGTCTGCCATCCCGTCTTTGGAATTCTTATTTTTATCTTCAATATACAGACAATAAGGATATTCCAAAACTACTTCATGCGGATACTTCTTTACAAGGCGGTGGATGGATTGCTATTTATTCTGGGTATGTCGTTGCACCATTTTCCGGCATGTTCCGATTCGTAGGTTTCAGCGACGATTCGATGCTTGTCCGATTCAATAAGGATATTGTACTTGACTATGGATGGTATTCTTTGACAATGGGGGTTCGCTTATCTTCGTTCAGCAGCAATTATGTAGATCTTCTAAGAGGGAGGGTATCACCAACTGCGGAGCAAAAAAGTAAACTTCAAGAAAGCCCTTTGTTTTCAAAATTCAAAACGGACATATTACCTGTTGAGTGTGATGAAGGAAATAGTCACGGACTACAGAAACACGGACTTCAAAGAGGTATTCCGATCAAAGTCCAAAAGGGACAGGTGATTCCAATTGAGATTATTCTATCGGAACAGGGTGATGGGGGCTTTTCAAGCATGCTTTTTGTGGAACAGCTGGATGACAAAGGCAAGCCGTACAAGACCTATCCTGATAAACTGCCGCTTTTTCGTACAACGGCACATTTGCCGTCGCATCCAACGCTCAATTGGTTTCCAGATTTTGAGGACAATGGTCCGATATGGAAAGTTGTCGATTCTTTTGGCAAACCGATTCCTGCAAGCAAATATGCAAAACAGGATGTGAAAATCGGCTTTCAACTCGATGATGGCATCGAAACAAAGCAGCAGACCGTGGCATCGGCTACGACAACGAAACCGAAAACGACGGCCCCAGCGGTGAATGAAGAGGACGAGCTGCCGGGCGTGTTGTATGACCTGAAACAGACAGCGGATGGCTCGCCGACGTATCTGATGGACCTTCAAGGAGGCAAGCAGTTCAACCGCCTCCGCACGACTTTGTCCGTCTGGAATCTCCCGGATACAGCAGACACGGAATCTATTATGGTGCCGTACCTGAAACGGTTCGTGCTCAGTAACTGGCCGCATAAGACCGATTCGGTGGGAGTCCCCTCTTACAACGAATTCAATAAATTTTTCCGTTCTACGGTTACTCCATACCGGTCGTCCTTCTATCAGCCCTTCACCCCGTCTGTTACTGCCCCAAAGACGTTTTTCAATGACACTCAGGTTTCAGATGCAGGATGGGTCGGGATTCATACGGGATACGTTGTCGCTCCGTTCACAGGAAAATTCCGTTTTGTAGGATTCGGCGATGACGCCATGGTCGTCCGTTTTAACAATCAGCTGGTTCTGGACTATGGCTGGTATGCCTTGTCTTTAGGAAAAATGCTGGATGATTCTTGGGACTATAGGGGGATTCTCGGGGGAACCGCTGCTAGAACAGACCCGCAGAATCGATTATTGCTTGAAAATCCAATTTATTCCCAGTGTAAACTGGAAACCTATTTCCCCTCAACATGCGATAAACACGGTCTTGCAAAGGGCATTCCCATCAGCGTAATTAAAGGCCGTAGCTATCCGATTGAGATTCTTGTTACGGACATTGTCAGTGGTGGTGACTTCGGTATGGCTCTCTTTATTGAACGCTTGGATTCTGATGGAACCCCGCAAAAAAAAGATCCTGCAAAACTCCCCCTGTTCCGTACCTCTTCTCATTTGCCGAATCATCCGTCCGGTTCACTTCCGGATTTTGATGAAGACAGCCCAATATGGAAGATCGTCAACTCCAAAGGCAAACCGATCCCGTCGCACAAACCTCCTGTCACCGAAGAAAAGCAGGTGGTCGAAGAGAAAAAAGAGGATGCTGCATCGAAGAAAGACGAATCAGTCGCTCAGGAAAAACAGCCCGCCGAATCCACTTCCCAACCCCAACGCGATCCTAATCTCAAGAAGGTCGTTTCAACTATGACCCGTGGGAATTATACAACACAAACCGTCACGGAATACAACGGCGACACCACGATCGAAACCGTGACCACGACAGAAGTCAACGGCGACACCACGACCACAACGACAACCATAACTGAAACGAAAAACGGTGCTGTCGTGAAAAAGACTACGACCACAACCACGACGACAGCGGAGAAATCGTCCAACAACCAAGCGAACTCAGATGCTCCTACCGTTATTCAGCTTCCTGGTGGAGTGGATATGAAGATGGTAAAAGTCGAAGCCGGAACGTTCACGATGGGAGCGCTTGACGGAGAAAACAGAGAGGATGAAAAGCCTCACGAGGTGACATTGAAACACGATTACTTCATCGGCATGACTGAAGTGACGCAGGCGCAGTGGAAAGCAGTGATGAACAGCAACCCATCGCATACCAAGGGAGATAATCTGCCCGTGGAAACCGTATCCTGTGACGATGCGATGGCATTCTGCGAAAAGCTGAATGCAACAGGAAAAGCCCCGTCCGGATGGAAATTTGCTTTGCCAACTGAAGCTCAGTGGGAGTATGCCGCACGCGGTGGAAAAAAGAGCCGCGGGTACAAGTACAGCGGAAGCGACGACATTGATGCTGTAGCGTGGAATGGAAATAACTCTGGGGACATATTGCATCCCGTCGGGGAAAAGATGGCAAACGAGCTTGGTTTGTATGACATGAGCGGGAACGTTTGGGAATGGTGTCGGGATTGGTATGAACCAGGTTATGCCACTGATCCAGAGCTTCTGAACAACAATCGTGGATCGGAGCGCGTGGACCGTGGCGGTAGCCTGTGGACGGGGGATAAGAATGGTTTTGGTTGCCGTGTTGCATGTCGGCATCCTCGACCGGGGGGTAACGGTTCTGGACGCGGCAACGTTGGCTTCCGCGTTGCTCTCATCCAGACCGAGGGACTTGCAGACGCTTCAAATCAGAATAAAGCGGAGAATACAGACAACAAGTCTTCCTCGGGATCGAACTCCACCCCGAAGAAGAATAACCCGACCTATAATCCCTTCGGCTATACGAGTCCGCTGATGGAAGATTAAGCCGTTTTGAAAAGCCCGTTTCTTCCGGAAGAAAATACTTCCCTGTTGATATGATCCGCATAAATGATTCGTTTGTCACATGCAGAATCAGGATGCGGTCATCATTCTTGCGGAACACAGAATTGCACGCAGTTTTTCCTTTTGATTTGCTGTCAGATTCTCGTCCATCCATATTCCAAGGGAAGCAATCTTTTCAGAATTGAATGTCCCGATTATTTCAGCGAAGGTCTTTTCGCTTCCGATGAGTTTCGGTTGAGACAGACACGGGAGAACGTTCAGGTTCTGTAGGGCTTCTCGTTTCGTTTCCATGTTGACGTGCGTATAGTGCGCTGTCATATCGACCGAGGTGTGTCCTAGGAGATCGCGTACGACCAGAGGATTGACACCGTTGCAGATCATCATAGACGCTGCTGTGTGCCTGAATCCGTGAAAGCCCATCCTCGACACAGCAAGTACGCGCCGAGTAGTCCCGGAATCGTTTGGTTTCAGTCCTGCTGCAAACAACAGCTTTTTCGTGTCTCTTGATATGCCACCGGAATTGTGTTGATACCGATACGCGACATTGGGAAGAACGTAGTCGGTACTCAGGTCCAGCGAAGACAACGCTTCATAAAGAACGTCACCAATGGGAATCTCCACGATCTTGTGGCTGCTGTGGGCTGTCTTGTGGGGCATGAACCGAATAACTCTGTTCTGCATATCAACCGAAGACCAGCGCAACAGACAGAGATCGCCACAACGAGCGCCAGTATAAAGCGCCAACTTGTAGAGGACGATCATTTCCTCTTTGTGCATCATGTGGTATGTGGGAGATGTCAACGTGTCCCAAATCTTCTGAAGTTGTTCGACCGTGAATGGCACTCGTTCTTCAATTTGTCCAGTTTTCTTTTTGAAGTCGGCAAATGGATTACTGTCTTTGCACAACAGGCGAAAAACGCATTGCAGGATATTCAGGACGCTGTTATACGTCTTCGGAGAAACGCCACGATTCCAGTAGTAGGTCAGGTAAGCTTGTGCGATCTCTTCCGTAACATCTGCTGCAATTCTCGCCTGCATGCGAGATGCGAAGTCAGCGAAAGAAGTAAGAACGGAATGGTAGTTGGCTCTGTGTTTGGGAGAAACGGCAGGTGCAGACGGATGGGAAAAAAATGCATCCTCCAATTCCGTCAATGGAACCCGACACACATGGAGGAGCCCTTTGGCTTCTGCAATCTGATGCATGTAGGTGATCTTTGAATCAATAGCGGACAACTTGATTTCTTCCTGGAGAATGCTTTCAATTTCTTTCTCCGCTTCTTCCAATGTGCCTGCTCTCAGCGTCTTTGTCTTAATCTTTCCTGTAATGCATTTCCATTGGTAAAGGAATTTCCCGTTTCTTTTGAAGATTGCCCCTGTTCCTCTGGTACGGCGAGTGGTTTTGTTTTTCATCTGTTAGACTACTCCCGTAACCTAACAGTAATCGAACAATCGGATAAAATACCTTCACATTGAGTCCTCTCATAACCTGGAGGCCGTTGGTTCGATTCCAACCCCCGCTACCAATGATTTTTCGAGGCTGTCCGTCACGGATGGCCTTTTTTTGCCTCAGTTTTGCGAAGTTGCTTCCTGCTAACCATACCGTTTTTCACGGGGTCCTTTCATTGTTTTGGTTAGTGTTGAAGCCCCATTTTACCCCGTTTCGTGAGGCAAAATGGTAGCAAAATGGTAGCAAAATATACCACCTCAACCCCTGAAAGTCAAGCCCAGGTTCCGAGCCTGACGAGCTACCTCTGCTCTACCCCGCTTTTTTTCATAGCCTTTATCGACGGGGATAGCCCGTCGTAGCTTTTAGCCTTATGCGACGGGGATAGCCCGTCGTAGCATGGAGTTTGCCCGTGGTGGGCAACCTCCATGCGAGCTCATTTCTTCGACTGCTTTTTTTCGTTCGGCAGAGGCTCCTCCTCGAGAGGGGGGATCTTCTTCGCTTTATTCAAGATGGCGAAATACTTTTTCTCATCTATCATCTTTTTGGGGACTTCACGGGAGCAATATCCCAACATGGCTCCTATGACTTTATTAGATGGATGCGTATCGTCATTATTTCTATAATGATAAACGAGGCTTCTAAACATGTCATCCCTCGTACAGACGGGCTTATAGACGGAATACATATCCTCATCTTCACGGACGCAATAAAAGGGAAGGTCTTCAACATCTGCGTGGCTCGTACTGAATTTATCATATCTGAATTTATAAAGGGACGTGACGGTCTTCTTCTCAGCCTTTTTCTTCTTGGTGCTCTGTTTGCTGGAAGAATCAAACTTGACCGTTCGATTGATTCTTTCCATGGTCATGACAATGCGCGGCATTCTCTTGGGGTCTCCACCGCCAAGCGGTTTTCCCAATTCCGAAGTATGGTGGATAGCGAGGACAGCCATACCAGGTACAGCTTTCATAAGTCGATTAAGAAAACGTAAAGACCCCTCAATATTATTCTTGTTCCAAACACTAACGAGCGTATCCACAATCAGAAGATCCAAGGGATGCCCTGGAGTCCCCTTAAACGTGTATTTCTCAAGCTTTCTTCTATAAGCTCTGACATCCGGCTTTTCGTTAAACTTGTCGGAAAACTCCTCTTCTGTTGGCGCATCCTCAATGAAGATATTCTGTTTTTGTTCGTCTTTGAGTCCACGCAGGCAGGTTTCTTTCCACGATTCCAAGTCAGGGACACAGTCAAAATTCCAGTAAAGAATCTTCATGGTGGATTTCTTACAGCAGCGCGTCCAGAAGCGTTCCTTCATATATTGCCGCTCGTTCCCTTTTACGAGATACCGGATCAGAGAACGGCAGAAACGGCTTTTTCCTGCAGACGGTGGTCCGGCTATAACCGTAATGGCATTGCGATAGAGAAGCGACCGGATGAGGATGCCGTTTGCCGGATTCTCTTTGACGGGTTTCTGTTCTTCCGGAGCCCAGAATGGGGGAGCTTCCCGTTCTTTTCGAATTTTCGTTAGGAAGGTGAAAAACTCCGTCTCATCCAGGCATAGAGCTGCATTTGGAAGGACTGTAGGCGAAGTCTTGTTGTATGTACTGGCGAGTGCTTCAGGCGTCGCGATAGTCAATGTGCTGTCCGGATACTGGACTTCGCGCTGAACAAAGATGCAGTCATTGATTTTGATCTTGGATTTCTTGATGAATTCGAATATTCTGGCCACTTCCTCATAAGCATCCTCAAGTGTTTGCCCGTTATGGTTAGATACAAGGAAGATGATGTTTTTCTCGGCAAGTGGACTGAAATCGACCAGTTCCAGATTATCTTCGACATCGACATAACTGGTGAACGCGACGTTCTCGATGTTTCTATTGTAGCGTTGTAATGCATCCGCATCCTGGATGCAGCTACAGAGCACAACTGTATCCGTATCTGGGGACATGAGACGTTCGATATTCCAAAGAGGCAGACATTTCATGTTTGGAAGACCAGTCATGATGTAATTCTCGTCATCGTTTTCATGAATACAAACGGTTGGGATCAGGGCTTCTCGAAGTCCGCATCCTTTAGGATTCAGGAAAAGACGATGAAAACGCATCTGTGGCAGTGAGTGGTATTCGCTGATGTCGTATGCCATAGGGCCAAGAGCCCCATAAAAGACTGGTACCGGGAAATCAACGGAGTACGATTCATTATCATGTTCCCTCTGGCTGTAATCCGGTATTTCTGAAATCGGTTTTGGTTTTATATCCTTAAGATAGTAGCGCCGAGGGAAACTTGCCTTATACCAGTCTGATAACGCCACTTGGTATTTCAGGAAAGCCTTCATGTCAACATTTGGCTCTGTTGGCAAGGGAGAGGGAAACTTCTGCGGATGAAATGCATCCCCAAGATGGAATTCTGAGTATGTGTCACCCCCGATCTTAAGGAATTTTAACAATTCTGGGATTCTGTCCGAATCAGGATATTTATTCGTTTTCCGCATAAAATCATATATTGAAATCTCATGAAGCCCAGCATCATCATAGGGTTTAATAGAAATGAGGACAGGATCCGGATCAAATTCATAAACAGGTTTGTTATTGATTTTTTTATTGTTAGTTTGTGAAATAAGTTCTTCTTCGTGGAAAATAAACCAAAGAGGTTTCGGCTTAAGGATAAGAGAATACTTTTTTTCCCCAATTCTCGCGATATAAAAAATGTGCGCCATCCTACTTGGTTTTTTGGGGGAAGGAATCTTATACGGATGTTCAAATTCGCTGTACGTCAAATTCGGCTTGTCAGTTTCTGTTTTTGAGAAGTATTTGGCATATAGCATCACCGACATTTTTTCCTTGACCACGGCATCCTTGATATCAAGTGGCAGGAGACCTGTTGCTCCAACTGCCCCAAAATTGATGTTCTGGATTGTCTCAATAAACCTCTGTGTACTCATGTCTACTCTCCAAATGTGAAGACGCCATCTCTGGAATCTCAGTGCCCAGATAGTCTGTTTCTAGAATATGCAATAAAGTACCACAATCCATAGAGGAAATCAAGAAAGTAGTTTCGATTCTAATGTTCTTTTTGCGATAATCGTCAGAATATAGCTGTGTGATACGATCAAGACAGAGGAAAGAGATCAATTTTCAACAGGCAATTATTTTTTTAGATTTTAAGAATAAGTTCACAATAATCTTTTATCAAAAACAAGTAAGCACAAATAAAAACAAGAAAATTGTATTTTCATCTAAAGAAATTTCTTTTTTAATAAAAAATCGCATACTAAAATGTATCTCTTTATTTCAAGGATGGTATATGAATTTTCCGTTTTGATTATTATTTTTTCATAGTAAGTTTATTTTAAATTAAAGATGTATGCGCGCTCATGCGCTATATCTACTTCCCTTTTTTGAAACATGAGAAAAAATGAACACCACACTGGATCAGGAAATCCGGTGTGGTGTCCACCTCATTTGCTTGTTTTTATCCCCATTGCTTCCAATATTTGGCGATCATATGGTGGACCGTTGTCAATTCGTCTTTGGTCAGGGATCCATTATCCAGGTACTTCTCGGCGAGTTCCGTAAGCACTGGGGCATCCATCTTGTTGAAGCCCTTTCTATTCAATCTCTTCGTCATCCTATTATACTTCTCGTCCTCGTTCTGGTTCCGGTATACGATGAGCAGATGGTCAATGTCAGGGGTGGATGTGGTCTTCCTTCCCTTGGATGCTTTTTCCGAGTCCGCTTCAGGCGACCTTGATGTAGTTCCTTTTTTTTGCATTTCGGCGTCTTCCTGATCCATGACGCACACTCTGGCAGGATCTTTTTTGCCGTGCCGTTGCGCGGGAGTGGCTTTGTCAGGGGCTTCGTTTCCTGCGGATATACTCTGCTCAACCACCTTGCATTTGCCTTGGGGCTGGTGTCCCGATTCAATCTCGCGATAGAAATCAATGACGGCTTGATCGAGGACTGCATCAGCGGGACAAATGGGCCGATCAATCCGGAGTTTTTTGATGCTGCGGCAGCGAGAAAGCGCCGTGTACAGCTGGCCAGATACGAAGCAACCATTGCCGAGCTTTACTTCCACGCTGTCCAACGTCAGCCCCTGGGACTTATGGATCGTGGAGGCATATGCGAGTTTCAGGGGAATCTGAACAAACGTTCCGACTTCTCTTTGCCGGACTATCGGTTTTCCGGTGTTAGCGTCAAGTTCCGGTTCATATTCGTATTTGCTCCATTTCGTGCGTTGGACCGATACGGTAGGACCGCGATCAAGGCGAACATGTACTACACCGTTTTCACCGTCATCCATGTCTTCGACGACACCGATTTCGCCATTCACGTATTCAATTTCTCCATCCGATGTGCGTTTATTTGTGAGCGTCATCACCCGTGCACCGACCTTCAGAGCAAGCGTTTCTAGAGTGGGATAGTCTCCTTCCGGGAATTTGCCGCGTACCACGGCACGGAATACATGGACTTCGCCTTTGAGCTTGTTTAGATGGAGCTGGTTCAATGTGTCGGCAGTGCGGTTGGTCGTGCATAGGTATACTGGCATTTGTTCGAGGTGTGTCGCCATGAAGCATAGGCGGGTAAGCGCCTCAATCACGTTCAATGCCTTTTTAAGACCCTCCAGCTGTATGTCGCGAATCTCAAGTTCACCGTACCTCAGATGGTTCAGGATTTTCATAAAGAGCGCATCATTTCCCTGGCGGTGGACAGTTTGCAGGCACACACACTGGAGATCTGCCTGCTGCCAGAGAGCCGTTTGGAATGCATAATAGCCGCCAAGTTCACGGTCGAGATATTCAGCTTCGGTTTTTTCTTTTACCACAGGCGGAAGTTGCAGGAAATCCCCGACCAAAATGACCTGCTTCCCTCCAAATGGCTTGTTGCACCCGGTAATCTCCTGCAGGCGCATATCCATGGCGACGAAAAGGTCACTCCTCACCATAGAAATCTCGTCGATCACGATGGTCCTGACACTGCGGATCATGTCAACGCGCTTTTGACTTCCGATAGGCTCTATCGAATCAGGCGTAAGTAGTCCCGGCTTCAGTTGGAAAAAGCTGTGGATCGTTGAACCGTTGATATTGATGGCGGCGATTCCTGTCGGTGCCAGGAAAACGCATCCGTTCTTGCAAGCTTTTCGAAATCCATCAACGGCTGTTGATTTGCCCGTTCCAGCTTTTCCAGTCAGAAAGACGTTCTTGCCGGAAAGCATCAAGTCAAGTGCCTTTTTTTGCTCAGGAGTGAGCTTTATTTTTGCTTTTTGCATAATTAGTACCTCTTAATTATATATGTTGTATGTTTTGATCATCTTCTTTCATGAGGAAACGTGAGATGATAGTTTAGATTATTCTCAATACTATACCCCACATATACAAAAAAATTTTTAAATACCCCTGCTGGACAAGGCAATATACCCAGCAGGGTAAGTTCACTTCACACTTGTACAGCTTCTCCTTCTTCATCGTCGTCAACATTGTCGAGAAGGCGAAAAAGTGCGTTGATGCGTTTCAATATAACCAGTGTGTCGATCATCATATTTCGAGCAGATATTCCTTCATCGGAATCAATGACGATTCCACGTTTAACCCCAAGAAAGGAATCCTATCACCATGAAGAAACTCTCAACAACTCTCCTTTTCGGTATTCTGACCTTAACCTCGGTTTATGCTCAGGAGACGGTCGTGATCCAGCGACCTGGCATCTTTACGGACATCGCCACAGCAACAGGCGTGGTTTTGTCTCTTCCGTTCAGCATCGCGGAAGGTGTCGTTGTTGGTGCCGTAGAAGCCACCGGTTCACTGATTCACGGTTCGACCGAGATCATCGTAGTGCCACCGGCAAAGCCTGTTCCTGGCACGACAGTTCCTGTTGTCGCAGTTCCTGTGCACCAGGCTTCTGTCGTCGTTCCTCGCGCTCCTGCGGTAATTCCGACGACGACCATCGTCACGACAAACGGTGACGGTACGGTTACGACCGTAACGAGGTCAGCATCCGCGTATGAACTTGGTTCAGTTATCATGACGCCAATCTCTCCCTCACATCGAGTAGGGACAAGCCCGCATGTCAATCCGTATGTTTACCGCCCTCGGTGAACGTAATCCACCTCAAACAGCCTCACATTGAACAGGAGAAAACATTATGGACGACGAAATCAATCCGACACATGCCGCTGAATGCGCAATCGGCACATTCCTTGCCCTTCTCGCGTTCACGTTCGTCAAGCACATCGTACGAGCACTCTGCGAATAAGCGCCGCTACACACCAACTAAACAATCAAACTCAAAAGCCTTTGGCAGAAAGGAGACACACTTGAGCACCAGAGCTGGAATCGGGATGCTGATGCCCGACTGGACGATCAAAGCAATCTACCTCCATCGGGACGGCAGCCCTTTCGAATGTGCAGCCGGAGGTATCCTCGCACATCATTACAACACGACAGAACGTGTCGGAATGCTGCTTGAGCTGGGCGACCTGAGCACGCTCGGAGCCAAAATCTTCCCGGATTCCAAAACTCCGCATTCATGGGAGCACCCTCAACCGGATGTAACCGTGGCCTACCACCGCGACCGGGGGGAAGAATACAATCCGCCAGCTGTCTTCAGCGACCTTTACGAATACGAAATGAAAGGTTCGGAGGTTTTCGGTGCGGAATTTCTATATCTCTTCGTGGATGACCAATGGATCGTTTGCGATCTGTACGAAGAACCGCACGAATGGGAAGAACTGGAAAACGTGCTCCAAGGGTAGACGCCCTAATTGTACATCACCCTCAAAAAACAATTCACCAAACTCAAAACAAACTCAAATGAAGGGAAACTGAACATGAAACACGATTACACCCACCTCATCATCGTCCTCGACGCATCCGGCTCCATGAGCTCGATTCAGGACGACATCAAGGGCTCGTTCAACGTGTTCCTGAAAAAACAGCGCGAAGCAGAAGGCCAGACGGTCTTCGACCTCTTCCAGTTCAACGATGAGGTCAGGCGGCCTGTCAAATCCGCCAACCTCGTGCAATTCCACGACGACCTCATGGCTCGCTACGAATGCTCTGGCTGCACGGCTCTCAACGATGCCGTTTGCATCGCCATTGATACTGTCGGCCACGAGTTCGCTGATATGCCGGAATCTGAACGACCGGAACATGTCCTCTGCGTGATTATCACTGACGGCATGGAAAACGCCAGTCGCGAACATACTGCGAAGGACGTCAAGGATCGTATCGAACACCAGAGGACCATGTACAATTGGCAGTTCGAATTCCTCGCGGCAGATCAGGACGCCTTTGCAAGTGGAGAATCCCTTGGAATCGACCACGATTCTTGTATGGAGTTTTCGCACGACTTCGCAGGAGTGGAGATGCTCTGCTCCCGGATGAATCTCTGCATGGATAAGATTCGGAAGAAACCGAAGAAATGAACTTCTCGAAACAAATTTAAACAGAACCCCTGGTTAGGGACCTCCACCGAGCACATCACGTGCTCGGTGGAGGGATTTAAACAGGAGTTGAGCTTGTTTATCTTTCATGCCTGACACGTGTTCCTTGTGTTCGAAGGAAAAACTCGAAACACGAAATAAGCAACTGTTATTTTTTTGTATATGCGTGTGTCATATTATGGAGATTATTCCAATGTCTTTTAACAAACAGAAAGGAGCGAAAGTAATCCAAAGTTCAGCTTGAAAACAACATGGTAGACGATTTAGAGAGCAACGTAAAATAAGACAAATAATAGAGAAGTAATTGTATTCCATAGCTGCTATCAAAAGGAGATGAAAATACTATATTGATATTAGATAATAATTGAACGATATCGAACTTAATAATCAGTTTTTTTTGAACCGGTCGTCTGTTTCTAGGAATAGTAAAGAAAAAGACGACCATATATTTAAGGTGTTTATATTATGAGTATAATTTTCTGTAGAAAATGTGGTATCAATCCCGTCGTACACGGAACCTCTGCATGGGATGATGTTTTGTGCACAAATTGTACAGCGGAATTTGATGAGAGAGTATTAGACCTCAGTATTAAAAGATCGTTTGGACTGCCTGATTGGCCGTTCATTCGCGAGTGTAAGTTGATTGGCTGGGATTTTCACATTGCCTCGGAAATCGTGAGCGATTATGTCATTGACATTTCAACATCGAAAATCACGAGCGATGATATTGCTGGAATCGAAGAATAAGACGATTTATCTAAGTTCACTCCATGCCTGGACAACCAGGCATGGGGTGAACATAAGTTGTTTTTTCTTTGATGAAACAATCAAGCTTAGGTAGAAACAGTGGCTTTGAGTTGCATGGAAGTTGTAATCTCTACGGGAGGAAAAGTTGAATCCGCAGTTCTCGTATCAGAAACAATCGACTTTTTCTGACTTTTCTGATTTTATCCGGGATGACCGGATTTTGGCTCATCTATTGATTAGATTGAAGATGTATGTGCATTTTTTGCACATGCTGGTTTGTCGGCCAGTTCCCCCTTTGGAACAAATTCCTTTTTCCAGTGGACTGCCGAGAAATCCTCGGTAGTTCGGGAAAAGCCGCGAAGGTGTACAAATTGAGCCGGGAATATTCCCTTTTATGCCTCAGGGCAATCTTTTTTTGACTTTTTTTGTCTTTTTTCTTTAAACTGACATTAGATGGCAGTGTAACGTGCTATATTAAGTTCAGATCGAAAAAAACGGATGACACGGGATCACGGAGATTCCGATCCGAAACGACAATACGAGACACGGAAACAAGGAGCAACGAATGAAACAGACGCAGACAAAAAAACAGCCGGATCTTCCGACCTATTTGAACTACAACAAGCTCGTTTTTCACGAAGGTCTGTGGCCGGATGTCATCGGCAAGACTTTGACGATTGACTTCAAACGCGGTGAACTGGTGTTGAAGGCGATTGAGGGGATCTGGTCATGCAGAATCACATTCGCCGAAGGTATCGCGTTCAAGTCAAAACTCGAACTGAGCCATATGGCCGACTGGGTAGCAGAGTATCACCCTCCGGTCGGGGTCATGGTCCTTGACGGCAATTCGTGGTATCTGAAGCTGTACAACGGGAGAAAGCTGCTCAAGGAAACGCATGGCTGCAACGGCCTTCCTCCCGGCCGCCAGTGGAACGCTTTTTATTCCGTTATTACCCGTATGTGCACGATTGCCCAAGTTCGTGGCATCCTGAGATCGGATGAAGCCATGGAAAGACCTTGTTTCTCCTGCTAGTGGCTTATCTTATCCGCTGTCACAGAACCTCCCGCTTCAGGAGACGAAATTCCATAACCCGAACACGATCTATGGTTGGTGCGTGTAGGAAATCGGAAAACTTTGCCGTCAAGTCATGAGCTAAAAATACACAAATGGGCGGCATACACGAGTAATGTATTAGATACTCCAGGGAATTATAAAGTCATATAGAAGCAAATATATTATTCTAGCAAAACAGCCTGTCAGGTATGCTTCTTTTGAGAAGGACAAATCTCATGTTCTGGATCCCACCAAATAATATCAAGGACTCCAAAACCGGGCTCTATAATACCAAAAATGCGTTCTTTAGAAGAAATGTGTATGGAAAACACTGTATCAACATCCTCTCTATTTGAATGAAGCAAACGTTGGACCTCCGGAATCAAATCGTTGACAGAAATAGAATGGTGTTTTTTTCTATCTCTAAAAATATCCGCCCATGTTTGCACCTCTAAATCATGGAGTTTTTCGACGACATAAAACAATTTACCATTCAAAGATGTCCATCCATATTTTGATGAGCTGTATTTTTTACTTCGTGAAAAACGCCATGCCGGATGTCTCTTATAAAAATCTAAAGGTTCTACTACACATGCCGGTTTTTTTTTGTGTTCAACAGAGACTATTGTATTTGGTTTTTTCATTTTACAGAAATGGAAGTATAATACTCTGCCATTGATTCATTACTTATTATCGCTACCCCTCTTTCATCTGGATCTAACCCTTTTCGAGCAATTTTCCACGGTTCTTCCAAATGGGACATTTCAACAAGTTCCTGTCCTGTTCTTTTTCCGTAGAATTCTATAACAGCGTCAATTGTTTCTCTCTGCGTTTTGCTGAGATGAGCAGGAACCCCTATCGGGACAGTGCTTATCTGGAATGCTCCTCGATGGAATGCAAACAGTTCACGAACAACGGGTCCATTAACCCACGCCTCAATTCTTTCGCAAAACAATGGTGCATCATCCCATACCAACGACCATGCCTGACAATAATAAACTAATTTTTGCAACTTTATTGTGCTAATAGTGCCAGTTTTTCCTAAAATATAAGCGGCTACATCAAATACAGATACAGGAAAATCGAAAACAGAAACTGTCTTTGTTTCCTCAACGGGAACCATCTGAATTAGTTTCCCATTAGAGTCTGATGATGGGTTATTAATAGGAGGCGTAACATTTATTTTTAAAGGACTATTCTCAGTAAGAGGGGTCGTTTCATATTCAAGCATTCTTTTTCCCTTTCCCCTTAGAATTTATATGAAGAGAAATAGTTTCTGCTATCTCCTTTGCATGGTTTAAGTATCTTTCAATTGCTCCATCAATAATTCTGTTCTTTAATATCATCATCGGTGATTTTTCATTTTCGCCTAATTGAAAATGAAAATTAAAATCATAGCAAATCTGAAACAAATCTTCTGTCTTTTTCTCTACAACAGAAACAGTCATTTTGCTATCTTTATAGTTGTGGGCGTATTCTAATTTCAAATAATTATCAAAATAGTCAGCTTCGAAAAGCTTTTTAAATAGAGGTTTGTTCATAAAAAAAGCCTTTGATGAAGACTCTAAAAAACGACAATTTATGCCATATGCAAACAATGGGGTATGAGGCAAAGCGCTAGACAAATTAACAATAACATCTGAAAGCGCATTGTATCCTGAAACATTAAACTCTTTAGGAGTAAATTGTATTTTCCCTGATTCTGCTACGATTCTTATTCCGTCAATCTCCATAGAAGAAGATAATTCGCCCCCAAATATGGGAAGATTCATGTTAACGGTAATTTCTTTTTGAGGAGAAAGAGGGAATAAATAGTTTTTTATCCAAGGGGGATTGCGCATTATTTGTTGATTGAACGCGCCAATAAGGACCAAAAGAGGATGTTTTTCATATTGCAGTGCCATTTTTTCACCTGCATATGTTATTTGTTCCGACAAAATCCCTATAATATATCCTCACCATATAAAAAAATCAAGCCATGTTTTTGTTTTTTTATAAAAAAAATAATAATCAGGAAGATTTTGTTAGACAACTCTCGAATTGCTTGTCAAACGACGTGACAACGGGCAGAATTCACTTCTGCGGAGCTTCAGACCTGCATTTGGAGAAAAAAGATTGAATCGCGCTTGAAAAATGAGGATATGCGCGTTAGATTATAGTTCATATGCGTTTTTACGCTCAAACCCGCCCCGACAATAGGAAGAACGCCGTCCGCAGTCGGAACCGCAACCTCACCTCAATACGTCGCCTCGGAGTGAACTGAATCATGCCGACACTGAACTGGATCGGAAAGAAAGCCGTCATCAACCATGACCGCGATGTGCCGTTCCACCTCCTGCAGGAAGTCCCGGAACTGAGTTTCGGCGACAGGAACTCCGGCAACCTCGTGATTCAGGGCGACAACCTGATCGCGCTGAAATCTCTCCTGCCGTATTATGCCGGACGTGTCAAGTGCATCTACATCGATCCGCCGTACAACACGGGGAACGAGGGCTGGGTCTACAACGACAACGTGAACGACCCGGAAATCAGAGCTTGGATCAATCAGGTGGTCGGCAAAGAGGCCGAGGACCTTTCCCGCCATGACAAATGGCTTTGCATGATGTATCCGCGCCTGAAGCTGCTGCGGGACTTTCTCCGAAAGGACGGCTCCATCTGGATTTCCATTGACGACAACGAGGTCTTTTCCCTTAAGCAGATCATGGATGAGATATTCGGAGCGGCACAGTTCGTTGCCGACATCTCCTGGCAACGGACCTACTCGACCAGAAACGATTCCAAAGGAATTGTGAGTGAGACCGAGCATATTTTGGTGTACAGCAGACTGCCGGACTGGCAGCCAAACAAGCTGGCACGGACGGAGGGAATGAACGCCTCATACAAAAACCCGGACAATGATGTGGTGGCATGGACAAGTTCGGACGCGTTTGCTCCAGGTGCAGCAACGCATCAGGGGATGGTCTATGCCATTCAGCATCCCTTTACTGGAAGAATGATTTATCCCACGAATAGTAGGTGTTGGACTTTTGAACAAAGGCAGATGCTTGAATATATGCAGGGGTGGTGTGAATATGAACTTCGGGATTTGCACGATGCCGATAAGCGGGCGAAGGTTTGCGGTATTTCTCCTGAAGAGGTCCGAAGCGGGGTAATGGGAATCGTACTGACAAAACCGCTGGAGGAATCCAGAAAACAAGCACAAGAAGTTTATGAACGTGGACAGTGGCCGCGATTCTATTTCACCAGCGGGGGAAAAGGTGGAATCCGTCGAAAGACCTATTTGGAAAACGTTGGTGGTCGACCTCCGACTAACCTCTGGGAATACAAGGATGTCGGTCACACAGACGAGGCTAAAAAGGAAATCCTCAGCATCTTCAATGGACGTGCAGCATTCGATACCCCCAAGCCGAGCCGCCTGATTCAGCAGATTATTCAGGTGGCGACCAACCCCGGCGACCTGGTTTTGGATTCGTTTGCGGGGTCCGGCACGACCGGACATGCGATTTTGAAGCAGAATGCCGCTGACCAGGGACAGAGGAATTTCATCATGGTTGAAATGCTCCCGAACGTAGCCGAGGAAATCACCTCGGAACGTGTACGCCGGGTTTCAACTGGATATACCGATCCGAAAGGAAAAGAAATCGCCGGTCTTGGCGGAGGCGGCTTCCGCTACTACCGGCTGGGCAATCCTTTGTTCGATGAATACGGCAACGTGTTCGGAGAAGTGTCCTTCTCTGACCTGGCGAAACATGTGTACTTCTCGGAAACCGGGTCGCCTCTACCGGACGGTTCGGATGTGAGCACGCCGTTCATCGGGGCCTACGAGGGGCGGGCGATTTACCTGCTCTACAACGGCATCCTGAGGGACCGGAATCCTCGCAACGGAAATGTCCTGACGCGCGAGGTCCTGTCCTATCTTCCCCCGTTCGACGGTCCGAAGGTGGTCTACGGGACGGGTTGCCGTCTCTCCGCTATGACACTCCGGACTAACAGGATCGAATTCAAACAAATACCCTATGAGCTGAAGAGGTAAGACATGAGTGATCTTCAACTGAAGAATTATCAGGTCCGAGCGCTGGACGCTCTCCGAGATTATTTCGCTGTGTGCCATGAGACTGGATCAGCGAAAGTAGCGTTTGAGCATGAGACCAGCCGGAACTTCGGCAGACCGGGTAGTTACCAGAATATTACCGATCCACATTTGAAGGAAATCCCATATGTCTGCCTGCGCGTTCCTACGGGCGGTGGCAAGACCATCATGGCGTGCAAAGCCGTTTCGCTCGCAATCCGCGACTTCAAACGGGCGGATTCCTCCATCGTTCTTTGGCTTGTGCCGTCCTCCACGATTTTGGAACAAACTCTTGCTGCCCTGCGCAATCCCGGCCACCCGTATTATCAGTGTTTGGCTTCCTCCATGCACAACGTCGTCGTAAAAAGCATCGACGAGGCTCTTTCTCTGCCGCTGACAGACGTTTCGGGAAGGACGTGCATCATCGTTTCCACGATTCAGGCGTTTCGACGGGACGATAGAAACGGGCTCCGCGTCTACAAGGACGGGAACAGCGCATTGGCTCCCCACTTCGAGCATATCCCGGAACAATGCAAGACGGAAGTGGACTACAACGAGGCCACCGGCAAGCCGATTCTCTCCCTGAAAAATCTACTGGCGATGCACCGTCCCGTCGTGATCGTGGATGAAGCCCACAATGCCAGAACGCTGCTTTCATTCTCCGTACTGGACGGTTTCCATCCGTCCTGCATCATTGAGTTCACTGCCACACCGGATACCAGAGCAAATCCCTCAAATGTGCTGTACAGCGTTTCCGCCAGAGAATTGCAGGCGGAGGACATGATCAAGATGCCCATCGAAGTCGTGGGACGGCCCTCCGCATGGAGAGAACTGATCCAGGACGCCATCAACCGCCGCAACAGGCTGGAAAGAGAGGCCGTCATCGAACGTCAGATGCCGCAACACGAATACATCCGTCCGATTCTACTCTTCCAAGCAATGAAGAACACGGACGCAACCGCAATCCATGCGGAAAGCCTGAAAGAGATACTGACTCGCGACTACCGCATTCCGGAAGAACAAATCAAGATTGCCACGAGCAATAAGTACGAACTTGATGGCGTGGACCTCTTCGCAGAAGATTGCCCGGTCCGGTACATCATCACACAGCAGGCCCTGCGTGAGGGATGGGATTGTTCGTTTGCCTATGTCCTCTGCTCCATCGCAGACAGCTGGTCCCCGATTCAGGTGGAACAGTTCATCGGCAGAATCATGCGGTTGCCGCATGTCGTGAAAAAGGCTTCTCCGTTGTTAAACAAGGCTTACGTCTTCGCTCCATCCAGCTTTACGGCAGTAGCCAACTCCTTGCGCGATGCCCTTGTGCAAAACGGATTCCAGAAGTTCGAGGCGACCAGAATGGTTCTGCCCCCGATGGAGCAAGATGATTTCTTCGCTGGGCAAGAGGACGATAACGATTATGACAACATCTCGACCACGATCCATCTGACAGCCTCGTCAGAGAACTTGCCGCTGTTTTCGCCGGAACTGGCAGCCCTCGCCTCCTATGACCCGCAGAGCAACACGATCACGTTCAAACGCAGTATGTCCCTGGAAAACAGGAACGAACTGAAACAGCATTTCCCGCAGGACGGGCAGAGCATTGACATGGGATACATAAAAAGCAACAGATTCCACCCTGAACGGCTTTCCCGAATCGAAATGGGGTATGAACTGCATGTGCCGTGTCTGTGCGTTCAGGAAACTCCAGACCTGCTTTTGCCGTTTAACGATGAAACGCTGCTGGAACGGATTGATTATGAACGGGGGGATCTGATGGAAGCCTTGCTCAGGCTTAATTATCGTTCCTCAGCGGGAGAGGTTACGAAAGGTCTCATCAATGTGGATCAAAAAGGTGAGGTTACTACCCAAGCCATACAGTTGCTTCAGGAACAATCATACGCCTGGGATTTCAATGCGGCCTCCGAATGGACGGAAGCCGATCTCGTCAGCTGGCTCGATGAACGCCTGCCGCATCAGGACATCTCCGCTGAAGATATGACTGCCGTCCTCTGTGGGGTAATCTCCCAGATGCTCACGGCGCAGAACATGCAGCTGCAACAACTCGTCGTGGATAAATACGTCCTTTTGAAGAGTTTCCAGGATGCATTGAACTCATTCCGCAATGACCAGCGGACCAACGCATATCAAAGCATGCTTCTGCCGGAATGCGAAACACCGCTGAGGGTCAGCCCGGAATGCTGTTTCTCGTACGGGGATCATTATCCAGTCAATGTCCTTTATTCCGGCTCGGTCAGATTCAATAAGCATCTGTATCCCGAGATCGGGGATTTGAACGACGAAGAAGTCCAATGCGCGCAGAAACTTGACCTGCATCCCATGGTCGACATTTGGGTTCGCAATCTGGAGAAACGAGAGCAGGATTCTTTCTGGCTGCAAACCTCGACAGACAAATTCTATCCCGATTTTGCCTGCAAACTAACGGACGGCAGAATCCTCGTCGTTGAATACAAAGGGCACCACCTCTACTCCAACGCGGATTCCACTGAAAAACGGCTGATCGGTGAAACCTGGGCCAGACTTTCCAACGGGCACTGTTTGTTCGCCATGACCGACGGCATGAACCTTGACGATTGCCTGACTAAGCTGGGACTGTAAGCGTATCACATAGGAATGGGGGAGTTTGATTTGATCTCACGTAAAGAAAATCAGCTTGAGTCGACAAATCTTAGTGGCATCTAAACATTCTGATCGAGATAACTATCAAATCTCACACAAGTAAAAGATATAAGGCAATTGAAATATGAGGCCAGATATAAGTTGGGAATCATTTATTATAAATAATCCGGATGCACGAGGAATCCATTATAAGTTTGAAGATTTGTGCAGACAATTGTTTTGTTGCGAACAATTATCGAACAACAAAAAGATAAGGTATATTCATTGTAATCCCAACAATCCCGGACTTGAGGCCGAACCTATTTTGGATGAAAATAATAAGCGTCGAATCGGATTCCAAGTTAAATATTTTGAAAACAATGTTAGCTATTCTCAGATAAAAGGATCTGTCGAAAGAATAATAGAGAAATATAAAGGAAAAGTTGATTGTGTATTCCTATATTGCAATAAACCCCTCAATAAGCAAAGTTTGGAAAAAACAAAACAACTTCTTGAAAAATCTGGAATTAAGTTAGAACTCATAACAGACAATGCAATTCTAGATTTGGTACGAAGATACGATTATTTGGGTATATATTATTTTGGCTGTCACAGTATAAACATCAACTGGTTTAAGGATCATGCAAAAATCATGTTTGATGAATTGGGGGAAAGATATAACAGACAATTTAACATCGAAACAACTATCTCGAAAGATTTATCGCTCTTTATTCATGAAACAAAAGAGATCGAGGCTTTCAATCAAAAGAAAAAAGAGGCACTTAAATCTGTTTTGGATTTTGAAATTGATGGTTGTTATAAGGAGAATGAAATCTTTGAGAGCTTGAAACATACCTGTTTTAAGTTGCAGAGGATCAAACCAATAAGTAATATCGAAAAATGGAATCAAATTCTTGCACCTACAGTTAGAGAGTGTACTTCTCATATTCTAAAAATTAAAGAAGAGCTGAATAAAGAATATGAGGCAATGTACAAACAGTCTCGTGACAATAAAAGAACTCCACAAGAGTGTACTCAGGCAGAATATATTTGTTACCAGTTAGACAAAAGGATTCAAAATGTCGATACGTTTCATAAACAAGCAAATATCTTGTTAATCTCTGATCGAGAAAAGAGTCTTCTTGATAGAAAAGTATTGGTTATTTCAGGGGAACCAGGTACGGGAAAAACGCAATTGCTTGCAAGAATGACAGAGAGACTTTTAAATGATGAAAAAGAGGCCTTATTATTAGTTGCAGGAATGTATTATACAAAGGATCCGATTGTTTCTCAGATTATCAATAATCTTCATTTAAATTATTGCATGAATGATTTAATTGACATTTTAGACGCAATTGGAGAAAAGGAAAATCGAATTGTACCAATTTTTATTGATGCACTTAACGAAACATGGATGTACCAATTATGGAAAACAGGATTATTTGAGATAACAGAAAAGGTGAACAAATCATCGCATGTCAAATTGATTCTTTCCTGTCGTTCAGATTACTTAAAATGTGTTCTTCCTGATTCCTTATTCAGCATGATCAAAAAGGGAGAGATCCTTTCTCTAGAACAAACGGGCTTCGATGAGAATGCATTCTCTGCCGCAGAAGAATTCCTTAAGAAATACAATATCGCTTTTTC
>JAEEGL014942569.1_pt1 | contig 33958 bp, 29 predicted proteins | sample 9134231 | NCBI WGS metagenome assembly JAEEGL01 (sample SAMN16246548, study PRJNA631951) | gut metagenome | biome: gut microbiome; feature: rumen; material: fiber-attached | host: Bos | place: Iran: Karaj | collected 2018-10 | reverse complement strand
CCGACAATAAGCGTAAGTGGCATAAAAACAGTTGTAACAACCGTAAGTACAGTCATTATACGGTTCTGCTTTACGTCAAGCCTCGACTGATACGTGTCACGGATCTGGTTTGTATAATCCAAAAGCGAGTTAACGATGTCATGCAGTCTTGATACTCTGCTTGAGAAAAGTCGGAAAAACCGCAAATGATCAGCATGGAAAAAGTTATTCTCATTCTCTTCGAATTCCTGCGCCAGATCTATCAGCTGGTTGTAATGGGTTCTCAAATCCCTGAGCTCTCCCCTGATATCATTTAAAGAATCCAGGTCGCCCTCTTTTCCACAGTCTATATCATTATCTATGACATCCAGCCTTTTTTCATAATTCTCCAGGATCCTCGGATCTTCATGTATTATCTGCTCAAGAAAATCATAAATGAATCTTTCAAGGCTCGGCATGCGCCATTTTTTCGTTTCTATTATCCTTTTGATTATTCCGGATACAGTGTCACCAGCGTCGATGAATACAATGCCCTTCTCATCAAGGGCAAAAGCAAACTTATGATTATCCCCTGACATATTGCTCCTGTCCGGAATTGCAAATGTACCGGTAACAGAATCATAATTAACTTCTGCTTTCGTCGTATAGATCTCCCTGGTGTCGGGTTCCATATCTATACCCATCTCGTAGGAATCACATTCTGCATTCCACTCTTCGGGCGTCAATACCGCCACATATCGGAATTCATCGCTGTGGCATTCTTCAGCCGAACAGTTTCGAAGTATAGTGTCAATCAAATAATACATTTCCGTTTCCCCTTAACCATTTTTCAATACTTCAAGTTTACTTATTATTCATTATCCTATATAAATAGCACGATAACCAACAATTCGCAAAAAAATCACCTGAAAAAGAAATCTCAGGTGATCTTCTTGTATATGAAATTATATAAACAGTCTTTCTCATCCACTCTCTTTTTTCTTAAGAGTTTGCTTATCTTCGTACATCTCCTTGTCAGCACGCTCAAATATTTCAGATACCAGATGGTCAGTTTCAGGAATGTAATCAGCCATTCCGGAAGCAAGGATCGGTCCTGATCCTGATTTTAAATTCTCAAGAACCTGGTCTCGAAGCCTCTTCATCAATTCATTTCTGTTTGTAAAATCATTGCTTCGAAGGAATATAACGAATTCGTCACCTCCGACTCTGAATACCGGACTATGAACAAAGATGTCGCATAGTAGTTTTGCTGATTGTTTGATATACTCATCGCCTGCAACATGGCCTTCAGTATCATTTATCCTCTTCAGATTATTCGAATCACATACAGCAAGCGCAAAATCCAGATAATCCAGGCCATTGTCAATGTTTTCCTGTACTGACTTCTCCAACTCGTGATATGCAGTCTTATTCTTAACCCCGGTAAGTTCATCGCGTCTAGCCAGTTCCTTCTCTATCTTCAGGGCTCTAAGATGCTGCTTTTCTCTCTGGATCTCATCATCGATGTTTTCTATGCCAATGATATAATGCGTGCCATCGCTGGTCTTTCGGACAGTCAATCTGACATAATGAGTTATGCCACCGGCTACAACACGATATTCAATGCTGTCGCTTTTTTTATCCTTAAAAGTGTTAGCCAGACGTTCCTTGTTAAGGAACTCGAATACAAGGTCACGGTCTCCCTGATGGACAATCTGCGGAATATCTAAAAGGCTATCCGCATAATAATCATCACCGGACTTACGCGCATCCAGCTGCCCATAAATATTTCTGCACTCGAAACTTACATAACTCGAATCTTTGATATCCACGTAGTATATCACGTCATAATTGGCAGCCAGGCTTTCTGCGATCTGGCTGAAAGTGACCTGCTTTTTCTGGGCTTCCTGACGCATGGCTTCCGCTTTAATATCATCCTCTATGTCTTTTTCATACAGCACAAAACTTCTTCCGTCATCAGCAAGTTTAAGTGTAAAAAGGAAAAATCTCGGCTGTCCGTCAACCAGGATCCTGTATTTATATGAATAGGTCTTTCTTCCTTCCAGGTTACTTAGCATAGTCTCCTTTTGGTGCAGGCCTTTAGCCAGTTCCCTGTCATCCGGATAGACAAATCGATCAATATTCGCCTGGGTCTCGGCATAAAAATCCCGGCCTGTTACAGGAACATTCATATCCTTATATTCCTGACTCGTTATGAATTCCCGGAACTCTCCCGTCTCTACATCAATGTAATACATAGCAGCATAATCCTCTGCCAGCCCCCTCGCGATGTTGTCGTATACCTCCTTGTCCTTCTTCTCACCTAATTCCACATATGAATGCATCAGGCATATTCCGATCAATAGTCCCATAGCATAGTATGGCTTGCTGTGATCAAGTATCTGTAATATCAGGAACACCTCCATCACAACACAGGTGAGCCCAACTGCAACATGTCGGCCTTTTTCTTCACCAGTGGATTTATGCGCGATATAAAGCAGATAAGATGAAGTCACCAGATATAGCACAATCTGCAGAAGAAAAGCAATATGTCTGCCCGATTCCGGAATGTATTCATGGGCTTCATTAAAAGAAAAAATAAATGGATGAAAACGATTGATTATCAGATAAACAAGCGCAATCGTAAACATCGCCCATACCGCATATAGCAGGACTTTACTGCGCTTCCCCTTTTTATCAAGATAAGCGACGATATAACGGATCCACGCAAGCATCGTCATGAACATGAATATAAAATAGAGAACACAATCTACATATAAAAAAGGAAATATAGCGTCGTTTTCATGATTGGCATACAATAACCCCCAGCCAATATCCGCAAAAAAATAACAATTAGCCACTATAAGAAAAAAACTGTAGCGGATAACTGCCTGCTGCTCATCTCTCTGCTCATCAGGTTTCCCCTTTATTTTCCTGAGCGTTTCGCGGTTGATAATTAAATTTAGAACCAGTGCCAGACCACTTGCAATTGCGTAAGACATATATGATATCAGTCCTCCTGATATACCCTCTTTCCACGTGTTTAATTGAAATCCGCACGATTTTATATGAATATGATAAACCATTTACAGTATAATATCGATAGTAATTTTATCACTAATGATTATTTCGTGTTTTATTCTTCCCGTATACCAGTCATGCTGTTTCAATTCTCATAATGATGTCTCTATTCCTCTTTCTTCAAGAAACTTCTGTATTTTTCCGTATCGCTCATTCATTGCCCGGTGGGCAGGATCCGGGATCCAGCTCCCATTGTGATGGTGCACGGTATAACTTAATTCTGTGTTGTAGATGATTCCTGTATCAAAGCTTTTGCCTGTAAGGACTTCAAAAGGATAAACAGTGATATCCTCAACATGCTGGAATCCACCATCTTTTTTCAGGCCATGCTTTTCTATCACCTGAGTGTAACGTACCGGACAGGTGGAATTATCCCATGTTCCGTCAGCCTTAAGGTATGGCCTGTTCTCATAACTTTCGCATATCTCCTGTATGATCGGATGTCCGGATCTTGCTCCCATTCCGGAGCCGCACTCGATCCTGTCCAGAGATTCGAAACTCATATATGCATCGTTATACAACAGATCATCGATGGGACGAAGCATTTCCACATCAAGGTCCATATAGATGCCACCGTATCTTCTAAGCAGGTCTGCCCTTGCATAATCCGATGCAAAAGCCCAGTTCCTATGCCCTATCGCCTGTTCGAAAAACAGGCAGTGTTCTGGTTTATATGTATCCATATTCCAGATTTTTATCACGAAATCAGGAGCATATTTTTTCCAGGACTCAAGACATCTCAGATAAAGCTCAGGCATGGGTTCACCCGAAAACCAAATCGCATGGATTATTTTGGGAATCATAGGTCTGTCGTGCTTATGAAAATTTAAAGGCGGCTTATCACCTGATAAAAGAAGTATATCTTCATAAAGAGATTCCAGATAAATGGACGAAACCGCATCGAACCCTGCCAATCGGGCATCCGATCCCATTTGCGCAAGGATCTCCTCATACCCTGCAACAGCGATCAGAATGATCGTCCTATTTCTATCCATCTCCACCAGTTTTTCTTTTCCGACCATGTTATAAGAATGGCCTAAAAGTTCTACGGACTCTTTGCCTGTAATCCCCACAAATCCCATGAAGTTTTCAATCAGACCACTTTTGCATAAAAAAGGATATGTGATGTTTCTAAAGTGTTTTCCACTGCCCCAGCAGATTATATCTTTAGTTTTTAGTGTTTTAAAGTATTCGGTAATTTTCAATTCTTCACTGATTCCTTTGGCAGCTGATGCTTTGGCCTAATATCGGGAAGGGTCTCTCCATTTTATATGTAATTCCCAGATCACCCATCACCTCACAAAAGACGTTAACATATCAAAGCCCATACACTGCTACTCCTAGAATTGCTGATACTACAATAAGCAAGATGGGAGAGATTTTTTTCTTTAATACCTTTCTTGAACCAAAATAAAACATCATCAGAATAATTGATAGGATCAGCGGCCATATATCCGCGGATTCCGAAAAAAGTGGCGGTAAAATGTTCTTCAATATCATATAGAAACCTGTAGCAGCTATGATCCCGGTGATACACGGCTTTAGCCCGTTAAGTACCGCCTGTACATATTTATTTCCAAGCATCTTCCTAAACACAACCATTATAAGCAAAATAATAAGGAATGCCGGAAGCACGACAACAAATGTCGCCAGTATTCCACCCAGGATTCCGCCTTTGCTGCTTCCTATATATGTTGCAAGGTTAACCATAATAGGTCCCGGTGTACTCTCCCCTATAGCAATCATATTTGTCAATGTATCTTCATCCATCCAGCCATATGAAAGGACTACATCCCTTATCAATGGAATTGCTGCGTATGCACCACCAAATGAGAATAATCCCACAGTCAGAAACCCGATGAAAAGTTCAAAATAAATCATCTCTTTTCACCACCCTTCACAGATGATGCATCCTGAATTAAAAAGATGACCAGGCTGACAAAAGCCGCGATCAGCATAAGAAATATCGAAGAAAAGCTCCACGCAAAAATGCTTATCAGAAGCATTGCTATAAAGGCGCATCCCATGATCAGACACGGAACAAGTGTCTTTTTCATCTTTACGAACATATTTATTCCTGCATCGAGGATAAGTATTCCAACAGCCAGTCGTATTCCTTTAAACGCATTTGATATCCACATTATCTCCAGGAAGTTGTCCAAAAACACAGAAATCAGATAAATAATGATAAATGACGGCAAAACAACACCAAATGTAGCTGCTATAGCACCCCATATGCCCTTTTGCTTGTAGCCGACATATGTTGCACAGTTTATTGCTATCGGTCCGGGCGTGGATTCCGCAATAACCGTGACATCCATCATTTCATCATGCGTGATCCATTTCTTTTGTTCCACACATATATTTTCTATTATCGATATCATGGCATATCCACCGCCAAAGGTGAAAAGCCCGATCTTTGCAAATGTAAGAAATAAAGTCAATATCATCGCTCAAGTTCTCTCTTCTGTAAAAGATATCTGCAAATCAACCTGCATTCGCACGTAATTAACAAGGACAGTGATTCTTCCATTACATACACTTATTTTCTGACCTGCAATTCAGCGATAGATATATAATGTTTTACAATAAAGCTCTCAGGAGCCTCTTTTTCAAGCATATCCATGTGCTCATCATTCCATGCAGATAACACCATAGGTGACATAGACGCTCCTACTCCTCTGCATGCCCGCATTCTTCCATGCCATCCTTCTCTTGTAAACGGAATATCCACTCTGAACTGTTCCTGTGTTAATAGATCAAAGCGGCTCAAATATTGATCAGGTACCCAGACAGGATGGACCGTATCACCATGCGCAGTCCAGTTGGGATTATGTTTCAAAATAATTTCTTCACTCTTGCCGGCTATCACATCTTCATATGGAAGCCATCCCATGTAAAGGATCAGAAACTTACCTCCGCTCTTCAGCATTCTCGCAAAGGCCGGTGCAGTTCTTTCGTGGTCAAAGTACCATATACACTGGCATGCAGTGATCACATCAAATGAATTATCGGGAAAAGAAATTTCTTCAGCCCTGACCGTTAAGAACTCAATATCCATTCCGGCTTCCCTGGACAGCTCTTTTGCCTGCTGAATCTGGTTCTCCGCAATATCAGTTCCCGTCCATTCTGCTCCATACTTATACATGTTTCTGGGAAGCACGCCGGTTCCTGTGCCTAAATCAAGGACTTTCTGACCATCCTTGCACAGTCCCAGTCTAAGAATGTAATCATAGAATTCCTGTGGATATATGTCCCTGTATTTCGCATAGTCCTCAGATGTTTTGCCCCAATCAAAAGGCTTGCCTTTATCTATATCCTGAATTATCATTCTTTCTCCTGTCATGTTCATGGTAATACTTATTTTTCGCCTCATACATCTTTTTGTCAGCGGTTTTTCCGAGCTCCTCAATCGTCACGTCGGGAAACTCACGATGTGAAGCGCATCCAATGATAGTATTTTTGCCGATAGTCACCCCCGGCACTATAACAACACCCGCGCCAATCCAGGCATTTTCGCCAATATGAACATCTTTATTATACTGAAGTCCACGGGCACGCAGCTCTGCGTTAATAGGGTGATTTGCCGTTGCTATAGTTACATTTGGACCAAACATTACTTTATCACCAACATATATATGCCCGTCATCCACCAAAGTCAGGTTTGAATTGACGTATATATTGGATCCGAAATGAACATTATGACCACCCCAGTTTGCTCTGAGTGGCAGCTCTATATAGTTTCCCTCACCACACTCCGCAAAGACTTCCTTCATATACCGGTTTTTCTTTTCCAGGTCAGATGGTTACAGCTGATTAAACTCCCATAACTTATCCTGAAAAGGAATCTGTTCCTTCATTATCTCTTCGTCTCCGGGATTATAGATTAGTCCTGCGACCATTCTTTCATACTGAGTCATATAGTCTCCTTCGCATTATCTTTAGTTTAATATTTCTTTTTGCAAAATAAAAAAGCCATATGGTGGTATTACTACCACCATACAGCGTATTATGAAATGAGTAATTCTTCAACCTGTTTCCGCTTCTCATACAGAACACATCCGCCCTTATGATCATCAAGGAGAGTTCCGTTTTTCTGCAGATCCAGGAACAATCTTGATTTCATGGCGTCTCTGAGAGAGGTCTCTTTTACGTTGATATCAGAGTACGGGGAAAACGGACAAGGCTCTGCCCCTCCATGGGAATTTATGTGGAAAAAGCCTCTTCCTGCAGCTATACAGCCACCGGAACTCTTCTCATCTCCCGGGAAAGATACAAACACCATCTCCGGGTGCGTTTCTCGAAGTCGCATGATTTCAGCCTTAAGATAATCTCTGTCATCGTCTCCCGGCGCCAGATGTTCCGAATCCTCCGTTACCGGAACAAACTCTACAAAGATTACTGCCTTGCATCCTTTTTCTGAAAGCATGCTTATAAAGCTCTCTGAAGAAACGTCTTTCAGGTTCTCCGTCGTAACAGTTACAGATGCTCCAAATATGATTCCCCTCTTCTTAAGTTCATCCATATTTGAAATAAGCTTATCGTAAACTCCTTCTCCGCGACGATTGTCTGTCGCATCCTTTCCGCCTTCAATACTCATAATGGGAATCAGATTTCTGCACTTGTCAAAGTCTTCGAAGTATTTCTCCGTCATATAGGTTCCATTTGTAAAAACAGGGAAAAGAATTGACGGCTTTCTTCCGGCAGCGTCTATTACTCCTCTTCTAAGAAGAGGTTCTCCGCCTGCAAGAAGTATAAAGCTTACTCCCAGATCTTCTGCTTCATCAAAAACATTCATCCAGTCCTGATCCGAAAGCTGATCTACAGGCTCAGAATCCTGTGTGGCACTGTTGCATCTTGAATAACATCCGGCGCAGTGAAGATTGCAGCTGCTTGTTATGCTGGCTATCAAAAACGGTGGCACATGTTCTCCCGCCTCTTCCAGCTGTGCTCTCTTCTTCGAAGCAGCCTTGCTTGACAATGCAAATCTGGCCATATAGGCGCTTTCTTTTGGATTTTTAAGTGTAGCCCTTACGGCGTCGGCAACAACGCGTTCCACGCCTCTGGTCATATATTCCTGAATGTCAAAATCCTTTGTCATTGAACTATCCTCTATATCTTTCCCGATATATCAATCTGTCTCTTTGTTCTTTACCCAGAAGTGGCTTGCAGGCGCCTTTGGCATAGGACTGCCTGTTATCACAGCCCTGATCACTCTTCTATGAATTCCCAGGAAAAGACCTAAAACGAATGCACATAATAATTTTAGCATAATTTTTACCTCCACGATAGATTAAGCTCCATTTAATTGTATTCAACCTTTTGTAGTATATTAACCCTTCCTACCTAAAAAGTCAAGCCCCATGACTTAATAAGAATAATTTAACCTATAGATGCCCTTTACAGAATTATCTCCATATATCTGCGGAAAGTCTCAAAACCTGCAGTCTCATAAAATGCAAGAGCACCCTTATTGAACTCCCACATATTCAGTTCAAGGCGTTTAAAGCCTTTTTCCACAGCATATTCCCTGATGAATCTGATCATCTCTGAAGCAGCACCTTGCCTTCTAAACGCCTCATCTACACAGAATTCATCAATGTCCAGAAAATCTCTCTCATACATAAAGGGAGTCTCTGGCTTATTGATATGGTGAAGAACTGCAAAGCCGCATATGGAACCCTCAGATTCAGCTACCACGATCTTCTGCTCAGGGTCATTCCAGATTACGTGAATAAAGTCCCTCAACTCATCACTAAATCCCGGTTTAAACACCTCTGGCTTTCCGCTGACATGCAGATCATTTACCTGCCTTCGTAACTCATTTACCCGATCCAGTTCATCTTCTTTAGCAAAACGAATTTTCATCTCAGTCCCCTTCGTACACCCTATATCTCTTATTTGAGTCATCGATAAAATCATAGAGCATAGAAAAATCAAGTTCAATACAAAGCGAGAGTTTGCGTTGAGCTTGATTTCTCTAAAAACCTTAGGATGCGGTATTCAAAAAATTATCGTCTGGTTAATATATTATATATCATATATAATCACTACTTGCTGCAAACCTTGCCTGCAGCTTATCATTTTGCTGCAGCAAATCCCTTCTCAAGATCTGCAATAATATCGTCTATGTGCTCTGTTCCTATTGAAAGTCTGATAGTACTCTGAGTAATTCCCTGATCTGCAAGCTCTTCATCATTAAGCTGTGAATGCGTTGTTGTTGCAGGATGGATCACCAGGCTCTTTACATCGGCAACATTGGCAAGAAGAGAGAAGATCTCAAGATTATCAATAAACTTCCAGGCAGCTTCTTTTCCACCTTTGATCTCAAAAGTAAAGATTGAAGCCCCACCGTTAGGGAAATATTTTTCATATAATGCATGATCAGGATGATCTGAAAGCGATGGATGGTTAACCTTCTCAACCTGAGGATGGCTGGCAAGGAACTCAACTACCTTCTTCGTATTTTCTGCATGTCTCTCAAGACGAAGCGACAGCGTCTCAACTCCCTGAAGAAGCAGGAATGCATTGAAAGGTGAAATTGTAGCACCTGTGTCTCTAAGAAGGATAGCTCTGATATAAGTAACGAACGCTGCCGGCCCTACTACATCATAGAAAGAAACTCCATGATAGCTTGGGTTGGGAGCCGCGATCTGAGGATAATTACCGCTTTCTTTCCAGTTGAATTTACCGGCTTCAACAATGATTCCTCCAAGGGTGGTTCCGTGACCGCCGATAAACTTAGTTGCCGAATGAACAACAATATCCGCACCGTGCTCGATGGGCCTGATAAGATATGGCGTCCCGAAAGTATTATCTATAACAAGCGGAAGTCCGTGCTTATGAGCTATTTCAGCAATTGCATCAATATCCGGTATGTCACTGTTAGGATTACCAAGTGTCTCAAGATAGATTGCTCTTGTATTATCCTTGATGGCCCCTTCAACCTCTGCCAGATTGTGTGCGTCTACAAATGTGGTGGTTACTCCATACTGCGGAAGCGTATGTGCAAGAAGGTTATAGCTTCCGCCATAGATAGTCTTCTGCGCAACGATATGTCCGCCATTTGCTGCAAGTGCTTCTATTGTATAAGTAATAGCTGCCGCACCGGATGCAACTGCCAGAGCTGCGCTTCCGCCTTCAAGAGCTGCTATTCGCTTTTCAAGAACATCCTGCGTTGAGTTGGTAAGTCTTCCATATATGTTTCCAGCATCAGCAAGTCCAAATCTGTCTGCCGCATGCTGGGAATTTCTAAATACATATGATGTTGTCTGATAAATGGGCACTGCCCTTGCATCTGTAGCCGGATCCGGCTGTTCCTGACCAACATGTAACTGAAGTGTCTCAAATCTGTAATTACTCATACCGCTATCCTCCTGATCTGTCTTTTCCCTGTGTGGTTGTTTTTTTATAGAAAAAATAATATAATGCACTTACCTACCATGTCAATATGTTTTATGATAACAAACATTTATCTCTTGCGATAAGTACATCATAATTCAAAGCCTCAGCGATGTGGTATAGTAAGAGTATGAATAGAATCTATAAGGAGACTCAATATGTTTTCAACAAAAGGCCGCTATGCTTTAAGAGTAATGATCGATATTGCACAACAGGAAAGCAGCGATTTTATTCCTCTGAAAGACATTGCCGAAAGACAGGATATTTCAAAGAAATACCTTGAGATAATTGCAAAAGAAATGGTTAAAGGCGGCCTGATAACCGGCGCCAGCGGAAAACATGGCGGTTATAAGCTTTGCAGAAAGCCGGAAGATTACACTGTTGGCGAAATACTGGAACTGATGGAAGGGCCATTCGCCCCGGTGGCATGTCTGCAAGATAGAAACTATGAATGTCCCCGGGCAGAAAAATGCGAAACACTTCCTCTATGGTCAGAGTTCTATCAGCTCGAAAAAGACTTCTTTTACAGCAAAAAACTCAGTGATTTCATCTGATGCAAAGGCGGAGATGTACATAATATATTTAGTACATCTCTTTTTTTATGTTACAGCATCAGATATCCAGTACGGCTCCCCAAACCTCCATAATATAATAAACTTTTCCTTGATTTTTTAGACACTTTTTAGAATATTTTGTGTATAATTTGAGCATAGAGTACAAGATGTAGTGTTTTCATCCAGGAGGGAATTGCTCATGGATACCAATGAAAACTTCGGCTGTTATATCAACAAAGACCAAAAAGTGATAAATGCCATTTATTTTCTTGGCAGATACGTTGATCCCGGTCTCATCACCTCACAAGTAGAAAAACTGGCTGCATTGGCAGCTACAGTAACAGGCATAGTGCTGTTTATCATCTATTCCATTACATAAGACCCCAAAGAAGACTGCGCGTCTCCTTCATAGCCATTTTAAAAAAGCCCCGGCAATGCATATCATGACATGTGCATTGCCGGGGCGCCTCCATTTTATTGCTCTATCAGCTTCAGTTTTTCTTTTCTCGAAAGCTGCTTGATATGCCACTCTCTGCTCATCGCCTCCTCCTTTGTAGCAAATGTCTCATAATACACAAGCTTTACAGGAAGCCTCGATCTGGTATACTTCCCTCCCTTTCCGCAATTATGGTCAGCAACTCTCTTCTCCAGATCATTGGTCCAACCGCAGTATAATGATCCGTCTGAACATTCTAATATGTATGCGTAATTCATATCAAGCGTTATTCCTTATTCCCTGTATTTGTCCTGCAATTTACCCATTTGGTCAACAGTGGTTTCACTTTGTTTTTTGCACATTTCCACTATTCATACCCTTGTCAGCTTCATCAAGCGGCAGCCAGTCTATGACCTTTTTTATCTGCTCATCCCAAAAATCCCAGTCATGACCCGCAGCCTTTTCGTCCCAGGTCACATCCGCACCATTTTTTATAAAGAAATCCCTAAGCTCAACATTAGAATCATACAGATCATCATTTGTGCCGCAGGACATATAGATCCTTGGAACCGGCTTGTTGTTCTTCACTATCTCCTCAAAGGCTACTACGGGGTTTGCAGTTGTTTTCGCTGCCTCATCCATATCTCCCAAAACGTCGTATTCAAGGCCGAGGTGGCCAATATCTCTTCTGAAAAGATGTGCCGCAGATGACAATCCTATCACCTCCCCAAAAGTCTCAGGATTATTAAGCCCGTTCATTATAGCTCCGTATCCGCCCATGGATAATCCCGCAATAAATGTATCCTCTCTCTTTTCGGACAAAGGAAACATCTTTCTTGTAACCTCGACCAGCTCTTTTCCAATAAAATCCGCATAACGGACCTTAGTTACCGGACTGTTCAGATAAAATGCATTATCCCCGGAAGGCATAACAACAGCCAGATTCTTCTCTTCCGCCCACCTCTGGATTCTTGTACCGCTGACCCAGTCTGTGTAATTGCCAAATACTCCATGCAAAAGATAAAGGGTTTTAAACTTTCTGCCCATAGGAAATGCATAACTGAATGACTCATAATTAATCTTATCTACAGGAAGAATTACATTTACCGGAACAGTTCTCAAAAGTGCTTTTGATAGATAATTTACCTGAATTAGTGCCATTTGGTGTCCTTTCTGCATACATGCCTGATTGACTGTTAATTCCAACAAAACCTTTAAATATCCGATACATATTTTATATTACCCCTTAATTATGTCCTGATAACAGTGCAAATTTTGGTAACAAATTTTTCCCTAATGTTTAATACACTTTTTAGAATATATAGTATAAAATGTAGGCATAAGATACAAGATGTTGTGGTGATTGTTCATTCAGTACATGGAGGTGCCCTATGAACATAGATACGATGTCAACAAAGAGAGATATGAGATTTTACGTTGAAACTGCAATGACACTGTCAAAAGAAACTGGCGACAAGGACTTTCCGTCCGCCATAATCAGTTCCATCTCATTTTCGTCAATGCTCGAAAATGCCATTAAAATGGAACTCCTAAAAGAAAAATGAGATAAGGACGATGAAAACGCCCGGGCTTCATAAGTGAAGTCCGGGCGTCTTTTCAGTTTATCTTACGATAATACTGTTTAGTTTTTGCTGTCTACATTTACGTTAATCCCATCACCTGACAGGTTGATGTTCTTATTTACCTTGGCATCATAGGTTCCGGCTCTCATGATCTCAGTAAAGTCAACGCCTGTAGCTTCTGACATGGTATCAAATACCTGCTTCATAACAATGGGCATGTTACCTGAAATCTGGCTGGCGCCATTGGTTCCATCACCTGTACCATAGATATTGATCTTATCGATCTGTGAAAGAGGTTTTGCAATCTCAGCAGCCATCTGAGGCATGATCTTGATCATCATCTCAGCCATAGCAGCGCCGTTGTACTTCTTGTAGGCCTCTGCCTTCTTCTCCATCGCCTCAGCTTCTGCAATACCTTTGGCCTTAATGGCCTCAGCCTCAGCTTTACCTTTTGCGGCAATTCCGGCTGCCTCAGCATCATATTTAGCCTTGATACCTGCAGCTTCCTGCTCAGCGGCATATTTCTGAGCCTCTGCCTGTGCCTTCTTTGCATCAGCTTCACGCTCCTGCTCGTACTTGGCAGCTTCGGCTTTCTTTTGTCTCTGAACAAGTTCTGCTTCAGCTTTCTTCTCTGCCTGGTATTTCTCAGCATCGGCTTTTTTCTCAATCTCAGCAGCAAGTTCCTGCTGTTTTACAACAACTTCTTTCTGCTTCAACTCAGCCTCGCGCTCAGCTCTTGCGATCTGAGCATTAACGGTAGCTGTCTGAATAGATTTCTGCTGTTCCTGGGTCTGGATCTCATAAGCTGCATCCGCTACAGCGCTTGCTGTATCAGCCTCTCTCTTGAGCTCTGCCTGCTTAATCGCGAGAGCGTTGTTCTTTTCTGCAATCTCAGTCTGTGCAAGTACTCTTGCATCGTTTGCTGCCTTGTCGGCTTCAGCCTGGGCAATAGCAACGTCCCTGTCTGCCTGAGCCTTTGCAATAGCTGCGTCTTTCTTGATCTTTGCGGTATTATCCATACCAAGATCACTAATGAGCCCGTTCTCATCGGTTACGTTCTGAATATTGCAGGACAAGATCTCGATACCGAGCTTGTTCATATCCTTTGAAGCCTTCTCCATAACCTGATCTGAGAAGCTGTCGCGGTCTGTGTTGATGGTCTTAAGTGCCAGTGTACCGATGATCTCACGCATGTTACCCTGTAATGAATCCTGCAGGTCCATTGTGATCTGATCAGGTGTCTTGTTGAGGAAGTTCTTGGCAGCCAGCTGAATTGCTTCAGGAGTTGTGCCAATCCTTACCTTTGCAACTGCGTCCACATTTACATTGATGAAGTCGTTTGTGGGAACAGACTGCTCAGTCTTGATATCTACTGTCATCTGTCCAAGATATAATTTGTCGACTCTCTCAAAGAAAGGGATCTTAACTCCGGCGCGTCCTATCAGTATACGAGGAACTTTTCTGATTCCGGAAATGATAAACGCTTTATCCGGAGGAGCCTTCACATAGCCGGCAGCGATCACTATAATTGCCAGCACAATAATGAAAGCCATTGCGATTAAGAATGAAACATTGTGTAACATAATACCTTCCTTCCCGGGGCTTTGCCCCAATGCGTTCACAGGTCCCTTAAAAAAGACCTTTACCGTGAACAATTGTTGTCACGATAAAAGTCTTGCGTTCTGACTTGATACGGCTGCTATGACGCAGCGGCTGACGATTTCAAGGGCACCTTCATGCTACGCTACTCCCTTTTATCAATACTGTATTGGTGTTGCTTTATGTTGTTATTGTATATTTCCTCTGGAAAAAAATATACATCAACTTCCGAAAAATATGTATATATTATTTTCTAAAAAGAGAAAAAACCCCATCACTTACTGTTTCGTCTGTTCCATAAGAACAATCGGATCAAAAACAGCGTTCCTCTGACGCATAGCTCTGTGCACATTGCTATCCACGCACCTCTTAGGCCCATCCTTGATCCAAGGTATGCCGCAAGCGGGATTCTGACTGCCCACACACTCAGGAGATTCAAAACACTTGAAAGAAGTGTCTCTCCGGCACCCCTGAACACACCGGCAGCCACAATCGATGCCCCATACAACGGCTCAGCAAATGCCTCTATCCTAAGTACCTGCGCTCCCAAAGCCCTTATTTCCTCATCTGGAGTAAGTATCCCTATCATCTGCGGCGCAAACATCCACATGAGCGTACCGGAAAGCCCCATTATCAGCATGCCCAGGATGACCGCAAGCCATCCAAGGCGTTTTGCGACGTCCTTTCGCCTTGCGCCTATACACTGGCCCACAATAGTAGTTGCTGCAACGCCGATGCCGAACCCCGGCATATAGCACAGGCTCTCTGCCGTTATGGAAAATGAGTTCGCGGCAATAGAAGCTGTACCGAATGGTGAAACAATCCTGGTGAATGCCACATACGCAAAGCCCATGATTATGTTGTCGATTGCTACGGGAATGGCAATCTTTAACGGAGTGGAAAGTTCATTTTTACAATAATCACCAAGTGTGTATCGCCGATTATTATCTCTTCCCGCCAAATGCAATACCGGAGATCTTATAAGCAATTCGTACAGCATAATTGCTGCGATAATCGTGATCGCAAGAGCAGTTCCCAGCGCAGCACCAACAACCCCGTATCTCGGAATCAGCATCGCATTAAATATTACATCCAAAAAGCACATAAAGACATTCAGAATACTTGGAAGCCTTATATTTCCGCTGGACTGTATCATTCCCTGGGAAGCATGTAACATTTCGCGAATCGGTATAGACAAAGCATAGATAAGGAAATATGCCGAAGCATCCCTTCGTATGGCCTCTTCTCCTCCCATCCAGGCAGGAAGATAACCGCTTATAATTGTACATATAATACACAGAATAAGACTAAACAGCAGCGAAATGACCAGCCCCCACCTCACGGTGACTCTGGCGCCTTCCTCATCCTTTGCTCCTATCTTATGAGCGACAACCACAGAAAAGCCCAGACATGTCGCTGCCATGATACCGCCAACCAGCCAGGTAGTACTGGATACAAGTCCTATGGCTGCCGAAGCATTCGGTCCCAGATGCCCTACCATCGACGCATCTATATACTGCATTATTATTGAGGAAATCTGTGCCAGTATCGCCGGAAAACTCAGCTTCAGGATCAGCGAAACCTCATCCTTTAAAGTCAGTTTTACCCCGTCACGTATTGCTAAAAGAGGATCCTTTACAGCCGCAGTCCCATGTCTTTTATCCATTTCACTACTATCCTTATCACAACAGTCTTACTGCCATGATACTATATTCCAAACGATTCGTACACAATCCAACTGTATGAAACTGTGTGTTTTCTAAGCGTGCAGATTGGGCGTCTTCTTTCGGACTGTTATTTCTTAGCTTCAAGAAACCATTTTGCACCGGATGGAAGGTCTTCCAGATAAAGATGAATATCCTTCCCATCCACCACACAGGTATAGACCATTCCGGCTCCTCCCGCCTTCCTGCTTGCACCGGGCTCACATTTTTTCACCCTCGTGATCTCATATATATGTCCGTCTTCCCATTTTATTGAAAGCGGCCTTAAAAACCCCTCGTCAGAGAATTCCGCTATCACGTCAACATAAACCTTATATCCGATTCTCTTTGCCATCATTATCACCTGCCATCTTCAGATGTACCAAACACGTTGTTTCCATTCTGGAAATATGCCACCGGATGGATCATGTGATCGTCCGCCTTTGCATCCAGCCCGGAGAGAGATCTGTCAAAGTACATAAGGCCCCGCAGTACTGCTTCATAGCCAAAGCGCCGTCTTATGTCGCTCACCGCCATATCAGCCTTCAGGTACTTCTCCCTCATCTCCTCGCTCATAAACAGGCTTATCTGATGAGCCGTAGTCTCCGGAAGAAGCCCGGAGACTCTGACTCCCACACTTCTTATAGGCGCATGCCACTCATAATTGTCCTTGAACAATGCAAATGCATGACCGGCAATTTCCTCAGAGATATTGGTAGGAGTGCTTATCTTGTGCTGTCTGGTAAAGCTGAAAAGTCCGCTGTCCCTTACACTTATACCTATAATATTGCCTATAAAATGATGCTCCCTTAGCCTTGCAGCCACGCTCTCCGACAAAAGGTATATGACCAGCCTCACATCAGTATCATTCACAAGGTCCCTGGGTGTCGTAGTACTGTTTCCGACGCTCTTTATGGGTATGCTGTCCTCAAAGCCTGCCACGGGAGTATTGTCTTCTCCTCTTGCAAATGCGGAGAGCACATAGCCCACCTTACCAAAAACATCGTGGAGAAATTCCGGGTCAGTCATGGCAAGATCGCCTATTGTAAATATTCCGAACTTCTGCAGCTTGGCACAGGTGTGTCTTCCCACATACAAAAGATCTGACACAGGAGCTCTCCACATAATATCCCTATAGTTCTCCCTGGATATCTCCGTTATGGCGTCCGGCTTTTTATAATCGCTTCCGAATTTGGAATAGATCTTGTTCCAGGAAACCCCTATGGACACAGTGATCCCAAGCTCCTTCTTTATTCTTTCTGATATCTCTTTTGCAACGGGAAGCCCACCCGATACCCCAAGCATTGTCGTGGAATCGGTGATATCAAGCCAGCTCTCGTCCAGCCCGTAAGGTTCTACCAGATCTGTGTAGTCCCTGTATATCTTCCTTGCCTTCCCCGAGAACCTGATATACTCGTCATAGTGGGGATGTACAATTGTGACTTCAGGACAGGCCTTTCTGGCCTGCCACAGTGCCATCCCCGTCTTAACACCAAGTTTTTTGGCAATATAATTGGCCGTCAACACTATTCCATGACGGGCCTCCACATCTCCCCCCACGGCCATTGGCACGTTCCGCAGATCAGGGTTGTGAAGCATCTCAACCGCCGCATAAAAACAGTTACAGTCGGAATGTAGTATTATCCGCTCTCCCACATGCACGCCACCTTTCAGAACAATCACCATCATCACCGGCGTACCGGTTTGCGAACATTTGTTTGGTATGCTTCTATTATAAGAACTGACGTTCGATTTTGCAACCGCTAGATGTTGTATTTATACGGCACGCAGACGCAACTTATGATATGATAAAATAGACTAAGGAGTAGTTTCATCAGCATATATCCATCTTTAGGCGAAATGTATTAAAGAGGATTTTATATGAGACAGGAAGAAGAGATAAGACAAAAACTTCATAAAGAGATCCATGCCTTTTTATCATGCCCCAAGTTCGCAGTTGAGGAGCACGCTCACAACATATACTCTCTGGCATGGGTTCTTGGCATGACGGATGATGAAGTCGACAATCTCATCAAAGAGACAGAGAAGGAAAAGAAACTATGAATAATTTCTGGGATTACAGCGTCTGGGGCACATTGCTTCTTATTTCGGTGCTACTGCTCAGCGTTATAGTGGCAAACACATTAAAGCGCATGATAAAGCCGCTTCGAAACTCTCTCATTCCGGCATCTGTTCTTGGCGGCGTGCTTCTTTTGCTCATATCTTCTTTATACAAGCTCATATTGGGCCAAAGAATGTTTGACACCTATTTCTTTGGTCAAAACGGAAGTGACAATCTGGAAATAATCACCTATCACGCACTGGCTCTGGGATTTATCGCAACAGCTTTCAAGTCCTCCCAGATCAAGGCATCCCCAAAAAGGCTTAAAGAGATCTTCAACACGGGTGTGACAACAGTCTCAACCTATCTTCTTCAGGGCATTTTCGGCCTTGCAATATCAATCATCACAGTATGGCTGGTACCAAATTTCTTTCCCGCCGCAGGGATCCTTTTGCCCTTCGGGTACGGTCAGGGAACCGGCCAGGCTCTCAACTACGGCAATCTGTATGAGGTTGACTGGGGATTTGAAGGCGGAAAAAGCTTCGGACTCTCTATTGCCGCTCTTGGATTCTTAAGCGCAAGCATCGGTGGCGTCATATACCTCAACATCCTCAAGAACAGAGGCCTGATTGCAAAAAAAACAGGAGATAATGTCGCACTGCACTCAGAGCAGATACAGGGTCACAACGAGATCCCCATGCAGGAAAGCATGGATAAGATCACAGTACAGATAGCTCTCGTAACATCTGCCTACATGCTGACCTTCCTGCTGATGAAGCTTCTGGGTTCACTGCTTCCCGGAATGCGGGCCGTTATCTATGGTTTCAATTTCCTTTTGGGAGTTCTGACCGCAACAGTAATGAGAACGATAATCCAGTCCCTTACAAGGAGGAATATCATACACAGAACTTATATAAATGACTTCCTGATGACAAGAATAAGCAATTTCTTCTTTGACCTTATGGTTGTGGCAGGTATTGCCGCCATACGCCTCCACGTGATCAGCCGCTACTGGTTGGTATTGCTTATAATGGGCTTTGTCGGGCTTCTAATTACTTTTGCATATAACAAGATTGTGGCGGACAAGCTGTTCCCCATTTACCGCAGGGAACAGTTTCTCATGATGTTCGGTATGCTCACGGGTACCGCCAGTACAGGCATAATCCTCCTGAGGGAAATCGATGAGCATTTTGTTACACCTGCCTCAGATAATATGGTATATCAGAACTTCCCTGCCATTGTCTTCGGCTTTCCTCTGATGCTTCTGGCACCCCTTGCTCCACAGCGCCCGCAACTTACGCTCCTTATATTGATAGGCTTCTTTCTCATTCTGAACTTTATCCTGTTCAGGGAAAAGATCTTTCGAACCAAAGCAGGTACTTGACCGCATTAAAAGTTTTCTCTCCTATAAGCTCAATGTGTCCGGCTTCTCCTTTTATGTGGATTATCAGCCTGTTGCTCTGGACTACATCAACACTGCTTACCATGTCATAGCTGAGTTCATAATCTCCTATCACAATGCGGTCAGGATATGCAACGATCTTTTTCCGGGATTCTTTTGTGGCCTTGTGGTCCGGTGAGAGTTTCAGCATCTTAACAGCATCATCCCAGAGCCTGTCATTATCAGTACCTTCAAGGAGCTCCCTGAGGTACTTTTTTTGTTCCTCGAAAAGCTGAGTGACTGTATAAATCCCTTCCCGCTCATCCTTAAGATAACCATACTCGTCCATTGTGAGAGCATACCCGCAGTTGCAGCTCACCCGGTTTTTCTCAGATACAAGACTTCCAACTTTTTTGCAGGCAGGACAGACAAACAAAAGGCTCTCCAGGTGCTCCGCAGGCGCATCGCTCACAAATGCCACTTTATCTTTTTCCTGCTCCTTATAGGCATCCGTGTAAAGCCCCTCTTCAATTATGTCGCGGATCTGGGAAGGCGACAGCTCCGACAGCATTCCGGGGCCTATGACTCTCATCACTCTGCCTTCCATTTTCCCTTTCCTGATTCCGCTGCCCCATCTGGGCGTGGTCAGGTAACCGCCTGTAATCCTGTATACTACCAGCGTTGCACCGGTCATCTTAACTATCTTCCCAATTGCGTCGGAGACACTGCCGGTTCTCCCGTCAAAAGAACGGTTCCCCTCGGGAAACAGCACAACATTCCTTCCATCTTTTATGCGGGACACTATCTGCTTGATGGTTGCCGCACCTTTTGAGCCCTTGTCATGAAGAATGGGTTTAAGAGTCCTGGCTGTAATCTTTGAGAGCGGACTTATCCTGAGCATGGCCTCTGTTGCAACATAATCCAAAGGCTCATTGCTCACCGTGGCCAGTAAAAGAAAGTCAAAGTCAGTGTTGTGATTACACAAAATGAACATAGGGCCTATGCCGGAAGGAAACTCCTCCCCGCTGAAACAGACTTTTCTTTTTATCCGGGCGCATATAGTTCTTCTGCCGATGAGATATACCCTGTCATATCTCTTATAAAATCGAATGTCCATAGCCCTCCCTGACCTCAATACTTAGTGATATCTGTAAGCGGCACCTTATTTATCTTTCTGAAGGCCAGAGCATTGATGATCACTGCAAACAAAGCATTGCAGAACAATGCAAGTGCCCATGCCAGAACATAGACCTTCCTTAAGTACATAAAACCTTGTGATTCCACGGCCGGCATTATTATCATCGTCGTCGGAATTCCTATAAGAAGTCCCAGAAATAATCCCAGAGACGTGGTTACCACCAGTTCCCTCACAAGATATCCGATGACCTGGTTGTACGCAAAGCCATTAACACGCATAGTGAGAAGTTCCTTCATCCTATGGGCAACCAGAATATTGCTCAGGTTCAGAAGGATCATAAAGGACAGGATAATCGAAAAGACAATAACAATATATACCACTGCAGTATATAGTTTAATGAGGCCAGCCTTTGCTGTACGTATGTCACTGGGTCTGCTGATGCTCGACACCCCCGGATACTCCAACAACTCGTCAGAAATTGCATCCATATCACCATAGCCTGTTTTAATTAAATAGGTGTTAAAATCCGGCTCATTTTCAAAAACTTTTCTGTAATACTCGGACGTCATGATCACAGACTTTCCTACGTGCAAAAGAAAATGGCCGTTAACCTCCACTTCCACCATCCTGAGACCGGTAGTGACAAGGGTCACCTTTCTTCCGTCATAGAGCTTGTCCTTGTCCATCATCTCAATACTTGTCATAATCCCCTCTTTGGACAAATCGGTATCATGATTTGAAATGTCTCTCAGAGAATAAAACTCCCTGAAGCGCTCTGCGTCATCCACAACATAGACCTCTGTCAGTGTCTGACCTTCTTCAGTCTGTATTACTGCCCCAAGTTTGCCTACATTGATGTGGTCATATTTTTCAATGGCACTTGTTATGTTATCTTTCTCCTCATCCGTTGCTGTTTCTGTCATGGTCAGTGAAATATCATAATCCAGAATGTTATCAATATGATTGCCCAAAGCCTGGCTATGTCCCAGCTTAACGGAGGTTCCAAGCCCTATCAGCACAATACAGACCACAATAACGACGACAGAAACCGTCTCTCTTCCCAGGTCCATCATAAAATTATTAAAAACAAGTCTGGTATATACACTTCCCTTGCCATTTCTGGCAGCTTTTTTCCTGGATCTTTTTACCGGTTCATTTCCGCTTACAAGGCCAACCGCTGAACAGGAAAGAATTTTTTCGGAAGACCAGAAAACTGCTAGCGCTGTGATGAACGCTGCGCCAATTGGCATAAGAATAATCGGCAGCATCCCGGAATTATGCGGTATTGCGCCAAATACAAAAATAGTCGCAACCGAATTGCAGACAATCCTCTCTATTGCATATGCTCCGCCTATTCCCAGAACTGCACCGAAGATCGCTGCCGTAACGCCAAAAAGAAGATACTTGCTTCTTATCTCAGATTTGTACATGCCAAGTGCCTTACAGGTTCCCGTCTGCTTTGACTGCTCCTCCACAATAATGGCCATGGTAAACAGGCACACGATTATTACAACAACCGCATATAAAGGTGTAAAGACCATAAACAATTTGCCCAACACATCGACATTGGAGGAGAAATCAATGAAGCTTACATTTGCCTGTCTTGTCTGCACAAACCACCTGCAGGGGGTCTTTTTGGCATCTTCGATCTGTGTGCGGGCATCATTTAGCTTTGCCATTGCCTCTGCTTCGGCATCATCATATTTCTTCCAGGCATCCGCCAGGTCTTTTTCTCCCTTTTCCTTTTGGGTGCTGAACTGTGTCTTTGCGTCCTCAAGTTCTTTTTCATACTTGGCTATTTGTTCGAGGACTTCCTGCTTTTTAGAGGCATAGGTCTTCTTGGCATCTTCCAGTTGTTTCGCGCCGTCGGCCTTCTGCCTTTCAAATTCGTCCTTGGCATCGGCAAGCTGCTTTCTTGCCTCGGGCTCTTTTTTTGCAAGCTCTGCTTCACCGGCGGCAAGCTCCTTTTTACCCTGTTCCAGGCTGTACCATCCCTGGTCAAGGAGCTGCCTTGCTTCTTTAAGCTGCTCTAATCCGTCGTCATACTGCCTCTGTCCGTCATCGAGCTGTTTCTTTCCGTCCGCCAGCTCCTGAAGCTGTTCTCTCACTTTGGTGATTCCGACTTTGTCTTCGAATCTTGCTTTTTTCTCAGGATCTATAAAGGAAGATGCATTGTCATAGGCGGAAAGAAGCCCCTGGCATCTCTCAAGGGTTTCTTTTCCCCTGCAGGACTTAAGATCGGAAATAGCCTGCTCGACAATGGCTATCGATCCGGGGACCTCTTCCAGCAGTGATATCAGTTCATCGATCGTATCATCGTTAACTTTTTCATCTATCTGGCCTGTAACATCCCGGTATTTAGCCCATCCGTCAGCCAGCTCTTTTTTGGCCTTTGCAAGTCTTGCTTCGCCCTGCTTGTACTCCTCTTCCTTTTCGTTCAAAAGCTTTTCTGCCTGATCCAGCTGCAGAAAGCCGTCAAAGAGTTTCCACTTGGCGTCATTAAGCTCCTTTTCCATCTTTTTTTCCGCGTCTGCAAGCTGTTTTTCACCATCGGCAATCTTTGAATTATATTCGTTCTCTCCATCACGGATCTTTTTTGCACCTGCAGAGAGTTCCTTTTCTGCAGTCTCCTTGCCTTCAAGAATATCCTTTTCGCCGTCAGATATCTGCTTTTGTGCTTCAGATATCTTTTCGTCAAACTCTTTCTGCGCTGCTTCTATCTTTTCCCTGCCTTCAGAAAGCTGAGACAGCGCATCCTCCTCTGCCGCCGCGTACTCGCTGTCAAGATCATCTGCCAGCGTCTTCACACGGTCAGTGGACAGCTCATCAAGATAACCACTGATCTCAGCGCTTAATTCCTGTATCTTTTGGGCATACTTTTTCCCCAAAGGATCATAATTATCCGGGATTTCTGCCTCCACATACAGATTGGTAAAATCAAAGGCACATGATGAAGTATCAAATGCGTTTTTATTCAAAATGCAAAAGTCACCTCTGTTCAGACTCATATAGTCCGGACTTACGGCTATACCGGTTACCTTATACTTATAATTGATCAGGGTGTTTTCAAGACGTGCTGAGGAGACGGTAATGCTTACTTCATCACCGACAGATATTCCAAGGTTTTCAGCCAATCCGGAATACAGAGCACACTCAAAAGACGCCTCAGGAAGACGTCCCTCCTGGGCATATGGCACGCTAATTTGCTCCGTGGCAGATATCAGTGTTGCCCCGGCATTTTTCCCATTAAAGCCTATCTGTCCCGGAAAAGAAAGCACACCTTCAACATTCTTTACTCCCCGGATCGCGCGTACTTTTTCAAGTTCATAATCCTTGATACCGATACTGCAGGCAAGATCCAGATCTTTAAAGTTCTGCCCCTCCAGGAGCAGAAAGCCCCTGTTTTTTATGGAACTGCGCGCAAAATAAAGCCCCAGTATTACACTGATGCCTATAAGAACGATGGTCACAATGGATAGCCAGGACACAAATCGCTTCTTAATATTGCGAAAAGCATCTTTTCTCGCAGTCCTCTTCATAAACAATTCCTACCAGATCAGATCAGCGGCATGCATCGGCCATGTATTGATCCTGATACTTGATATCTTTCCGTCTCTGACTCTGACTACACGGTTGGCCATCTTAGCGATCTCCACATTGTGAGTAACCATGACAACCGTCGTCACCTTTTTCGATATAAGGTCCTCGATAAGCTGAAGCACCTCCTGCCCTGTAGTAAAGTCAAGGGCTGCTGTCGGCTCATCAGCGAGGATAATGCGCGGATTCTTTACAATTGCTCTTGCTATGGAAACTCGCTGCTGCTGTCCTCCACTCATCATGGACGGGTAATTGTTTGCACGTGAAGTCAGCCCCACCATCTCTATGGCGTCCTCCGGGACGGCCGGGTTTTTGCAGATCTCAGCGATAAATTTAACATTCTCCAGCGCGGTAAGATTTGGCATCAGATTATAAGCCTGAAAAATAAAGCCAATGTAGTCGCGTCTGAAATTCACAAGCTCTTTTTCCGTCGGATGAGAAAAGTCCTTGTCGTCTAATGTTATCTCTCCGGAAGTGGGACTATCCATCCCGCCAATAATGTTCAGAAGTGTCGACTTGCCGCAGCCGCTCTCTCCCAGTATTACCAGGAGCTCATTCTCATATATATCCAGATCAACGCCCTTTAGTATGTGAACCACATCCATACCTGAAGGATAATCCTTTGTGATTCCCCGAAGCGACATGACAACCTTCTTTTCAGTATCAGGAGCATAGTCATATCCTCGCTCATTCAGGAAAAGAGCTATAAGCCCCGCAAAAGAGTGAATAAGGGAAATCTCTTCTTCAGAAAACGACTCATTTTCCCGATTGATGAGTTCGACGCAGCCTACCGTCTCTTTTCTGAGCATCATAGGCATAAAATAGACATTGCTTATTTCGATTCCCGTTATCTCATCTTTTCCGCCCGGAAATCTCTCATCAGATGAAACATCATCGATGGCTATTGGATCCTGTGCTTCACATGCCGCGCCTATTATTCCCTGCCCGGATTCAATGGAAAAGCCTGCGATATTAGCTTCCCCTACTGAAAGTATGCTGTAAATATGCTTTGATGTATCGTTTTTCAGCCAGATCGCCGCAGATTCAACCGAGATCACACGGGTAACTTCCTCCAGGGCATCCGTCAGGGCGCCTTCAACCTGTTCTCCTTCCAACGCCTGCATTATTCTCCATAAAACCTGGATATTCATGCCTTTAATTGCCATTCTGCACCTCTCACCAGTCTTTTTTTCTGCCAGAAATCACTTTTCCGCTCCAAAGTAACGGGATAGTTCTCTTCGCAACACGTATCTTCTGTATCCTTCGTCCCTTACCAGACAGCCAGCGTGGCAAACATTTCCATTGACACTCAGACGCTTTATAAGTCCTACTGCCTGGACGACATCCGTCTTTTCTTTACAGCCATCCATATATTTGTCAACAAACTGGAATTTCAACACCCCCAGCTTTTTAAGCAGCATTCCCTGCTCATCAGTTATGTCAAAGTTAAGCCCTATGCTGTCTTCGCCTATGTCAGTTACTTCCCCGACCTTTTCAGCGTTATTATCACCAATGAAAACCAAAACTGTTATGCCCAGCTGCATCCTGTCATAGCTTCTTTTTTCCTTCATAGTCAGAGCCATCCTCTCTAATGATAAAACTTTAGGCCATCTGCCATCACGCTTTTATCTCGGACTTTATAAAAAACTCTTCCAGCTTTTTTAAAAGGGTTCCCCTGTCTATCGTTTTTAGAAGATAATCCACCGGTTTCAGCCCGATAACAGACATGACGCTTTCTCTGTCACCGTGCCCCGTCAGAAACATAACAGGGATGCTTTCGGTCTGAGCATCATTTTTCAGCATGGACAGAACCTGTGGCCCGTTTGCAATGGGCATCTCATAATCCAAAAGGACAAGATCAGCCTTGTTTTTGGCAAGATAACTGATAGCCTGCACTCCGTTCGATGCCATTCCAACATGGTACTTGTCCTTTATCCAGCCATAGACAGTTCTCATATATGTGATATCATCATCAACGATAAGTATGGTCTTTTTCCGGTTATCTCCTGAATTTGCGTCCAGGTATTCTCCCACTTTTTTTACAAAAGCATCGATATCCAGCGGCCTACCGAACAGGGAAGAAATGTGCTGCTCAGGGATCATTTTTTTCACTATCTCGTATTCTGACTCATCCCCTATCAGCATAAGCCCTGTATCTTTTTCCTGAATCAGGTCCTTAAGATAAACCATGGTCTCGGGGATCTCTTCGAATTCCTCTGACAAAAAGAGTATCACCAACTCCACTTTCTCAGAATGCTTCTCAATGGCTTTTATGTCCGCATGTTCGAATGTTGAGCCAATCCCGGCTTCTCCGAGCTTTGTAATAAGGCTTTTTGCCAGAAAGCTGTCCTTGATACTTAAGATAAGAACCTGCTCCCGGTCCATAGTGCTTCCCATTTAACTGTCCTCCTGACTGTTTAATGCCCTCTTTGCAACGGCTTCTATTCCTTCCCAGTCCAGCTGCGTAAGCAGCTTTTCAACTTCCCTTACATTCTCACTGTCGGATGGCGGGAGCTCATACTCCCTAAGTCCCTTTAAAAGGTCCTCCATCAGTGAATAGTCCATGGTTCCTGAAACTTCTATGATAGTATTGTACGCATCTCTCAATGAAGCTCTGTCTATCGTATTGCCGGAATCAGAGCTCTTATCCATGGCAGAAAGATTGTCATCCAGCTCCTGGTACATTGCAAGCAGCCTGTCGTTATTATCTTTTATATATTCCGTATCCCTGCGCTTTCCGGCCATCTCCAGACTCTCTGCCAGTTTCGACAGTTCAGACATGCCGACGATCCGCGCAGAGCTTTTAAGAGCATGTACCCTTATAGTGTAATTTTCTATATCCCTTTTGTCCCAGAATTCCCGGATTTCTGCGGATTTGTCCCGGGCCGTCTGATGGAACACTGCAAGCACCGATATATATCCTTCTACCGAACCACAGTTTTTTATTCCGGAGGCCACGTCAAGTCCCTGTATAGTGCTGATCCATCCTGGAATCTCATTATCAGAGGGCTGCATCAGATTAGCAGCGCCGTCATACTTCCAAAACCTGTCATAGCCCTTCCAGACATCACTGCCGGTGGACTTTTCGGTCATATGATAGTCCTTATCCTCATCTATCATGGCAAGCAGAGTCTCTGCAATACGCGGATCAAACCAGGTTCCGCTGCATCTTGCTATCTCAGCCCGGACATCTTCCTGCTTTCTGGGCTCCGAATACGTTCTGGTGCTGGTCATCGCATCATAGCAGTCGGCAATACACACGATTCTGGCCACCTCAGGGATATTCTCGCCCGCCAGGCCGTCAGGATATCCCGAGCCGTCATATCGCTCATGATGCCAGCGTGCGCCCTCCCATAATTTGGGTATGTCCTGGATTTCTTTTAATATCTCATACCCCTTGATGGTGTGATCTTTGATCTTCTTAAACTCGTCGTCCGAAAGCCTAGTAGTCTTATGAATTATATCGTCATGAATACCGATTTTACCTATGTCGTGCAAAAGACCTATCTCATACTGTTCATTCTGCTCCTCGACGGACTTACCCAGCCTCCTTGCAATCTCAGCACTGATAGCCGCAACACGTCTGGAATGACCATCCGTATAGTGGTCCTTGATATCAACCGTCCTGGAAAGCGTAAGCATTATCTCCCTCGAGAGGCGGTTGCTCCTGCTGGTCTGACGAAGGACCTCTGCCTCGATGGATTTCTGATAATGAGAAAGGTCAATTATCCTTTTGGCTCTCTGTCTCAAAACCTCAGGTGAGAACGGTTTGCGGATATAGTCTGCGGCGCCGTTCATAAAGCCCTTTTCTTCCATGACATCATCATTGTCTCCGGTTATGAGCAATACCGGAATATCAGAGGTGATTTCATCTTTTTTGAGCTCATGCATCACAGTAAAGCCATTGCTATCCTTTAAGTGAATATCCAGAAGGATCAGATCCGGCTGATGTTTTTTCGACATACTGACTGCATCTTTACCGGCCAGACATGTGACAGTGTCATACAGCTCATTCATGACCGACTCTACCTGCTTACACACAGTCTCATCATCGTCTATGACCAAAATCACAGATCTGTCATTCATTACTTTTTCCTGAAGAATATCATGCGCGCTATCGGCCAGGATGATCTTCTCCTTAGGAAGAATGCTAAGGAGTAGCTTTTCGAGCTTTACTCCGTCGATAGGTTTTGAAACATAATCATTAAAACCTGCGTTCAGATACATCTGCCTGGCGCCGGAAATGGCGTTTGCAGTCAGCGCAACAGTCGGAGTCTTTCGGTTCTTATCAAGCATCCTCATACACCGCAGAGTCTCTATACCATCCATATCAGGCATCATATGATCGATAAATATAACATCATAGTCATTGATCTCCGCAAGCGTCAAAGCATCATTGCCGGACATGACCGTATCAATCTGTATCCCGGTCTTCTTTAGCAGGTTCTTGATAACGGTCAGGTTCATCTCTGTGTCATCAACCACAAGAATCCTTGCCTGCGGCGCATGAAACATTTCCTGGTAACCATACGCTTCATCTCTGGCCGAATTATATCTCTGAACATAATCTCCCATTTCATTCCAGGAAACCACCTCCTGGCAAAGATCAAACGAAAATCTTGATCCCTTTCCATATTCGCTCTCAACCTCGAGACTGCTGTCCATAAGCTCCAGCAGCTTTCTGGTTATGCTCATGCCAAGGCCTGTTCCCTCAATGGTCCGGTTTCTCTTTTCCTCAATACGGATGTAAGGTGAAAAAAGAGCCTCCATATCCTCTTTTCTCATACCTATGCCCGTGTCTGTGACAGAAAAATGCAAAACGATGCTGTTTTCATCCTTTTTATCAAAAGAGACCTCCATTATCACGGAGCCTTTTTCCGTGTATTTAACAGCATTTGTCAGAAGATTTAAAAGACACTGCCTTATACGGATCTCATCGCCAACAAGAAGATCCGGAACGTGCTCATCAGAAGAAATTTTGAAGACCAGTCCCTTTTTATCGGCCCGTCCCTGTATCATGTTCACCAAGTCATTTATGAGGGAAGAAAGTTCGTACTGCACCGGAATTATCTCCATCTTTCCTTCCTCTACCTTAGACAGATCCAGGATATCACCAATAAGTGCAAGAAGTGCTTTTCCGGCAGCCATTATATCGGTGGCGTAAGACCGGATCGCGCCCTCCCTTGTCTCTCTCAGGATCATCTCATCCATTCCCAGCACAGCGTTGATGGGCGTCCTGATCTCATGGGACATATTTGCAAGGAACTGACTCTTGGCTTCATTTGCCCTGTCGGCCCTGTCCTTTTCTTTTTCAAGTTCCTCCAGATAAACATAATGGTCCGTATCATCGACTATGGCATATACCTTGCCGAAGTTCTTCCCTTTATAGACAAGTTCGCTCTCCTCGGGCGTGTATATCCTTTCATTGATGGTAATGGTTTCACCGGAAGCAATTGCATTCCTGATGTCATTAAGCGCATCATCCGGTTTTTCTGTAATCTGGGGATAAAGGTCTTTTGCAGGCTCATTATAAAACTGCACGATACCGTCATTATCCACCGCTATTATGCCCTCGGATATTCTGTCTATCATGTACTCCCTCGCCAGCTCTCTTGTGCCCAGCAGGTCAAAAGAAAAGATAGCTATCAGCATGATGACTGTTCCCATGAAATAACCGAACATGGTAAAGTCATAAACTTCCGTGTGGCCGGTAAGTCCCACCAGCTGTATCAGGAAGAAAACTCCCTCTACCAGAACAGCCGCGATAATGATACCGATACGGTTGCGGTAGGCGGCTTTCTTTTCCCTGCGAAACGCAATGATCAGCCATGTGAGACCCAAAGCGATGTAGAAGACTTGCAGTCCCATGTGTACGTGATGGAGAATGCCGTTTCCATGATATAGCTTCGGAAAAAGACCTGTCGTATCAAACCGGTACGAGGAATAGTAGAGAGTTGTGCCGGTAATATCCAAAATCACCGCAAAAGTAAAGATGTGGGTTATTGCAAGAACTGTTGTGACTGCTTTGGGGACCTTCCTGCGGCAAAGTCTGGCAACAAAAAGAAACAGAAAGAAAGCGTACCAGATCCTGCCCGCGTAGGAGAGCTTAAGAGCAAGAATATACTTGTCCTCTGAATCGGACATGATTTCCATCAGATAACCAAGATTGGTCGCAAAAGCGCATATACAGCTCAGAAGAAGGAAAAGATGCAGGGAATTCTTGAGCCTTCGGAAAATTATAAGGCTCTCGACAAAAAGACCAATGATGCAGATGTATTGTAACGTCAGTAAGATCTCTCGCACCCGGCGTTTCCTCCAAATCCAGTGTAGAAAAATCGGGTTTCTTCTTACTTTAATATTCCCCGATAATTAATTTTAAGTCCGCAAAAAACATAATTCAAGAAAAGAATGCTCGGTATATCGATTGCGCAACATTTGCCGCAGCACGACCGTTATGGCACCATATCTAGCGGTTGCATTTTAGAACATTTGTTCTTATAATACAATTACAACAAACAAATGTTCGCCAGCGATATGAAAGAGAGGACTTTCATATGATTTTTGCAGTAGATTTTGACGGAACACTCAGCTTTGGAGAGTGGCCCGAAGTGGGGCCTGCCAATCACAGACTTATCAACTATCTCAAGCAGAGACAGTTTTCCGGGGACAAGCTCATCCTCTGGACCTGCAGGGCAGGAGATGCCCTGGACAGAGCAGTAAGCTTCTGCCAGGACAACGGGCTTGAATTTGATGCCATAAATGACAATCTTCCCGAAATAACCCGGAAATATGGCAATAACAGCCGCAAGATCAGTTGCGACGTTTATATCGATGACAGAGCAGTCAATGCCGGTAGTTACCAGAATGACTGCGACTGGCCTGAGCCTTTTGACTATGAAAAAGTTGAGCGGAAACTCATAAGCTTTGCGGATTATATAGCCAAAAACCGTGAGAACGATCTGCCTAAAAATGATACAGGTAGACTCTCGTCTCGTAGGGTCTGAAATATCCGTGCCTGTACTCAAAATCCTCAACTTCTTTCTGTATATGGCCTGTGAAGCCTTCCTTTTCTGCAATCTTGTCCTGAGGATAGTTGGATATGACCAGTTCCCCGTGCTTTCCCCAGAATTTCTCAGGCTTTTTGGGCTTAACCGGCAGGCGTGAAAATGAACAGACGATTAGATAACACTCGTTATCCAAGCATCTCTCATACATGTACATGTTTGGATTCTTCGGAAAATACTCCGTGTACTTCCCATACAGAAGTGTTTTTGAGTTCTTTCTGATGCTGAGACACTTTCTGTAAAAATTCAGAATGCTTGACGGATCTTTCTCCTCAATTTGTACATTGATCTTTTTATAATTGGGATTTACATAAAACCATGGCTTTGCAGTGGAAAACCCGGCATTCTCACTGCCATTCCACTGCATCGGTGTCCTTGAGGAGTCCCTGCTGGACAGATGTATCCTTCTAAGCCTTCTCTCCGGATCCTCCTTGAGATGGTAGGTATGATAATTCGTTATCGAAGAGATATCCACATATTGATCTATAGACATGAGCCTGATATTTGTCATGCCTATTTCCTGTCCCTGATATATGAACGGCGTTCCCTTCTGGAACAGGTAGCTTGCAGCAAGCATTGTCCCACTCTCCCGCCAGAAATGCTCGCTTCCGTACCTGCTGATGATCCTTGGGTGATCATGGTTTTCCAGGTACAGTGCATTCCATCCTTTGCCTTCAAGAGCTTTCTGCCACTTTGTAAATGCTTTTTTCAGCTTTACAAGTGAAAATGGCCTGTGGATATACTCTGTGTATATACAATCCGCCATCATATGGTCAAAAGAAAACATCATATCCAGTGACTTTGTGGGCCCCGTAAGGTATTTTTGTGCCGACTTTACAGTTGTCATCGGCCCTTCTCCCAGCTGGAAGCAGTCGTACTCATCGCATACCTTGCGGAATTCCGCCAGATATTCGTGAATATGGGGACCGTCCTTGTAGTGGGACATGCCCTTGGCCGCCGGCAAAAAAGGCATTCCGTTGGGAAGGCCTTCCTCCTTGGAGATGAAGTTGATCACGTCTTCCCTGAATCCATCAACCCCCATATCAAGCCAGAACCTCATTATTTCTTTGACTTCCTGCCTAACTTTCGGATTGTCCATGTTTAGATCCGGCTGCTTTTTTGCGAAGATGTGGAGATAGTACTGACCCCTTTGTTCATCGAACTCCCATGCCTTTCCCTCAAAGAGGCTGTCCCAGTTATTTGGTTTATCTCTCCAGATGTAATAGTCGCTGTAGGGATTGTCTTTCCCTTTCCTGCTCTCAATAAACCATGGATGTTCATCCGAGGTATGGTTGACCACAAGATCCATGATCACCTTTAACCCCAGTTCATGTGCTCTTTCCAGCACTTTTTTGAACTGAGCAAGGGTTCCGAAATCCGGATGGATATCCCTGTAATCAGAGATATCATAGCCGTAGTCAGCATTGGGCGACGGATAGACAGGCGAAAACCAGATGCCGTCTACTCCGATAGACTTGATGTATTCAAGCCTGTCGTAGACACCATACAGATCCCCTATTCCATCTCCATTGCCATCTGCAAAGCTTCTGACCCAGATCTGGTAGAAGCTCATTTCTTTATACCAGTCTCTTTTTAAACTCCTCAAAGTTCTCTCTCATCCCTTCATAAATCTCTCTTGGCCTGTCAAAGAATGCCTTCTCTGTACCGTCAAGTACCAGTGAAGCTGATTTCATGAGATATTCCAGGCTCTGATGTTTCCTTATGCCAAGTTCCCCTGAAGCCTTCATCTCACAGAGTTCCTTATACCTGTCATAGGCAAGCCTTACACTCCGATCCCAGGAGATATAGATCTCATCCATAGCGTTCTGCCCCGTCCGATGAAGCTCAGTAAGCTTATCATGCAGCTCTTTCAAAAGAGTTGCCATGGATGCTGCATTTTCATCTATAAGATAACTGTTTCTTCCGTCCGTAACACCTTCCGCGGCGCAAGATCCTCTTACCAGGACACTGGCCAGACCACAGGCTGCAGCTTCTCTGACCACAATCCCATTAGTGTCATATGTGGAGGGGAAAAGGAAAAGATCTGCTCTGGTGTTCCATGCTCTGAGCCTCTCACGGTCATGTACCGGTCCGACAAATATGACCTTTCCGGTCATGCCATCCTTTCCATCAGTATGCTGAAGCCCGTCTTCACTATATATATCCATAGCAATACCGGCATTCCTGATCATATCCTGTATTTCAGCTGCATCGGCACCACCGCCCACGAATACCATTCTGTATTCTATATGATCCTTTGAAAGCTCTTTTACTGCGTCAACGATAATTGGAAGGCCTTTATATTTCATCATCCTTCCCACAAAAAGAAAGAGTGGAATCCCCTCCGGCAGATCATAGTCTTTATTCAGCCCATTCACCTGCTCATCTGAAGCTCGTCCTT